>Ga0082212_10009644_pt1 | contig 12432 bp, 8 predicted proteins | sample TergutNt197P3_FD_71548 | JGI IMG/M metagenome (GOLD analysis project Ga0082212, IMG submission 71548) | Neocapritermes taracua P3 segment gut microbial communities from Petit-Saut dam, French Guiana - Nt197 P3 | ecosystem: Host-associated > Arthropoda: Insects > Digestive system > Gut ... | reverse complement strand
TGTCGCGCTTGTCTTCTTTTTTCTGTATCGGCTTACCGGCCAAAAGGCAGTCGCGGTTATTTCCGCTCTGTTTTTCGGCATCCACCCGCTGCATGTCGAGTCTGTAGCCTGGATTTCCGAGCGGAAAGATCTGCTATATGTTTTCTTCTACCTGGGCGGTCTTATCGCCTGGATCGGACGCCGTGATGGAAAAATGCCGCGAACCTGTTACTTCCTTGCGCTTTTTCTGTTCCTATTGTCTCTGCTTTCAAAATCCTCCGCCGTAACGTTTCCGCTTATCCTGCTTCTGATTGATTTTTACAGGGAAACGGATTACAGGGAAACGGCCGGAAAAATCCGGAGCAGCGCCGCGCAACGCGGCGATTCTCTAGCACGGACGTTTAATCAGCGTTTCTTTAAAAACCATTTGGATAAAATTCCTTTCTTTTTGTTAGCGATCTTTTTCGGCATCCTTTCACTCTTTTCCCAAAAAGTAATCGGAGCGGATGTGGATTATGTTGTCGGTTACACGATTATGGATCGCGTTTTCCTGGGCGCGTACGCTTTCGCGTTTTACCTGATAGAGTCGATTTTTCCCTGGAAGCTGTCCGCCATACATCCCATGCCGATGAAGCCGGGCGGATTTCTGCCGGTCTCTTACTATCTTTCGATCGTTGTAGTCATTGGATTCGTCGCGCTGCTTGTAAAAGTGATTCGGTCGTATCGGGATACATTGCGGGGTTCCCTATCTTCCAAAGCCGGGGAAATCCATTTTATTTATAAAGACGTCCTGTTCGGACTGTTGTTTTTTCTTTTCACCATTTCGCTGATACTTTTTATCCCGGTTGGATCGGCGATCGTTGCGGAAAGATACACATATCTTCCTTACATAGGATTGTTCATGATTCCGGGCCGGCTGTACCAGTATTTTTGTTTGACTGGTTCCAGGGGCCGCCGATATGGATTAACGGCCGTCATCGTCGCTGCCGCCGTTTTGTTTTCGGGCATGACCTACGCGAGAAATCGTATATGGAAAGACTCGATGATCCTGTTTTCCGATACGATTAAAAAAAATCCGGACGCATCAGTGGCTTATAACAACAGGGGCAACCTCCGGATGGAGCAGGAAGATTTTGAAGGCGCGATGAATGATTTTAACAAAGCGATTGAACTAAAAAATTTCAATGCCTATAACAACCGTGGCATCCTGAAAAACAGGCTTAAAGATTACCAAAACGCGCTGGACGATTTTAATCTGGCCGAGCTGAACTTAGGCGGGGACAAAGCGAAGGTTTTGTACAACCGGGGAATTGCCAGGCTGAATCTTGGCGATTTCAGGGGAGCGGAAGAAGATTTCAGTGGAGCTATAGGGATCAACCCGCGATATGCCGACGCATGGAGCAATCGCGGGTTTGTCAGGTATGACAAACTTTCCAATGTTGAAGGCGCAATCAATGATTTTGACGAGGCTATCCGCCTTGATCCCGATGACCCATATAACTTCTATAACCGTGGCAACGCGCTGCTAAGATCGGGTAAAATTGCGGAAGCCCTGGACGATTATGACCGGACGATTGAACGCGCGCCGCAATTCGCCGCTGCGTATGTCAATAGGGGCGCGGCCTTGATGCAATCCGGGCGCCGTGACGCGGCTTGTCAGAGCTGGGAAAAGGCCTCGGAACTGGGTGAAAAAGCCGCCATGGAATTGACGGTGAAATATTGCCGTTAAGGTACGGCAACCTCCGAAAACCCCGAACTCTGCGTTACGCTCCCTCGACAAAACGCTCATTTACCTAATGTAAACTCCGCTTTTGTCTCGGTCGCAAGCCTTGATTTCGGGGTTTTCGGAGGATGCCGTAAATTACAAGCGATTGTGCTTATTATTGCTTTAAATTACATTTATATGTCCATTGATGTGCGCACAATAGCATTATTTTTGACAAATGAGCGCTTTTCATGCTATTCTTAAAGAAAAACGATTGGCAGTAGGAGTAAGCGATGAAGCGCAAAATGGAAGAATACTTAATAAGGTGGAAAAATGCAGCGGGCGAGAAGATGCCTCTGTTGTTATATGGCGCCAGGCAGGTTGGTAAAACCTACATGCTGACTGAATTCGGGGCGAATCATTATAAGAACACAGTTTACCTGAATTTTGAAACCGAACCGGCCTTGATCGATTTATTCAACGACAGCATAGACCCGCGCAAACTGATCCCCAGGATTGAACGGTATTTCCGCACCGTCATCTCTCCGGAAAATACGTTGATACTGTTCGATGAAATCCAGATTTGCAACAGGGCTCTTGCGTCGATGAAGTATTTTTGCGAATTAGCGCCGGAATTTGATTTGATCGGAGCCGGATCCTTGCTGGGCGTGCATCTTTCATCGGCTGATTTTTCGTTTCCCGTCGGAAAAGTCATAACGAAAGCGATGCATCCTTTGAGCTTTGAAGAGTACTTATGGGAGTCCGAGTTATCTGTTTTTGCGGATACCATAGATACCTGCTTTAATAATAACGAACCAATCGGGCAGGAGTTGCACAATCGTTTATTGGATCTGTATAAAGAATATCTGCTTGTCGGTGGCATGCCCCTTTCAGTTTATAGCAATTTTCATCATCACAGAATCCTGGACTATAAGGAAACACAGCGAATCATTCTGGATACATATACATCAGACATGACAAAATATACTGACAAATCGCAGAGCATAAAGACGATCAATACTTATGAGTCTATTGTGCCCCAGCTCGCTAAGGATAATCGGAAGTTTCAATATAAATCCATTGCTAAGGGGGCAAGGGCAAGCCTGTTCGGGGAGTCCATAGACTGGTTGATCCGAGCCGGCGCCGTGCTTAAATGCACGAAAATACGGGACGGAAATAACCCTCCGCATATATCGGAAGATATCTCTTCATTCAAGCTATATATGAACGATATCGGTTTATGCAGCTACAAAGCCGGACTGACCGCCGGCAATATGCGTATTTTTGATCAGACGTGTATGGGGGGAATCGTAGAAAACTATATCGCGTGTACGCTGGCAAGCAGGGATCATGAATTATTCTATTGGGAATCCGGCGCGAAAGCGGAAGTGGATTTCATCGTTATGATCAACGGGGATGTCATTCCGGTAGAAGTGAAAGCGAATGACAATGTGCGTTCATATAGCCTGAATTCCTATATGAATCAAAACAACCCTAAATACGCGATTCGGGTTTCCGCGAAGAATTTTGGTTTCGGGAATAATATTAAATCCGTTCCGCTATATGCCGCCTATTTAATTTGATTGGGAGTACATTCCTTTGCGATACTACTAAATTCCGGTATAAAATCAATATTCCAGAGTCAGACTTCTTTGCAGGAAAGCAAACCGCTACTACGAGCAGGAAGATGATGTGACAGGATGTGACGGCGAATGAAATTTCAATTCAGGATAAACGGTTCCAAACTTACATTGTTAATAAACAACTGGAAAAAATTGTGAATTATTTTTGCGCGCCTTTACGCATCATTGCTGAAACGCTTTGGTACCGCGCGCGTCGGCGCGAAGGGAACAATTTTTTAACCACCCTTTCGCTGATGGCGGCGCTCAAACTTACATGGCCGGATTTCCTTTATCGGGGAGGATTCGCGCTTCTCCTGAATATTTACGTCTATCTTATCAATGATTATTGCGATGTGGAGATAGACATCGCCTCCGCCGATAAGGATCGTGGGAAAACCGTCTTTTTAAAGGAAAACCGGAAAGCCGCAAAAACGGCGCTCTTTTTCATGGCGTTTGTCCTGGGAATTGCCGGTATACTGCACTCGCCTCTTCTGTTTATCTGTTTTCTCGCGAATACCGTTATTGTTTACAGTTATTCCGCCTGGTTCAAACGTATGCCTTATCTTGACGTCGTTGCAATGGTTATTTGCGGCATCACCATGAGTCTGGCGGCGATCCCTCAAAACAACGCTATCGCGTATAGGTATCTCGTCGTTCTTGGGCTGATCTGCGCCGCTTATGAAGTGGTGCAGATAATCCGCGACGAGCCGGAAGACAGGCTCGCCGGCATACGCACCACGGCGGTGCGGTTGGGGCTGTTCAGGGCGCGTTTGATCTTTGTTTTTCTCGCTATTTTGGCTGCGGTTTACGCTTATTTTATAATTCATAGCCTCGCGGGGCTTCTTTTTCTCGCGGCGGCGGCCGTACCACTCTCGTCGAAAAACGCCTCGCGCGCGTGGGATATTTTAAGGCTGATCTTCGGAACAGCCTGGCTTTTAATGATGGCCGAACTCTGGGCGCGCGGGTGATGACGCGGGTAAATGAAATGAAAAAACGGCCGAAAGAGCGAAAACATAGTTCCATGCCGGTAATTTCCCAGCCTGTAATTGCGACGCCTGAACGATATCGGCTTGAATGCGTCATACTGGCGGCATGCGTATTGCTTCTTTGCGGAATTTTTCTCGGCAAGGCTTACAACATAGACGATCCGCTTACGGTATGGACGGCGCAGCATATCGCGGAACATCCGGCTGATTTCTATGGTTTTGACGTAAACTGGTACGGCGCGATCGCTCCGATGCTGCAGGTTGATCTCAATCCGCCGGGCGCGGCGTATTATCTTGCCCCTTTCGGCATACTTTTCAACTGGCACGAAGCGGCGCTGCATATCGCTATTGCGTTCGCCGCGGCTGCATTGATCCTCGGCATTTATTTCCTGGCGCGGCAGATGAACGGACATCCTTTATTGGCGGCGGTCTTCGCGCTCGTATGCCCAGGCGTATTCGTATCTATGGGAACGGTTATGACCGATATTCCTATGACGGCGATCTGGGTGTGGGCGATTGTGCTTTGGCTGCGAGGATTGGAAAAGGATCGTCCCGGTCTTAACGCGGCGGCGGGCATATTAATCGGATTAGCCGCGCTGGTAAAATATTTCGCCATAAGCCTGGTTCCACTGTTGTTTGTTTATACGTTTTTGCAGGGACGCAAACGCCGTCTGGCATGGCTGATTATCCCTGTCGCGATGATCGGGCTTTTTGAACTGTATACGTGGCGGCTATATGGGACGGGACACCTTGGGATGATCGCCGGAATGGCGGAACAATATCACTCGGAGACCACTGTTAATTATGGACGAAAATTTCTGACCGGATTGACTTTTCTTGGCGCCGGCGCGGCGCCAGCGCTGTTCCTCGCGCCCTGGATCTGGCAAAAGCGGAAAATTTTTTCAATAATCGCCGCCACCGTAGCGATTGTCACGGTGATTCTCAAACTGATCGGCTGGCAGCCGGGCGAGGCGCAGATTTCGCTCGGATGGGGATTCTGGATTCAATATGGACTCTGGCTGCTTGCCGGCGTTAATATTGTCGCCCTTGTAGTAGCGGAACTGTGGCAGCGCCGCGACCGGGACACTATACTGTTTATTTTATGGCTGGGCGGCACTTTTTTCTATTTCGTGTTTATTTACCACCTGGTAAATATCCGCGTGATTCTGCCGGCATTGCCAGTCGTAGCGGTTTTATGCGCCCGTCGTTTGAATAACCGGCGGACGGAAGGCGGGGAATGGCAGGGAAGGCGTACCATGGACAATGGCGGTTCGCGAACCGCCCGTACGATTGTATGCGCAACGTTTGCTTTAAGTCTTGCGCTGAGTCTGTGCGTCGCCTGGGCGGACATTTCTCTGGCGAATTCAGCGCGAACGGCTGCGCAAATAATCGCTCCGGAAAAAAGGGGTGGGCGCACCTGGTTTTCGGGACACTGGGGATTCCAATACTATATGCAGGAGCGGGGTGCGAAACCCGTTGACGTGAATAATCAGGATTTTCAGCTTGGAGATACGTATGTATCGCCACTGAATGCGGCGAATATTTTTATATCCCGGCCGCGCGTGGACAGCGCGGATCAAAGTTTTGAATTGCCCGTCTGCCGCTGGGTCGCGACCATGCGGACGGAGCTTGGAGCGGGATTCCATGCCGATCTCTGGGGGCCTTTGCCGTTTGTTTTCGGTCCCGTCCCGGATGAGCGGTATCAGGTGATTGTTCTTGGCGAATCTGATAAATCTGGTAAATAATGAAGAATAAAAAACGTATTTTAATCACAGGCGGAGCGGGTTTTGTCGGATCCAGGCTCGCCCTGGCGTTTGCGGAAGATGCCCTGGTAACGGTATTCGACAATCTACGCCGCCGTGGATCGGAACTCAACCTTCCCGGCCTGCGACGGGCCGGCATCGAATTTGTTCACGGAGATATCCGAATGCCGGACGATCTGGCCGCGCTCTCTCACAACTTCGATCTGATGATCGAAGCTTCCGCCGAGCCAAGCGTCTCAGCGGGACAGACGGGTTCGCCGGCGTATGTTATAGCGGCAAATCTGGTCGGCACGGCGAACTGTCTTGAATTTGCGCGAAAAAAAGCGGGGCGATTTCTCTTTTTATCGAGTTCTCGCGTGTATTCCATAGCGTCGTTACGCGGGATTCGGTTGGATGAGACGCCGGAACGTTTTGAAATCGCGCCGGATCAATCCGCAATCGGCTTGCCGGGCGTTTCTCCGAAAGGCATCCGTGAAGATTTTCCAACCGCTCGGGCGCGGTCTTTTTACGGCACAACCAAACTGGCGTCCGAAATGTTGATTCAGGAATATGCCGAAAGTTACGGTCTGGAAGCGCTGATCAACCGCTGCGGCGTGATTGCCGGGCCGGGACAGTTCGGCAAAACCGACCAGGGCGTTTTCACTATGTGGATCGCATGCCACTACTTCGGAATTCCCCTGAAATACACAGGATTCGGCGGAACGGGCAAACAGGTGCGCGATCTGCTTCATCCGGATGATCTTGTCGAATTGGTAAAAAAACAGATTCAGGACGCGGGGCGCTGGCAGTGCGAAATATTCAATGTCGGCGGCGGACGCGAGATATCTGTTTCCATGCGTGAAATGACGGGCGTCTGCCGTGAGATTGTTGGCAGGGAAGTCGCAGTCGGCAAAGTGGAGGAAACTATGCCATGGGATGTGCCGGTCTATTTGACCGACTACGGAAAAGTATCCGCCGCGTATGGATGGTCGCCCCGCAAGGACATAAAAGATATTGTGTCCGAAACGGCTGCATGGATTCAAAACAAAGAGCGGGTTTTGGAACCTTTGTTTATTTAGAGGTGATTTATGTCATTAGCGATAGTAACAGGCTCAGGCGGTCTGATCGGCAGTGAAACCGCGCGTTTCCTCCACGAGCAGGGCGCGGATGTCATTGGAATCGACAACAATCTTAGAGAATACTTTTTCGGCGCGGATGGATCGACGCTCTGGCAATCGGCGGAATTGAAAAAATCCCTTAGCCGCTACAGGCATCTTGATATGGACATACGCGATCAGGAATCAATATTCCGGCTGTTTGAAAACGAGCGCGATATTTCCCTGGTCGTACATTGCGCCGCGCAGCCTAGTCACGACTGGGCCGCGCGCGAGCCTATAACCGACTTTACCGTAAATGCGTTCGGTACGATGATCCTGCTCGAAGCCGTCCGCCGTTACGCTCCGGATGCCGTATTCATTTTCGTTTCGACAAACAAAGTATACGGCGACACGCCCAATTCTCTGCCGCTTGTGGAGCGCGATACGCGATGGGAGCCTGACCCGGCGCATCCTTACGCCGCGCACGGAATCGACGAATCAATGAGCATTGACCAGACGAAACACAGCGTTTTCGGAGCGAACAAAGTTGCCGCCGATGTCATGACACAGGAATATGGACGCTACTTCGGCCTGAAAACAGGCGTATTCCGGGGAGGCTGCCTGACAGGGCCTGCGCACTCAGGCGCCGAGCTGCACGGTTTTTTGTCATACCTTGTCAAATGCGCGGTGACGGGCCGCCCTTATGTCATTTATGGATATAAAGGAAAGCAGGTAAGGGACAATATTCATTCCGCGGATCTTGTCAGCGCTTTCTGGGAGTTTTACCGGAAGCCCCGTCCGGGAGAGGTCTACAACATGGGCGGATCCCGACACAGCAACTGCTCCATGCTGGAAGCAATCGACAAAATCGAGGCGCTGTCCGGACACCGCCTGAATTTCTCACTGTCGGAACAGGCGCGATCCGGAGATCACATCTGGTGGATTTCGGATGTCGGCAAATTTATGCGCGACTATCCTTCCTGGCGATATACCCATTCTCTGGATGACATTCTGATGGAAATTATTGACGCGGCAAAATCCGGACCAGGGAAAGCATGATTCTTTCAGTCGTCATCCCCGCGCGTAATGAAGCTGCGTCCATTGGTTCGACCGTAACGGAACTTTTCGCCGAGCTGTCCCGGAACGGCATCGAGCATGAAATTCTCGTTGTCAACGACCATTCGACGGACGGGACGGACAATGTGCTTCGTGAACTGGAACAAACCATTCCAACGCTTCGTCACACCGAAAATCCCGCGGCGAATGGATTTGGGTTGGCGGTGCGCCGTGGGCTGGAATGTTTTTCGGGCGCTGCCGTCGCCGTTTTTATGGCGGATGGTTCAGATGATCCCGGCGATCTGGTTCGTTTCTTCAGGACGATGGAATCCGAAGGAACCGACTGCGTATTCGGAACCCGGTTTTCAAAAAAATCCAGGGTGACGGGTTATCCAATGCTTAAACTGTTCCTGAATCGCTGCGGAAACAATTTTATCAGGATTCTGTTCGGACTTCGCTGCAACGATATTTCAAACGCCTTCAAATTGTATCGCCGCCACGTAATTCAGGGCTTGCAGCCTATACTCAGCCATCATTACAACCTGACGGTGGAACTGCCGCTGAAAGCCATCGTTCGCGGTTACAGCTACGCTGTAGTTCCAAACAACTGGACGGAAAGAAAGCATGGGATTTCCAAGCTGAAGATAAAGGAGATGGGTTCCCGCTACATGTTCATAATCCTTTATTGTTTCATTGAGAAATGGCTTTCCAGGAAAGACTACTACCGCAAGGATTCAGGCATGTATGAATAAAAAAAGGCTTTTTCTGATTGACGGCATGTCGCACATATACCGGGCGTACTACGCCGTGCGCGGCCTCACGAACGCGCAGGGGGTGCCTACAGGCGCGGTTTTCGGTTTTACCTCGATGCTGCGCAAACTAATCGAGACGCAGAAACCGGACTACATCGGTGTCGCCATGGACTTGCACGGCACGGTTGCGCGGCGCGAAAAATACGCGGAATACAAGGCCACACGCAAGCCGATGCCGGAAGACCTTATTCCGCAAATCCCCTGCATTCGGCGCCTTTGCACGGCGTTTCGCATTCCGGTCATCGACCTTGAGGGACACGAAGCTGACGATGTTATAGGCACACTGTCAAAAAAGGCCGGCGAAAGGAATTTGCAAACCGTCATTGTGACAAGCGACAAGGACATGATGCAACTGGTAGCCGACGACGTCGCCGTTCTCGACACGATGAAAGACAATCTTTTCATCGATGCCTCCGGCGTTGAAAAAAAACTCGGCGTCCGCCCCGATCAGGTGGCCGATCTTCTGGGACTGTGGGGAGACGCTTCCGATAATATTCCGGGCGCTCCGGGAATCGGAGAAAAGGGCGCGCGCGAACTGATTCAGTCTTTCGATACGCTCGATAATCTCCTCGCTAATTTCGACAAGGTGAAAAAGAAAGCGCAGCTGGAAAGCCTGCGGGATAATCGGGAAACCATTCTCATGAGCCGTGAGCTTGCCGTAATCCGCCGCGACCTTCCGGTTGAGCTTAATCTGGAAGAACTGGCGCTCGAAGAACCTGACAGAAAATCCGCCTTCGAGCTTTTTTCAGAATTGGGTTTCAAATCGCTGGCGGAGGAATTTTTTGACGGCGGCGCTGTAAAAGCTCTCAGGGGAAAATGGCTGACGGAAAAAGAAACTGAAATTTTTCTAGACGCCGCGCGGCTTGCCTCGCGCGTTTATGTTGAACTGATGTGCTCCGGGAGCGCCGTCGAACGCCGCAAGCCCGATACTGCATGCGTTCTTTGTGATAAAAGCAACGAAGTGACGCTGATAGATCTTGGCATCGCCGCGCGATTGGATTGCTGGCGGAGTTTATCTAAAAATTCCGCAGCGCGGATCGTCTGCTGGGACGCGAAGCTGTTTCTTGAAATGCAGAAGGTTATGCAAATCAGCCCGTGTCGCGTTCCAGACGACGTTATGCTAATGGCGTTTCTGACCGCGCCGAACGCGGGCGATTTTTCGATGAACCGCTGGGCGCTTGATGAGGCGCGCATTTCACTCGCCTGGGAAAAGCAGCAGAAGCAGGCGTCGTTCCTTCATGAAACGGAAAAGAACGAAGAAATTCTCTGTCGGCGCATGGACGCGCTGCGGCGTCTCGACGATATTTTATCCGCGCGCATCGATGAAATGGGTCTGCGCAGGGTTTACGACGAAATAGACCTGCCTTTAACACAGGTACTCGCCGACATGGAGCGGGCCGGCGTTAAAGTTGACCGCGCGACGCTACGTGAAATGTCCGTCACAATGGAAAAAACGTTGACCGGCCTTACCGGGCGCGTTTACCAGGCGGCCGGCATGGAGTTCAACATCAATTCACCCAGGCAACTGGGCGAAATTCTTTTTGAAAAACTAAACCTTCCCGTTCTTAAAAAAACGCGCAAGACCGGCGGCTACAGCACCGACCAGGGCGTACTGGAAGAACTGGCTCAGACGTATGAGCTTCCCAGGCTGATCCTGGAATACCGGCAGGTCGCAAAGCTCAAGTCCACCTATGTAGACGCGTTGCCGGCGCTTATAAGGCCGGAAACCGGGCGCGTACACGCCTCGTTTAACCAGACCGGCACGGCGACGGGAAGACTGTCGAGTTCCGAACCGAATTTGCAGAACATTCCGATACGTTCGGAGATGGGACGGCTTATTCGCGCCGCATTCGTGCCGGAAAAAGGAAAATTGCTGATATCTGCCGATTATTCCCAAATCGAACTAAGGATACTTGCGCATTTTTCAGGCGACGAAGTTCTCATCGACGCGTTCAGGTCGGATGAGGATATTCACGACAGGACGGCGCGCGAGGTTTTCAGCGAAGAGGAGTTAAAGAACCGTTCGGAATGCAGGCGCAAGGCCAAGGCCATCAACTTCGGAATAGTATACGGTCAATCGGCGTTTGGCCTGGCTCAATCGCTCGGCATCTCGCGCGACGCGGCGCAGATGTTCATCAACGCCTATTTCAGGAGGTATCACGGCGTCCGCGCCTGGCTTGACGCCGTTGTGGAAGAGACGCGCGTGACCGGCGTTACAAGGACGCTTTACGGTCGCTTGCGGCAGATACCCGACATAAACAGCCGTGATTTCAACGCGCGGAGCTTTGCCGAGCGTACGGCAGTAAACAGCCCGATTCAGGGAACGGCTGCGGACATCGTAAAAATAGCGATGATTAATATCGACCGTGAACTGAGGGAGCGCGTAATGGCGGCGAAAATCATATTGCAGGTTCACGACGAACTGGTTCTGGAAGCGCCCGAAGCGGAAGCGGAAACTGCGGGTAGTCTGGTTAAAGAAAAAATGGAAAGCGCGGCGGAACTCCTTGTTCCGCTCAAAACCGATCTAAACATTGCCGATAACTGGATGGACATGAAATTAAAGTAGGCAGATATGGAATCGCGGGTATCCCGTCTGCGTTCCCATGTCTGACGCATGTCTGTCCGCTGTATGCATACCGGCAGTCGTTATGCTCCCGCCCCTGCTGTCGGCGATTCTTTTTCAAAACAGCGAAATGGCGTATTTCGATGTCGCCGTCTTATTTCTTTTATTTTCTTTTATGACGGCAGTGTTGTACCCGTTGTTTTTCAAAATCGGAGTCGAAAAAGCCTGGGCTGTAATGAGCCTGCTGGGAATCATCGCCCTTTTTGTATTTATCTTATTTAAATCTTCCGCGAAACTTCGCGCCCTTTTCGCGCTGCAGATTCCGGCGCAATTTGTGGCGGCGGGAAATACGGCAGCCGGGCTGATCCTATTGTACCTGTCGTACAAGTTGTCGCTAAAAATCTACAAAACTTTGTGATATCCGATACGTGAATTGAGCCGCTCACGGAATTCAGATTTACATCACCAGAATCCCTGTGAAATATCAAGGCTAATTTCTTGGTTTTGTTATACTAATTTCTTTTAGTGAAGGAGAACGCTGTGCCGGTAAATTATTTGGAAAGTGATCGGGAATTCATCGCAAAACTCAAACGAGATCGCGACGATCGCATGAACGGTTATCGTGAACGCGCGCTGAAGCTGTTCCCGCCGGTCTGCGGACGCTGCAGCCGTGAATTTGAAGGAAAGCGTCTGCGCGAATTGACGGTGCATCACAGGGATCACGATCACGACAACAACCCGCCCGACGGAAGCAACTGGGAACTGCTGTGCGTTTATTGCCATGAAAACGAGCATTCCCGGAATCTGGCTGCCGACTGGTCGGAAGGCCCGTCGGCGGGCGGGGATCAGGCAAGCATGTCAACCTCCAAT
>Ga0082212_10009643_pt1 | contig 12432 bp, 10 predicted proteins | sample TergutNt197P3_FD_71548 | JGI IMG/M metagenome (GOLD analysis project Ga0082212, IMG submission 71548) | Neocapritermes taracua P3 segment gut microbial communities from Petit-Saut dam, French Guiana - Nt197 P3 | ecosystem: Host-associated > Arthropoda: Insects > Digestive system > Gut ... | reverse complement strand
AATAATTTTTAATTTTTAATTCTTAATTTTTAATTAAAATATTAAGGTGGCTATAGCACGAGGGCCCCACCTCTTCCCATTCCGAACAGAGAAGTTAAGCCTCGTCACGCCGATGGTACTGCAGCAGTGGAAGAGTAGGTAGCCGCCAACTTATAAAAAAGAGAGTCGTTTCTTAGCGACTCTCTTTTTTATGATGCTTTAGCTCCGATCGTTTCATAACGAGTGGGGAGCAGGGAAGGGGGATTTCAATTATTTAATCGGACTGTATGGTAATATTGATCATATAATTTTGCATCCTGAAAAAAATATTATCTTTCCTCTGTAAAAAAAAAATCATTTCACACGCTTGAAGTTCTTGAAATTTCATGTAATTTTGTCCTCAAGTTAAATTTCAATTAAGAATATGAAATTATTTTTTGACTCATTGCGGGAAAAGATACAGAGTATCCCTTTTCTGACATATATCAGTGGTTTGAATCTGAAACGATGCGGGAAGGCTCAAAAATCTTTTTTTCCGGTTGCAAATCGACGATTTGTTCCGGAAAAAGCAATGATATGCTTTGTTGCCTTGCTTTTGACTATTGTTGTCCGGGCTCAAAACAAGGAGATAACCATCCTTGCAGTCAACGATATGCACGCATCTATCGATCGATTTCCGAAGTTTGCCGCGCTCGTAGACAGTATGCGGGCGATTTATCCCGACCTGTTGCTATTTTCTGCAGGCGACAACCGCACCGGAAATCCGGTTAACGATATGCACGCAGAGCCATCATATCCGATGATTGCATTGATGAACAAAGTCGGATTTAACCTCTCCGTTCTTGGAAACCATGAGTTTGATGGCGATATCGGCGGACTGCGTAATGTACTCAACAGTTCCGTTTTCAGGCATGTATGCGCCAACCTGCATGCGCCCGATTCGCTTCGTCTGCATGTGGAACCTTACAAATTTTTTGAAGAAGGAAGTGTGCGGATTGCCGTACTGGGGTTGATACATCAAGGAATGAGTGGATTTCCCGATGCTCATCCCGACAAACAGGGGAAAATGAAAACGCTACAGGTAAAGATGACCGACGGAACGCGACTAAACCTTCAACGCACTTATAAAGTATTGATGAACAGCTATCTGGCCGCTATTTGTCAATACGAAAAATCCGACGAAGGACATAGTTTTTTCCGTGCTACCGCCGACTATACCATCGATTACCTTGCAAAACAACCTGCAGTTGATTATCAGGGAATTAAACGAGTGGTAATTAAAAAATAATAAAATAATTTATTTTCAAAATGAAAAAAAATATGACAGAACACGTGAAAAGCAAATATAAAAATATTGTTAACATAACAAATATTGAAACTGATTTGGGATTGATGATAGCCGGTGCAACTGACAAAGGCATCTGTATGCTTGAATTTGCCGATTATAAATTGATTGAATTGGAATTCAGACAATTGAAATCAATATTTAAAGCGTCGCTCGTACAGAGTGATAACCCTCATTTTCAAACGCTTAAAAGTCAGTTAGGGGAGTATTTTAAAGGGGAACGCAGTGATTTCAACATTCTGTTGGATTTGGCAGGCACCGAATTTCAGAAACAGGTTTGGCTAAGTTTGTTAAAAATACCATACGGTTGCACAATAAGTTATGCAAAACAAGCTGAACTGTTGGGAAAACCTTCTGCGGTAAGAGCCGTTGCCAATGCCAATGGAAAAAATAAAATTTCTATTATTTTACCCTGCCACAGGGTTATTGGCACCGATGGTTCGCTGACAGGTTATGGCGGTGGTATTTGGCGAAAGAAAATACTATTGGAGTTAGAAAAAGCTAATTTGCAAAAAAAGGTGAAATAAATTTATTGGAATGTCCACCGAATAAGCAGACTAACAGATGTAATATTATGCGCTAAAACGCAGTTTTCCGTTAAACAAAAAACCCCATAATTCAATGAATTACAGGATTTTTCCTTAATTTTCAGGATTGCTTGGCGGAGAGACAGGGATTCGAACCCTGGGTACCCGTAAGGGTACAACGGTTTTCGAGACCGCCCCGATCGACCACTCCGGCATCTCTCCTAATCGGGGGCAAAGGTAATAATTATTTATTACATAAAACAGTATTTCATTTGAACAATTGTCGTTTGTCATTCTGAGCGCAGTCGAAGAATCTCATAATATTGTGATGTAGAGCTGTTTCGGCTACGCTCGGGGTGAAGATTTAGTGAGATCTCTCGGCTACGCTCGGGATGACGATTAAGTGAGCTGTTTCGGCTACGCTCAGGGTGACAATTAAGTGAGCTGTTTCGGCTTCACTCGGGATGACGATTATTCAATTATTCAGTTATTCAGTTATTCATAACTGTTTAGTTGTTCTGCCACAATACTTTCGGTTGCGCGCATGGCTTCTAATGTCATACTCAATAATTTATCGATTTCCCAGCCTAACATTTCTGCGCCCTGGGTGATGATATCGCGCGAACATCCGGCGGCGAAGGCTTTAGTTTTGAATTTTTTCCTTAAACTGCTTAACTCCATGTCGGAAATGGTTTTTGAAGGTCGCATTAAGGCGGCGGCGGCGACAATGCCGGTCAATTCGTCTACGGCAAACAAAACCTTTTCCATTTCATGTTCAGGCTTTACATCTACCATGATGCCATAACCATGTGAGCAAATGGCATGAATTACGTCTTCGCCATAACCTCCGGCGCTTAAAATCTCCGGCGCTTTGATGCAATGCTCCTGTGGATACATCTCGAAATCAATGTCATGCAACAATCCGACGATGCCCCAGTAATCTGTATCGTAGCCTAATTCTTTCGCAAACCATTTCATCACTTCTTCAACTGTAAGTGCGTGTTGAATATGATACTTTTCTCTGTTAAACCTTAAAAGAAGGTCGATTGCTTTTTTTCTGTCCATTATATTTATTTTAAATTTGAAACCTCCCCCTACCCCCTCCAAAGGGGGATAAGAATTGGAAAATAGTACATCTCTCTGACTCTCCAAAGAGGGATAAGAATTGGAAAATTGTACCTCCCTCTGCCCCTCCAAAGGAGGATACAAATTGGAAAAATTGTACCTCCCTCTGCCCCTCCAAAGGAGGATACAAATTGGAAATTCAACTCTCTCCCTGTGCCATCCAAAGGGGGATAAAATTGGAAAATATCCTCTTTTGGAGGGGTTAGGATATGTGATAATTTATAACTCTTATTTATAAATTCGTAGTTCTTAACTCTTAGTTCTTAGTTCGTAACTTTTAGTTCTTAGTTCGTAGTTCTTAACTCTTAATTCTTAGTTCGTAACTTTTAGTTCTTAGTTCGTAGTTCTTAACTCTTAATTCTTAGTTCTTAACTACTTATAAGTTATCCATTTAATCATTTCTTTTATTTGTGGTTTTTTGCCGTACATAAGGATTCCTACGCGGTATATTTTTGCCGAAAGCCAGACAAAACTGACAGATGACGCAAATAATAGCGTTACGGAAAGCAGTTTTTCCCATAAAGGTATTTCGTAAGGAATCCGCATCAACATGACAATGGGCGAGGTGAAAGGAATAATCGAACACCAAAAAGCTAACGGGCCGTCAGGATTATCGGCGCTATACATACCTGCATACAAGGCGAAAATCATGATAATCATGATAGGCGCCATAAACTGCTGTGAGTCTTCAGGACTGTTGATAGCCGAACCAATGGCGGCAAACAATGAAGCGTACAACAGGTAACCGCCGACAAAAAAGATAACAAAAAAGAAAATGATTTCGCCAAAATTAAACGATTGTAACTGAGCTATCCACTCAAAGCCTTCCTGCAATTCGGCTGTATTCATTTGTTGCGACATAGCCATTCCCTGTTGCATAGCAGCCATATCTGCTCCTCCGCTCATACCGCTTGCGAGAAAACCGGTTGATCCAATCATTATAAATGCTATCATCAATATGCTCCAAAGTACAATCTGGGTCAAACCGACAAGTCCGATACCAACTATCTTACCCATCATCAGGCTAAACGGATTGACTGACGACACCATGATCTCGACAATCCTGTTCGTCTTTTCTTCAGATACGCCTTGCATCACCATCGCACCATACATCATGATAAACATATAGATTACAATAGTTGAAATAAAGCCTATGATATAGGCAATCGTACCTGACGAACTTGATTCTGTACCGTCTTTGCTCCATTTGATCGTTTGTATCTGGAATTGAACACGGCTGTCATCAATGATTTGCTGTAAATCGGGAATCTCAAAAGATGCCAGTTTGTCGCTTTCCATTTGTTTGATCAACACCTGATTAACGATTCTCGACAACTCAGAGGGTATTTGTTTTTCGGAATAAAGCATGGCTGCATTCGGATTTTCCAACAAATCGTCCGAAATTACCAGAATGGCAAACAAGTCTTTTCGCTCTGCATTGCGGTATTCGTCTAAAGATTTATCGGCTTCGAGAAAAACGTAATTATCCGTATTTTCAAATAACGAACCATATTTTTCTGTGCGGTCAATGATTGCAATACGGCGTACATCATCTCCTTTGATGTTTGCAAGCCACAAGGGTATTGTCACGAGCGCTACCATAAGTACAGGCATCAGAAAAGTCATAATGATAAATGACTTTTTACGGACACGACGTAAGTATTCATGTTTGATTATTAACCCTGTTTTGTTCATCTTAATGTTTATTATATTTCAATTTTTTATATGAAGTACCTCCCCCTGCCCTCTCCAAAGGGAGATAATTTTCAATTCAAGTCCTTCTTTGGAGGGGGCAGGGGGAGGTCTCAATTTTCAACTTTCAATTTTCAATTGATTGGTTACTGTTTTAATAAAAACATCGTTCATGGAAGGAAGCTCTTCGTTAAAAGAATGGATGTTGTATTGTTTCGCTAAAGCACTTAATAAATCGGAGTTACTGATGCAGGATTCTTTCCGGATGCGGGCTTCGGTATAGATTCCTGTTTTTTCTTCTGAAATGAGGGTAAATAAGCCGGGTAAAGGTTCGATATGTTCTTCGGTAACGCACAAACGGAAAGTGTTGTTTTTAAACCGGGTACGAATATCCTGTACATTGCCTTCGAGGACTACTTTCGCTTGATTTATTAATGCTATTTCGTCGCAAATCTCTTCGACCGAAGCCATATTGTGAGTCGAAAAAATCAGCGTATGACCGGCTTTTTTCAATTCCAGCATTTCGTTTTTCAACAACTCAGCATTGATCGGGTCGAAACCGCTGAAAGGCTCGTCAAAAATCAACAGATCAGGCTGATGGACTACTGTGATGATAAACTGGACTTTCTGTTGCATACCTTTCGACAACTCTTCCAATTGTTTATTCCACCACGACATGATTTCAAATTTTTCAAACCATTCTGTCAAACGTTTACGCGCTTCTGCTGCGCTAAGTCCTTTTAAGCGTGCGAAATAGATGGCTTGTTCTCCTACTTTCATTTTTTTATACAAACCACGTTCTTCGGGCAGGTATCCGATTCGAAAAATGTCCGTGGGCAGGGACGGACGTCCGTCAAAAGAAACAGACCCTTCGTCGGGAGCTGTTATGCGGTTGATGATTCGAATCAAGGTGGTTTTCCCGGCGCCATTCGGACCAAGCAAACCAAAAATCCGACCTTTCCCGACCTTTAAACTGACATCGTCCAATGCCCGGTGATTGGCAAATTGCTTTACAATATTTTCTGTTTCAACAAGATACATAATTTTTATTTACTATTTACTATTCATATCCCCCTCAGGAGGGGGCAGGGGGAGGTCATCATTTATCATTCATATCCCCTTTGAAGGGGGTTAGAGGGAGGTCATCTTTTACCATTCATATCCCCCCTTTGAAGGGGGTTAGAGGGAGGTCATCTTTTACCACTCATATCCCCCTTTGAAGGGGGTTAGGGGGAGGTCATCATTTACCACTCATATCCCTCTCCGGAGGGGGCATGGGGAGGTCATCATTTACCACTCATATCCCCCTCCGGAGGGGGCAGGGGGAGGTAATCATTTACCATTTCGGAAAGTATTCATTTTGTTACATTTTAAGTACTATTCGTTCGCCTAATTCTTTACTTAATGCTTTTTCAATTTCTTTCAAACGTTTATGTTCTTTCATCAAATCCAATATCGCATCAATTTCATAGCTTACCTGCAAGTGCTTGATTTTTTTTTCTATATCACTCAGTTGCTGCATAATGTAAGCCCATTTCAAAGCAAATAAATCGCTTCGTATGGAATGTTCAATATTTTCTATGGTCTTTTCGTGAATTCTTTCATACGTTTCGCGTTCTTGTACCGACATGGAAGATGTGTCTTTCATATCTTGTAAATCTGAGGGAGGAAAATATTTTTCGTCAGATAAGTGAACTGCTATACGGCTAATCACCTCGTCAGGGTATGAAAGAAAATAACGCGAGGCAACGAAACCCGGTTCCTGACAATGTTCGACAGCTTCCTCAAGCATTTTCCGATAGGCAGGTGTGACAAAGACAATATCGTCCTGTTGCAGTTCTGAATAAATATATTCGGCTACACGAACAACAATATGCTCGTCTTCTTCCTTAAAATCAAATAAGATGTATTCACCGCAATGTACAATGTATCGGAGCAAGGCTTCTTCGTATGGTTTGAATAATTGAGTGTTGACGCCTCCTCCTACCCCCTCTGAAGGGGGATAAACTTGGGTACCTCCCCCTACCCCTTCTGAAGGGGGATAAATGTGAGTACCTCCCCCTACCCCCTCCGAAGGGGGATAAGTGCCGACTCCTCCTCCTACTCCCTCCGAAGGGGGATAAGCGACTGTATGTGTTGTTGCGGCTGTCTTTTTTTTGAGGCGGATTTTGTTGAGTTCGTTGATGAGTGTTTGTTCTTTAATTTCAAGTAAATCACTGCAATCCTTGATATAAACCGAACGTATAATTGTATCGGGAATAAGCGCAATCGACTGAAGAATATCAGTTATCAGAGAGGCTTTTTTGATAGGGTCGTTCCCTGATTCGTCGAGCAGCAATTGGGTTTTAAAACGGATAAAGTCGGTTTCTTGCTGTTGAATATACAATGAAAATTCGAACGCATTATGTTTTCGGGCAAATGAATCGGGGTCTTCGCCATCAGGCAAAAGCACCACTTTCACATTCATGCCTTCTTCCAGTAAAAGGTCAATCCCGCGAATAGCCGCTTTTATACCTGCCGCATCGCCATCGTAGATCACTGTAATATTATTTGTTAAGCGACGAATAAGGTTTATTTGTCCCGGCGTTAATGCCGTGCCCGACGAAGCCACCACATTTTCCACTCCGGCCTGAAACATCGATATAACGTCTGTATATCCTTCAACTAAAAAGCATTTATCTGCTTTAGTTATTTCCTGTTTAGCAAAATAAATCCCATATAATTCGTTGCTTTTGTGGTATATATCGCTTTCGGGGGAATTAACATATTTGGCTGTTTTTTCATTTTTCCGGAGGATGCGTCCGCCAAAGGCCACGACTTTACCGCTTATGGTATGCACCGGAAAAATAATCCGTCCCCGAAAGCGGTCAGCTACTATCCCATTTTCATAGATGCCGACAAGCCCTGTCTTTTCTAAAAATTCCGATTTATATCCACTTTGTAAAGCAGTCTGATAGAGGTCGTCACGTTTCTCTAACGAATATCCTAATTGAAACTTACGTATCGTTTCTTCCCGAAAACCGCGCTCATTGAAGTAACGCAAGCCTACTGTCTTGCCTTCTTCATGCCCGAACAAACGTGATGTAAAATGTTTTTGCGCCCATGCATTGACAATAAACATGCTTTCGCGCACGTTCTGCATCTGTTTTTCTTCGTTTGTCAGTTCACGTTCCTGAACCTCAATATTGTATTTTTTTGCAAGAAACTTAAGCGCCTCATTATAACTTAGTTGTTCGTGTTTCATGATGAAATAAACCGGCGAACCTCCTTCGCCGCATGAAAAACATTTGCAAATATTTTTGGAAGGCGAAGCAGTAAACGACGGCGTCTTATCCGGATGAAAGGGACACAATCCTACATAGTTAACCCCCTTTTTCCGTAAGGTAACAAATTCAGACACAACATCTACGATATTTGCTGCATCTAAAATTTTTTCTCTTGTCGCATGATCAATCACAAAATATATTTATTTTATCCTGCAAATATAGGATTTTAATTGAAAATTGAAAATTGAAAATTGAAAATTAGTTTTCAACAGGGTGCATATCAAGTGCGGTTTATGAAAAAAATAAAGTCATCTTTCCGCTGTAAAAATAATATTTTTCATTTCACACGCTTGGAATTCCTGAATTTTCATGTAATTTTGTACCTTTGAAATGACATTATCAATGTACGCAAAAATTGGATTAATTATTATAAGTATATGGGTGACAAATATTTGTCGTGCTCAGCAGGCTGATTCAGGCTGTTTGGAACAGGCCAATGACTTTACTTATATATTAGCTTCGGGAGAGCAGCAAACATTGTATGCAATTCAGGCGGAAATGGTGTTGCTTTATTTTTATGACCCGACGTGCGAGGATTGTCATTTGTTGATGAGCCAATTGGAGGCGTCGGATATTGTGAACAGCTTAATTGATGAAAAGAAGTTGACTGTATTGGCTGTTTATCCTGACGACGACATGGAAACGTGGAACGAATATGCCGGTCATATCCCGCCACAATGGATTAACGGCTATGATAAGGGTGTGAAAATTCATACGGAAGGGATTTTTTTGATAAAATCGTTCCCTACACTCTATTTATTGGATAAGGATAAAATGATTCGGATGAAAGAGATGACATTTGAGGAATTGGAAGGCGTGTTAAGCATTGAAACATCACCCTTACCCCTTTCAAAGGGGGATAGGAATGAGACATCACCCTAACTCCCTTCAAAGGAGATAGGAGACCTCCCCCTGCCCCCTCCAAAGGGGGATATATAAAACGACTTTTTTATTTTAAAAAATATAACATTGGACAAAAAAGTTAAACTAAAAGTACAGGGATTGACAAATAGCCGGATGCATTCGGGTGCATACGCGTTGATCCTGTCGGAAGAAGGCCCGCGCCGGATTCCGGTTATTGTGGGTGTTTCCGAAGCCCAATCCATTGCCATCGCTTTGGAAGAATTAAAGCCGCCCCGCCCGCTTACACACGATCTGTTCGTTGCGTTTGTCAAAGCTATTAATATCAGGCTGGTAGAAGTATTTATATACAAATTTGAAGAAGGCGTGTTTTACTCGGAAATGCACTTCTCAGATGGGTTTCGTGATATACGAATCGATTCGAGGACTTCCGACGCTGTCGCCATTGCTCTACGCATGAAAGGTACTATTTACACACTTGAATCCATCATCCAACGATGTGGTATTGTGCTGGAAGAAATCGAATCGGCCGAGTCGGACGAAACAGCCATGTTCCGCGAGTTAAATCCCGAAGACATCAAAGATATGGACACATTGAAAGTATGGCTTAGTCTCCTGCCCGACAGCGAGATCAACGAGCGAATGGAACGAGCTGTCGCTGATGAAAAATATGAGTATGCAAACATGTATAAAGAAGAATTAAACCGACGTAACATAAAGGAGGAAAAATCATGATAGAATCAACCGGATTTAACATTGTATCATTATTACGCGGATTGTTGGGTATCATCAGCGTATTAGGCATAGCGTACCTGTGCAGTAGCGATCGCAAGCGAATCGACTGGAGATTAGTTGTTTCCGGTTTATTATTGCAGCTTGTTCTGGCATTGTCCATATTGTACATTCCCTTTGTCGGCGCTTTTTTTGAGATTTTGGGGAAAATGTTCGTAAAAGTAGTAGACTTTACCTTTGATGGGGTTGACTTTTTGTTAGGCCCGTTGGCATCGAAAAACAACGGGGTGATTTTCTTAGTTCATTCTCTGCCGATATTAATCTTTTTCACGGCAATCGTTTCGTTATTATACCATTGGGGTATTATTCAACGCATCGTAAGTTTCTTTTCATGGGTCTTGCGACGTGTGATGCGGAATATTACCGGACAGGAAGCGTTGGTCGTGATCGGGAATATCTTCTTAGGAATGACCGAATCGCCCGTACTCGCCAAGCAATACATGTCAAAGATGAACAAATCGGAAATATTCTTAGTGATGGTAGCGGGTATGGGTACGATTGCAGGGTCGGTGTTGGGAGTCTATGTCGGCGTGCTGGGCGATGGCGACCCTATGAAACAGGTCTTTTTCGCCAAACACCTTTTGTCTGCCTCTGTGATGGCTGCACCCGGCGCTATTGTGCTGGCAAAGATGATCTTTCCCCAAACCGAACAGGTAAACAATACAGATGTGAAAGCAGTAATCGAAAAAGAATACCGAAGCCCTATTGAAGCGTTGGCCGGTGGTACTTCGACCGGTATCAAACTGATGGTCAACGTTGCAGCTATGCTGTTGGTATTTATTGCGTTGATTGCATTGCTGAACTACGTTTGCGAGGGTCTTATCGGCCGGTATACCGGACTGAACAATTGGGTGGCATCTGTTACTAACGGTAAATCGGAAACTTTTTCGATACACTTTATTGCAGGCGTGATTTTCTCACCTCTGATGTGGCTGATTGGCATACCTGTCGAAGATATGTTGTCGGTGGGCGCATTGGTAGGTCAGAAAACCGTACTAAACGAGTTTGTCGCCTACTTCCAGATGCAGCAGTGGAAAAGCATCGGTATTTTCACATACGAAAAATCCGTTATCATGTCGACCTATCTGCTTTGCGGTTTTGCCAACTTTTCGTCTATCGGGATTTTGCTGGGAGGATTGGGCGTGTTAGCGCCCGAAAAACGACCGATGATAGCGCAGTTGGGCATCCGTGCGATGCTGACAGGCGCAGCTGTGTCGGTTCTTTCGGCTACGATTGTGGGGATGATACTTGGGTAGTTTGAGAATTGAGAATTGAGAATTGAGAATTGAGAATTGAGAATTGAGAATTGAGAATTGAGAATTAAGAATTGAGAGTTGAGACCTCCCCCTGCCCCCTCTTAAGGGGGATATGAATGACGAATGATGACTTCGCACTAACCCCTCTAAAGGGGGATAATAAATTGAGAATGAATTTGTAGGGGCGAAATGATTTCGCCCTTTAAATGGTAAATGATGGCCTCCCCCTGCCCCCTCCAAAGGGGGATATAAATGGTATATGGTAAATAGTGGTTTTTTTTACGCTCCGGATATTGAGGCAATTTCTGTTCTTCCCGAAGAAGAATCGGAACATGCTGTTCGGGTATTGAGGTTGAGGGAGGGCGACGAGATCAACATAACAGACGGAAAAGGGTTTTTCTATCGTGCATCTATTTCCCTTGCGCATCCTAAACATTGCGAAGTGAATATCATCGAAACTATGCTAAACACATCTCTGCGTACATTTAAAATCCATATTGCCTTAGCTCCCACCAAACAAACAGACCGGGTGGAATGGTTTGTTGAAAAAGCCACAGAGATTGGGATTGATGCCATTACCTTTCTGAATTGCAGGTATTCCGAACGACGCGAGATCAATACCGGACGGATTGAAAAAAAGATGATCAGTGCGATGAAACAATCGCAAAGCCCGCTATTGCCTCAACTGAGCGGAATGATTGCGTTTAAGGATTTTGTCGGCAAACCTTTTGACGGAGACAAATTTATTGCGCATTGTAGAGAAGGTGAAAAACCTTTCCTCCAACAAATCTACGCTGTCGGCGAAAATGCGTTAATACTGATTGGGCCGGAAGGCGATTTCAGCGCCGATGAAATTTCTTTAGCCATCGCACAAGGTTTCAAACCGGTCACGCTCGGCCAAAACAGGTTGCGTACTGAGACGGCGGGGTTGGTGGGTTGCCATACGATACAACTGCTTAATCAACTGGAATCGAAAGAAATCGATTGAAATCGATAAGAATCGACAAAAATCGACAAAAATCGACAAAACTCGACTGAAAACGATAAACTCGACTGAAAACGATAAAAATCGACTGAAATCAACTGAAATCGACAAATTCGACTGAAATCGACTAAGAAACTTCAAAAGACAATTAATCATGCAAACTTGCATTACGAACACCACAATTTATTCGGAGACGGAAATCATCCCACACGGGACGATTGTGATTGAAAATGAAAAGATTACGGGTATTCATCCGACGCTTGTGAATGATGAATATGCAACGATCATCGACGGGACAGGCCTGTCGGCTATCCCCGGTTATATTGATACTCACTGTCATGGGGGCGACGGTTTTGATTGCAACGATGGAACAATCGGGTCGGTTAACGGAATGAGGGATTTTTACGGACGTCGTGGCGTAACCACGCTCTTTCCTACGTTGGGCGCCAATGCGATACCGGCCATCGTCACAGGATTGGAAACCATCCGTGCCGCCATGTTACAAAACAAGCCGGGTCGTACGGAAATCTGCGGATGTCATCTC
>Ga0082212_10009642_pt1 | contig 12432 bp, 11 predicted proteins | sample TergutNt197P3_FD_71548 | JGI IMG/M metagenome (GOLD analysis project Ga0082212, IMG submission 71548) | Neocapritermes taracua P3 segment gut microbial communities from Petit-Saut dam, French Guiana - Nt197 P3 | ecosystem: Host-associated > Arthropoda: Insects > Digestive system > Gut ... | reverse complement strand
ACAACAAACGGAAGCCGGAATGGAATGCTGCAAAATGACGGTCTCCATTTTGTAAATGTTATTTTTGGACTGCTCCTAACGAAACACATCGGCTTTAAGAGAATAAGGCGTTGTGCCGGGAGCAGGCTTGGGATTCACCACCAAAATACCGCCGACCTTGACCGGACTCGAACGATACGACGCGCGAAGATCGCCAGAAAGAGTTACTTCAACCATCTGCGTTGGGTCACGAGTGAGGGGACCGAACTGTCCCTGCTCGATGGCTGGAACAAGCGTAAAACTTCTGATTTCTGTCCTTTTTCTTCCCGGATTCATATATCCTTCGATAAAAACCGGCGTTCCGTAGTGCTCGTTTCCTTGCTCATCTCGATGCGGAGCCAATCGCAAAATCGGTTCTGGAATGCGTCCCGTCTTGGAATCAGCGATTAAGTCCGAAAAGTCAATCACAACATAGCCGCTGGGGACTTCGTAGTGTGCCATGTACATTTGATAAACCGTACCGGCAATCGCCAGCGTTACCGACAGACCAACTCCCACCGATGCGATTTCCAGTCCTTCGAGTTCCTGCGTTGCCCGAAGAATTTTTCGTATTGCGGCGATTCCCAATACGATTCCCATAATCGGAAAAACCACGAATAACATACTGACAAACGTCAATGCGGAGAGGAATCCCAGTATGAGAGAGCCGACAGATTCCGCCGTCAGCGACTTGTAATCGGTGATTTCGTCGGGCAAAACCTCATCGTGGTCATGGTAATACCCTTTGAGGGCATCATCGAATTCGCCGCGTTTCCGCCTTGTTTCCGAGTTGCTCATGCCGTTATTGTAGTCCGATTCGAGAGGGCTGTCAATGAACGTCAGAAACAGCAATTTTTAATTTCTTTAGGAGCACTCTTTTTACGTCAACAAGGCGACAAGTTTTCCCCCCCGGTTATTGTTTTTGCAAAACTCATGGAAAAAAAAGTTGTGAAAATTTGGAAATACCGAATCGGCAATAACTGAAAGACTTACAACAAACGTCCCCGCAGTAACCTTGATAACGGTCGATTTTTTTTGCCAATGGTTTGACATTTTTTTTGGAGCAGGTAGAATTACTTGCGTACATTCGAGGGGCGAAGATGCTAAAAACCCGATTGCTGGTTTTCCGTTATTTTCCCTCCCGTTCCATCAGATATTTCCCCCCATGCTTACAGTAACGGACTACTCTCCAGCCCGCTCGGTTCAATCGCATGATTGCCCTATTTCGCCCGTTCTTGAACGGGTTGCCGAAAAAATAGGGAAGCAGCGTTTTGATCTTTGGTTTGGGCAGGATACGCAGTGCCACAGTGAGGCGGAAAAAATAACATTTTTAGTTCGTACCAACCTCGCCATCAATGGGATGCGCCTGCATTGTCAGCAGGAAATTGACCAAGCCGTGCAAGAGATTTTTGGCAAACGTTTGCCTGTCGAATTTGTCGTCAAACCTGCCCAGCGAATAGAGCCTCCCAAGCCGATTGTGCTCCCTTCTATTCCCAAGCCCATTCAGGATGCCGACAATTCACCGCTGGGCTCACTGTTCAAGAATCCGGTGGCAGAGAAGGGGAAGCCAGTCCGCAAATTTGCGTTGCTGGAAACTTTTCTCGAAGGTTTGTCGAACCGCTTGGCATGCCGTGCTGCCGATTTAGCGATTCATCATCCTGGAGAAATCAATCCGATTTACATTTTTGGTCCCACCAGCGTAGGCAAAACGCATTTGCTCGAAGGAATCTGGTCAGCCGTCCGCAAAAGTAGTTCACGCCGCATGCCGATGTATATGACGGCGGAACAGTTTCTTTCTTCCTTTGTCGAAACGATTCGCTCCGGTTCGGCACGAGACCGAAATCAAAATTTTCGGAGCCGATTCAAAGGAATTTCACACCTCTTGATTGACGATATTCAATTCTTTGCCAGAGCGGTATCAACGCAGATAGAATTGTTGCAGGTTTTCGACTCGCTACGGAGTCAAGGAGTTCAACTTGTTTTTACGGGAGACCGTTCGCTAAAAGACTTGCCTCTGCGGAACGAATTGTTGGTGCGGCTGGAGTCGGGAATGGTGTGCGAAATTGATTTGCCAGAACGTGAATTGTCGCTGCGAATCTGCGAAGAGATGATTCGACATCGGGAATTGCCTGTTGATGCGGAAGTTTGCCGGTTGATCGCTTCCCGCTTTGGCGTTCATGCCCGACAGATTTCCGGTGCTTTGAACCGACTCCATGCGGTTTATCTGACGAATGGCAAGCCGATAACTGCTGCCGTTGCAGAAGAATCCTTGAGCGATTTGCTTCGTTTGAATCGTCGGGACATCCGATTGCAGGACATCGGCAAGATTGTGAGTGAGACGTTTGAGATTTCCGAAGAGACGTTGCGTTCCAAGAGTCGGGTCAGACAGATTGTGACTCCGCGAATGTTGGCGATGTGGCTTGCCCGAAAGTACACCCGATCGGCACTCTCCGAGATCGGTTTGTACTTCGGCAACCTTTCGCACAGTTCGGTCGTTGCGGCTCAACACAAAATTGACCAGCAAATCGGTACCGACAAGACCATTGCCGAGGCGATTCAAAAAATCGAGCGGATATTAGGGTGAAACGTTCAAGGTTGCGAAATAATCGTCCAGCGTTTCTGCCCGGCGGATAAGCCGCACAGTGCCGTCTTCCTGCACGAGCAGTTCGGCACACCGCAATTTGCCGTTGTACTGGAACCCCATCGAATGTCCGTGCGCTCCCGCATCGTGAATCGCTAACAAGTCGCCCATGTTGATTTCCGGTAAGTCCCGGTTCACGGCAAACTTATCGCAGTTTTCACAAAGCGAACCGACGACATCGACCGTTTCCACCGGCAGCGATTTTTCTTTGCCCAGCACCGTAAGATGATGGTACGCACCATACATTCCCGGTCGCATCAGGTTTGCCATACAAGCATCAACACCGACGTAACGCTTGTAAATGTTCTTTTCGTGAATGACTCTCGTGATGAGCGCGCCCGACTCAGCGGCAATGAATCGACCCGACTCCGTAAAAATTTTCATTCCGGCAAGATCGCTAGAGGCGATCTGCTTGTCGTATTCTTCGCAGATGCCTTCTCCGACTTTCCGTATGTCCAGCGGTGTTTGGTCGGGTCGATAGGCAATTCCAAAACCGCCGCCGAGGTTCAAAAATTCAATGCGCACGCCGGTTTCCCTCAAAATGTCCAGTGCGAGTTCAAACAAGGATCGTGCCGTTTGAACAAAAAAGTCGCCGTCCAAAAGGTTCGACGCAACCATTGTGTGCAGTCCGAAGCGTTTGATACCACGCTGCTTGGCAATTCGATATGTCTCGAACATTTGCTCTGTTGTCAAACCGAATTTTGCCTCCACGGGATTGCCGATGACACTCTGCACTTCCCGCAGATTGCCCGGATTCCATCGGAACGAGAGCACTTCGGGAAGCGAACCGCCGAGACACTTTTCCAAAAAGTCGATGTGCGTGATGTCGTCGAGATTGATAATCGCTCCCAGTTCACTGGCTTTGATGAATTCTCTCTGCGGCGTGTTATTCGAGGTGAACATAATGTTTTCCCCCGTAATACCGACTCGCTCACAAAGGACGAGTTCCGGCAGACTGGAACAATCGCCGCCAAAATTTTCTGACTTCAAAATTTGCAAAATTGCCGGATTCGGATTTGCCTTAACCGCAAAATACTCTTTGAAGCCGGCGTTCCATGCAAAGGCATCCTTAAATTGCCGGGCGGTGCGCCGCAACGTCCGCTCATCGTAAAGATAAAACGGAGTCGGATACTGTTCGGTCAATTTTTCTACAAAATTAAGGTTAAAGGGGAGAGTTTTCATGGGTGGTCTTTTGGGTAAAAACCGTACAATGTACGGTACTGAGGTTATCGGAATTATACGGCTCACTCTTTCATTCCGATTGCTCCTTCGGTCTTGGAAAATTGCCTTTCGTTTGGCGTTCTTGTCGATATTTTTCGGGAATCGCATCGCCGGGCTGCCACGAATTCGGTCCCGGCACCCACACTTCCTTTTCCTTCTTTTTCGGCTTCTCGACGGTTTGCTCGGTCTTTTCCGGCTCCGCAGTTTCACCGTTAATCTCTTTCAATTTCGCACGAAAAATCTTGGCATGTTCCGGCGGGTTGTCGATCAACTTTTGCAAACGCTCCCACTGCCCATCAGTCAATACGTCGAACATTTTTATCTTGAATTTCGTCGAAAATTCTTTGCCTTTAGACACCACTTCAGCCTGTTTCTTTTCGAGTGCCGGGTCGTCTGGGCTGTCTTCCGATTCCTCCTGCAAGGCTATCATGCCGTTTACGAACTCATCGAGAGCGGCTTCGAATTCAGGTTCGAGTTCTTTTTTGATTGTTGCCATTTCTTGCCGCTGGGCATCGGTCAAATCGAGGGCATCAAACACTTCCGGCGAAATGAAGGGTATCTCGTCCATGTTTGCCAACTGCGATTCATTGATTTTTTGCCACTGTTCCGAGGTCAGGACTTCGTCGAGCGCATCGGTTATACTATTGATCGTGAATGAACCCGCTTTTTCTCCAATTTCTGAGTAGAGTTGTGCTATTTTCTCTATCATCGCCTCACCACCTTCCCAGTCGTCAGACAACCGTTCCGGTAACCCTTCCCCTAGGCTTTCCAGCGATTCGGTTATTTCATCCATATCCTCACTTACGTTTTCCAAATGGTCGCTGAATTGCTGCATTTGCTCGTCCGAAATTCCCCACGCTGCAAGAACTTCGTCATCGAAAAATGCTCCCAATGTCATAGCGTTTACTCTGCCACCGTTGAAGTACGAGCGGAAGAGTCCTTTCATTACTGCTTTCTGGATGTATTGCTCTATCGCCTCTTGCGTCGGCGTTGCTGGTTGGTCGGCTGTTTGTGCCAATGCGAAGCCTGCCAAGCAACACAGACACGCTAGGATTAGGGATAGGTTGGGTTTCATCGTTCGTTGGGGGGTAAAATGCTGTTTCAAAAGGAGTTAGAATATCGTCATTTGGATCATCTCCTAACTATAACTCCTTCATTCTATTCTTTCGCTCCCGGCTCTTTGAGCGGCATAACTCCTTTGATTTTCAGCACTTGGTCGATCAGGTCCCGGACGGCACCATATCCTCCCGCACGCTGCGTAATGTACTCCGCAGCATTTTTCAGTTCCTGCGGAGCATGCGGAACAGTGACACCAAGACCAACGGCTCGAATGACCGGCAAATCAGGATAGTCATCGCCAATAAAGGCAACTTCCTCAAGGGACAAATTCAATTCGGCGACAATTTCAAGCACCGCTTCCCACTTGGCAAAGGTTCCCGCCCGGATAATGTCAATGCCGAGGTTCTTTGCCCGATGATAGACGCACGGACAATCCCTGCCCGTGATCAGTCCCATGCGGTAGCCTGCTTTCTGCCACATTCGTATTCCGTAACCGTCCAGTGTGCTGAACCGCTTCGATTCGTTGGCATCGTGGTCAATTTCGATAGTGCCGTCGGTCAAAACACCATCGACATCAGAAAGGATCAGTTTGACCGGAGCCGCTCGTTTTTCTAATGACATATACCAATGCTACCAAGTAGGCTCGAAAATTTCAAGTGCCCTTTACTTTTTCGTCTCTTCAAAATACAATATCGTTGCAATGACCGGATGCGTTGCGTTGATGCTATGAACATAGACGATCTGCTTCTCCAACCATGCCCTTGGCTTCGCGGTAAGGACGCGGACAATGATGTTGTTATTTCGAGCCGAATTCGACTCGCACGCAACCTCGTCGGTTTTCCTTTTCCGATTCGTGCGACGGAACACGACCGGCGTTTGGTTCGTGATACCGTTAAGCATGCCATCGCAGAAATTTTTCCCGAAAACGAATACTGCTTTGTTGACATTCAAACACTCTCCCTTTCGGATAAGGAATTTCTACAGGAGCGGCAACTCATTTCCCCGGAACTTGTCGAGTCAAATTATTCTTATGCCGCCCTCATTGACCGGCAAGAACGGTATTGCGCACTGGTGAACGCCGAGGACCATCTTCGGATTCATGCCATAGAAAGCGGACTCGTTCCTCAAAAAGTTTGGGAGCAAGTTAACCAAACGGATAACCAACTCAGCAGTAAACTCGATTATGTTTTTCATACACAATACGGCTTTCTTACCTCGCGTGCGACGAATGCCGGTACGGGCATGAAAATCAGCATGATGTTGCATCTTCCCGCCTTGGTTGCCACGAACGAACTGGATAAGGTTGCCCGATCGTTGTTAAAGAAAAATGTCGTCGTCAGCGGCTTGTATGGCTCACCGGCACACGGCGACTTTTTCCAAGCCGGCAATCGCGTGACTTTGGGCAAAAGCGAAGAAGAATTGATCAGCAAGATGACCGATTTGATTCCGCAAATCGTTGGTTATGAGCGGCAGGCACGCAATTTTTTGCTCAAAAGCCGACGTGATATTATTCTTGACCGATGTAATCGAGCGGTCGGTGTGTTGCGGACAGCCCGAACGATCAGCGGTATCGAAACAATGCGCCATCTTTCGAGCCTTCGACTCGGTATTTTTGCGGGATTGTTGGAAGGTTTTGACATTGCGGCGGTCAATTCATTGCTATTGTGCACGCAACCGGCACATCTTCAAAAGATGCAAGGAGCGGAGTTATCGCAAGTCGATCAAGACATTGCCAGGGCGACGTACATTCGGCAAAAAATTGGTTAATCGGAGACCGCTAGCGGCGATGGCGGTTTTGCTCAATTTTCTTCATCCATTTCTTCATCGGTAGGCGGTATTTCCACACTGACAGGAATCGGCACGACCAACGAATAAATCACCGGCTCTTTGACCGTACCTGTTGCCCCGAAGGAAAACAAACTGCGTCCAAAATCGGGACGGCGAATTGCCAACGTAATTTGCACCGCCAATGGCAACATTTGCCGCTCATCCATGTCCCATTCTTCGACCCAATCACCCATCTTTCCTGATTGCTCAATCGTTGGGTCAAAATAGTAAAACTCAATCCACTCCACCTCTGGAGCAATCGGCTCATCGTCCTGTTCATATTCCGTTTCAATTCCTTCTTGAATGGCATATTGCGTTGCTTGGCGGTCTAATTGGCGGCGAAACAATCCGTACTGGGGAGCATTGGGATCAAACGACCGGCCAATGGAACCGATTAACTTTTCCGGTTGATACAAGGGATCATCCATTGCCATCAGTCCGGTGTCCCGACCGAGGTAGTACAAGACCGTTTTTGAGGCACTCAACCGATCCGCTGCCAACGAGGAGCCGCGCCGGATTTGCCGAGAGCCGTACATTTCTCCGCGAGGTAACTTTGCCGTATCAATTTGAATCCAGTCCAAACCGCCGTAGATGCCGGGAATGGTACCATAGAGATACTGTTCTTCATCGTCAATATATTCTTCGTCTATGCTTTCCCCAGCAAGTTCTGACAGGAGATCAGCGGTTCCCTCTAACCCCATCACGGCGGTCAGGGCAGTGGAATCAACTTCGAGCATTTCTTCCCGGAGGGGAACGACAACAGAGCGGATGTCTTGGGCTAATTTTTCCAAAAGAGTTCGCGCCAACTGGGCTTCTTCAACTTCGGTACGGTTCGTCACCATTTGGCGAAGATGAACGTCGAGTGCCATACTGATAAGCAACATGACAGTCGCCATCAGTGCTGTAACGATGAGCACTTCAATAAGTGTATAAGCACGAATGATGCGGACACGCATTATCAATGGATGAAAGACGGACGCTGGAGTATCGGCTCAACTAATCCTTGCGATGCCGGATTTTGGACCGCATACGCCGCTTTTTTCTTCCGATTTTTCTTCGTCCTTTTCCTGTTTTCTTTGTTCCCACTACAAAACCTCCGCTAGAACTTGCGTCATTGTACCCGATTTTCCGGCAATGCAAACGGGGGACGGCAGCATCCTCGTGGGGGACTGGGAGCAATGTCATCTCCTGCCTCTTTCCCCTTGTATCCGTGTATAATGGTCGGAATGTCCCACCTTTTTTCCGCAGAAGAGAAAAAGAATCGTCGGCGTGCCGAGCCGCTTGCTGCTCGGATGCGTCCGCAAACGCTCGACAAATTTGTCGGTCAGGAACACTTTCTCGGCGAAGGAAAGTTGTTACGTCGCTTGCTCACCGCCGACCGGCTTGGCTCCGTCATCTTTCACGGTCCTCCCGGAACCGGCAAAACGACGCTTGCTCACATTCTTGCTCATTCGAGCCGGAGTACCTTTCGGCAACTCAGTGCCGTTTCCGATGGCGTAAAACAACTCCGCGACATTCTGACCGAAGCCGAACACCGTCTTTCGACCAAGCAACAAAAAACGTTGCTTTTCATCGACGAAATCCACCGTTTCAACAAGGCGCAGCAGGATGTATTGCTCCCCGAAGTCGAAAATGGAATCGTAACGCTCGTTGGAGCAACCACGGAAAATCCGTATTTCACCATTAACAATGCTCTCATCAGCCGCAGTAGGATTTTTCGATTTGAACCGCTCACGCAGGAACATATCAAAACGTTGTTACGCAGATCGGCAACCGACAAGGAGCGAGGACTCGGAAAATATGACATTCATCTGCACGAAGACGCACTTGATTTTCTCGCCAACATCTGCGATGGCGATGCCCGGCAAGCGATTTCCGCTTTGGAGATTGGCGTGTTGTCAAGCGAGTCGTCGAGCATCGAATTTACGCGGGAATTGGCATCGGAATCGGTGCAGCGAAAAGCCGTGGTGTATGACCGGGACGGCGATTCGCATTACGATACGATTAGTGCACTAATAAAGAGCATTCGTGGCAGCGATCCCGATGCGGCAATCTATTGGCTGGCGAAAATGTTGGTCGGCGGCGACGATGTCCGGTTTCTTGCCCGGCGATTGGTGATTCTTGCCAGCGAAGATGTCGGCAATGCCGATCCGCGAGGATTGATGCTTGCCGTTGCTGCGGCACAAGCGTGCGAACTGGTCGGACTGCCGGAATGTCAACTCAATTTAGCGCAGACCGTGATTTATTTGGCGTGTGCTCCGAAATCGAATACGGCAACGACGGCAATTTTTGAAGCCCGGCAGGATGTTCAGGAAGGGCGGTTGATTCCTGTGCCGAAACATTTACGCGATCCGCATAATGATTCCTCCACTCAAAAAGCAGAGTACCAATACGCTCACGATTTCAGGGACGGCATCGCTGCACAGGAGTATCTCGGTGTGGACAAGGAATACTACCGACCGACGCAGCGCGGTTTTGAGGCGGAATTGACCCGGCGGTTGGAATTCATCAAGGAACGACTCAACGCGGAACCGCAATCGTAATTTTACGGTATTGCGGCTGACTCGCCGCCGCTCCGCGAACCTAATGCTCCCCAAACACCGTAAGGAGAATCTGCCCGATCCCGACCGGTGAGGACAAAAGTTCCATTGAACGTTGGATTGCCAGCGTCAACTGTCTCGGAGAAAAATCTGACTCCGCCATCTCCCAAAACGCCATTGGCACCCCCCGAATGATAACTGCTCACCGAAGACAATGGTGTATTGTTCCACACACCGGTACCATACGCATTATTAACGGACTGTTCAACACACGATGGGGAATTCGGAGGCAAAATCGTGTTGATTCCCCCCATCCACATTCGACCATCCCCCCAACCGTTGCCGTTGACACTATGCCAGCCGGTATTCGTTGTATTCGGCGTAAGCATCCCATTGGGACCTCGCCGTGTTGCACATGCTGTAACAGCCCCAGTCGTCCTGGGTACATCAGCCGCCGTTCCAGTGCGAATCGTGTCATTCGGTCCGTCGGGTCTGCGAACACCACGTTCGGCGTAAAACAGGGTGCCTGAGAGACCGTCTTCAATACTCCCAAAATCGAGTCCCATTCCCCCATTATAGAAAACGTTGGCATCGTTTTCTGTTCCTGCATTTGTCCTGCCGCGACCGGGAATTGTTCCCATGACAAAGGCACCTCGTGCGTTGCTGTTGCCCCATTGCACAAACGCATCCCCGTAGTTGTACCGGTAATTGACGACCCCGGGCTGCGCCGTCGCATTTGAATCGGACGGACAAATGAATGCAGGTTTGCTTCCTGCGAAAGGACTTGGTACCAATGTTGAGGCGTTCACAAAACTCGGATGATTCGTGGGCGGTATGTAAGACCTGTGCTGGGGATGTGGAATCGGTCCATTATCACCTTGACCGTGTTTATCGTCTATCGTTGCGTTGTTAAGCGTTTTCACCAAGTTGGCAATACTCACGAGTTCGGCATGCACGGCTCCCTGTTCCATATAAGGGAGCAAGCATGTGAGCGGTGAATAAACGAGCAGTACCCGTTCGTTCAGAACGGTGCGGGTCGTTTGTGTATTTTGTGCAGCGGTGAAGGGCACCATGAGAGCCGTCCATTCTGGATCGGCTGAAGCGTTAGGGATGCGGTTCTTGGCATTCTGAAAATTGTGGATTGCGAGTCCGATTTGTTTCAAATTGTTGGAGCACTGCATTCGCCGCGCCGCTTCACGAGCCGCTTGCACCGCCGGCAACAGTAGTGCGATGAGCATACCGATAATCGCAATGACCACGAGTAGTTCGACAAGGGTGAACCCTCGCAATAAGTATGAACGTTTCATAATGGAGTCTCCCATTTGTGTTGGATGATATGGCGGTTAATTTCCATCCTTGTTCAGTTCGAAATCGAACTTATTTTTTCCTCGGACGACCGTTTTTTTGAACGGTGTCTTTTCTTGATTCATGTAAACGTCAGGAGTAGCGAGCACGGGTTTTGTTTCGTCCACCAATTCGCCGCTGTCTGTCTTGAGTTTCCCGCCTGTTGGAACAAAGTTGTACTTACTGATGGTGACGATATATTCTCCCGCTGTGGTGCCGGCATCGACTTCACCCCGGAGCGTTTGCAGTTTGTACTTTCCCTGGGCATCCGTTTGAGCATAAGCCGGATCACCTTCGCTCCCTGTTGGAGTAAAACTAATCGTTGCCCCTTCCAAAGGCTGACCTTCATAGGTGATTGTGCCCTCGACGATATTGGTTTTGATTCTGCCGGAACCTGAACATCCACCAATCAGGAGCATTCCGCAAACGACGACCGCCAATCCCGGCACATGCATGTTTTTCTTCATAGAACTTATAGACGAGAAACCCCCATCGGTACCATTCTACCACAGCCGCTCTGCCTTTTCAAGTGTTTTTTGGCAAGTTTTTTAGAAGTGCCTGAAAAGGATTGCCGAAACGGTCAATTCGGAGAGGACCGAAATCATTCGCTGGACAGTAGCAATGACAATCGCCATCCCCGTCGGGTCAGCGGTTCCAATCATCTGCGGATGAGCCATAAAAAACGGGACAAGAAAGAGTACCATTGCTGCTTCTCTGGCACCGAGTCCGCCCGGTATCGGTGTGGCAAAGCCCAGCACCACCGCCATCGACACCGTTAATGTGCAGTACAAGACATCGTGGAAAATTCCATTGCTTTGGATTCCTAATCCTAACATGGTTATCCATAAACTCACGCCAAGCATCAACCAAACGGGAATGTTGCAGAGCCATCCGACGGCAAGCGTTCGGAATCGCAAACTTTCCAGTTCGATTCGGCACTTTTTTGCAACGAAATGAAAGACCGGCGGCAAAATCGGCAACATTGTGCCGCACATGACTCCCAGTGCCAGAAGCGTCAGGCTGTTGCTGTGTTGTACCTGCATGCCATGTCCGATTTGCTGAAACCAAAGCACGGCAATCAAAGCGGCAACGAAGGCACCGACCGCCATCATGGTCATTGTTTCCAAAAAGACGGAAGCCGCTGCTACGGGTAGTTTTGTTCTCTCGTTGTTCAGCAGTCCCGACCGGAGGATGAGCACCATTGCCTTGCCGGGAACATACTTTCCGAGATGTCCAATGTAATAGGCTCGAAACGTCTCATAGACACCGGGCTGTTGTCCCAGTGTTTGCATCGCATACCGCCAATAGACTGCCGCCGGAATATAGGCAACAACATAGCAAATTCCGGCAAGAATCAATAAAAGATAGTTAGGTTCCCAGTGAACTTCCTTTATTTTGTCCCAAGAATCGTATAATTGCCAACCGACCCCAACGATGACGACGAGGGCAATCAAAAATTTGAGGACATGAACCAAACGTTTTTTCAGCATAGTACGACTGCGCAATCACATAGCGAATAAAACCTTATTGACACCTGTATTTTTTGACAAAACAACCTTAAGGCTTTCGCTGGTAAGTTTTATACCACGAATTCCCTACCGGCGGACTTGCGTCCGCCGCTCTTGTTGTTGTTTCGTTGTTTTGTATTGTAAAAAAAAATGAAAACTGAACACGAAAACTGAAGCGGCACAAAAACGGTAAGTGGTTATGTCCCGCTTTCTGCAACTCTCCACTCACACAGAGCGCATCCGATTGGTTTGTAACTCCAATCGTTCAAACGGT
>Ga0082212_10009641_pt1 | contig 12433 bp, 13 predicted proteins | sample TergutNt197P3_FD_71548 | JGI IMG/M metagenome (GOLD analysis project Ga0082212, IMG submission 71548) | Neocapritermes taracua P3 segment gut microbial communities from Petit-Saut dam, French Guiana - Nt197 P3 | ecosystem: Host-associated > Arthropoda: Insects > Digestive system > Gut ... | reverse complement strand
GCTCTTCCCGTTGCGAGCCGCCAATGATTTCCCCAATTTTGGGAAAGAGTACGTCCATGGCGCGCACCGTTTTACCGTCTTCGTTCTGTTTCATGTAAAAGGCTTTAATCTCTTTAGGGTAATCGGTTAGGATGACGGGCTTTTTAAAGTGGGTCTCCACCAAGTAGCGCTCATGCTCGCTTTGGAGGTCAACACCCCAAGAAACAGGATACTCAAAGGTTTGTCCCGATTTCATCAAAATGTCGATTCCCTCGGTGTAGGTGAGGCGCACAAATTGGGTGTTGCAGACGCCTTCCAAACGGGCAATAAGGTCTTTGTCAAACATATCGTTTAAAAAGCGCAGGTCGTCTATACAGTGCTCCAAAGCGTAGTGTACCAAATATTTGATAAAATCCTCCGCCAAATCCATATTCTCTTTGATTTCGTAGAACGCCATCTCCGGCTCAATCATCCAAAATTCGGCTAAGTGGCGGGGGGTGTTGCTGTTTTCTGCCCTAAAGGTGGGACCGAAGGTATAGACGCTACCCAACGCCAATGCCGCCAACTCCCCTTCTAATTGACCGCTTACGGTGAGGGAGGCTTGACGACCAAAAAAGTCTTGGGTGTAGTCGATCTCTTCCTCTCTGTTCTTGGGTGGATGGGTGAGGTCGAGGGTCGTTACCTGAAACATCGCTCCTGCACCCTCCGCATCGGAGGCGGTGATGATGGGGGCGTGAAGGTAGAAAAATCCGTTTTGGTGAAAATAGTGGTGGATGGCATAAGCCAAGGCGTGGCGAATCCTGAGTATGCAGCCAAAGGTGTTGGTACGGGGACGCAGGTGCCCTATCTCTCTGAGAAACTCCATACTGTGTCCCTTCTTCTGCAACGGATAGGTATCGGAATCGGCGCCGCCATATACCTCTACCTTTTGGGCGGCAATCTCTACCGCCTGACCGCTCCCCTGAGAGGGCGTCAGCGTCCCGGATACGCATATACAGGCGCCTGTGGTAATGCCCTTTACATCGTCTTCGCTGAATGTGCCCATATCAAACACAATCTGGATATTGTGGATGCAGGAACCGTCGTTTAACGCTACAAAGGTTACATTTTTGTTGCCCCGCTTGGTGCGCACCCACCCTTTGGCGATTACCTCCATACCGGGTTGGCTGCGGAGCAGGTCTATGACTGCGGTTCTCCCTGGTGTCTTCATATTGGTATTAATATATTTGCCCGCAAATGTACGACTTTTTTCCAATGGGTTGGGGTGGCGTTGCATATATTGTGGAAAAAAATAATAGGGGAAAGAATTTTACATGGGACTGTACAGGTCTCGTATTAACGATGGCAACTGTATGCGTTTTACATTGGATTTGCTTGAACTGAAACAAGCATACTGCGGCAACAGGCTGAGTGGCGAATTAAAAGCGCTGGTGGCTACACTCAAAAACGACGATAACGATGTTTACGTAATGGTACGGTTTAAGTAAAGCACAATAAGCACCCCCTTAGTACCTATAATAATCCGGCTTGTAGGGACCTCCTTGGGGTACGCCAATGTAGGCTGCCTGTTCGGGATGGAGTTGGGTTAGCGTTACCCCCAACTGTCCCAAGTGGAGGCGTGCGACCTCCTCATCCAAAATTTTGGGGAGGCAATGTACCCCCAAGGGGTACGCTTGGGTCCAAAGGGCAATCTGCGCCAAGGTTTGGTTGGTAAAGGAGTTACTCATGACAAAGGAGGGGTGTCCGGTAGCGCAACCCAAGTTGACCAACCGTCCCTCTGCCAAGAGGAAGAGGGCGTTGCCTGAGGGAAAGATATATTTGTCCACCTGCGGCTTTATATTTACTTTTGCAACTCCGGGAAACTCCTCTAAGGCGTTCACCTGAATTTCGTTGTCAAAGTGCCCGATGTTGCACACAATAGATTGGTCTTTCATCCTTTGCAAATGTTCGATGGTAATCACATCGCGATTTCCCGTTGCCGTAACAAAGATATTACCTTCATCCAAAGCCGACTCTACCGTCTTTACCTCAAAGCCCTCCATGGCGGCTTGCAGGGCGCAGATGGGGTCTATTTCGGTAACAATCACCCGCGCGCCGTAGGCGCGCATACTGCGGGCGCACCCTTTTCCCACATCTCCGTAACCGCACACCACCACCACCTTTCCGGCAATCATCACGTCTGTGGCGCGCTTGATGCCGTCTGCCAACGATTCGCGGCAGCCGTAGAGGTTGTCGAACTTTGATTTGGTCACGGAGTCATTTACGTTGATGGCGGGAAAGAGCAGTTTCCCCTCTGCTTCCATTTGGTAGAGACGGTGAACGCCGGTGGTGGTCTCTTCGCTCACCCCTTTGATTTGTCGGGCAATGGCGCTCCACTTTCCCGGGCTTTTTTGCAGAGATGCCCTAAGCAGGCGGAGGATCACCTCCTCTTCTTTGTTGGAGGCGGTAACGTTTAGTGCAGAGGCGTCTTGCTCAGCCTCCACTCCTTTGTGAATCAACAGGGTGGCATCTCCTCCGTCATCTACAATCAGGTCTGGACCTGCTCCGTTGGGAAAGGTGAGCGCTTGTTCGGTGCACCACCAATACTCCTCCAAAGACTCTCCTTTCCACGCAAAGACGGGGACGCCTGCGGCGGCAATGGCAGCAGCAGCGTGGTCCTGAGTGGAGAAGATGTTGCACGAAGCCCAACGAACCTCAGCGCCCAAACACCGTAACGTCTCAATCAACACCGCCGTCTGGACAGTCATGTGGAGTGAACCCGTAATGCGTGCCCCTTTCAGGGGTTGAGAATGGGTATATTTTTTGCGAAGGGCAATCAATCCGGGCATTTCATGCTCGGCAATCTCTATCTCTTTTCGGCCAAAGGCGGCCAACTCAATATTTGCTACTTTATAATCCATCACACTATTAAACTAAAAACTAAAAACTACCGAACAATTCCCATGGCGTTGAGTATTTTTTTAGGGATGTCGGTGTTGTCCATCCTTCCGCCAAAGAGCGTACTTCCGGCACCTATGGCAAAAACGGGGACGGCAACTCCGGTGTGAGAGCCTGTGGTCCAACCAATCCGTGCATCCTGATTACTTTTGCGCACAGCTTCGGTGATTGACCTGTCGGCATCTGTGGAGCCGCTCTGCTCATCGAGCGCATCAAAGAACATATCGTAGCCGTTTCGATAACCAAGGGTTAATCCGCCTGTTTCGTGGTCGGCGGTTACAATAATCAACGTCTCTTTGGGGTGTTTCTTGTAGAAGTCAATGGCTAACTGAATGGCATCTGCAAAGTCGAGTATCTCCAATATAGTGGTTTTGGCATCGTTTGAGTGGGCAGACCAGTCGATCTTACCCCCTTCGCACATCAAAAAAAGCCCTTTGCCTTTTGGATGGTAGAGAAAGTCAATGGCGGCGGAAGTTACCATAGGCAAGGTGAGGTCGTCTTTTTTGCGGTCAATAGCGTATGGCAGGTCGCCTTCAATGCCTTCTGCCTGTGTATAGAACATCTTGGAGGCGCCCTCTTTTTGAAGTTGATAACTGCCTGCCCCACGCGCAATGGCGTACCCTGCATCTGCAATCAATGTATAAACAGAGGGTTGTTCGTTATTTCGTCCGCTTGGACGGGAGAGTCCGCCGCCTCCGAAAAAGGCGAAACCTGTCTGGGGCAGTTGCAGGGCAATGTTGTAGTAGTCGCTTCTTGAGGCTGAGTTTGCGTAAAACGCTGCCGGCGTGGCGTGGTCTATAGTAACACTGGAGACAATCCCCACCGCATAACCTGTTTCGTGGATTCGGTAGGCAATACTTTTTAGGTGGGTAGAGTCCGGACGTACTCCCAACATACTGTTGGTGGTTTTCTCTCCGGTGGCAAGGGCGGTGCCTGCTGCAGAGGATTCGGTGATGATATTACTAACCGAATAGGTGGTGGATAGCCCCACAACCGGAAATTGAGTAAAGTTGAGCGGCTCGTTCCCAATCACTCCCTTTTCCGCTGCCAAAAAGGCTTCGGTCAAAGAGATAGAGGCAAGCCCCATACCGTCCCCTATGAAGTAGAAGACATATTTTGCTTTAGGCTCACAATTACACGTGCAACCGGCGCTGAATATGGAGACGAGCAAAACAAAGGTAGTGAAACGAAAAAATTTGATCATTTCTCTGATTTTTAATAAATAAAGAGGCCGTCTAAAACCATTTAAACGACCTCTAAAAGTAAATACAATACACGTTCTACTGCGTCTCAACGGTTGATTTGCGGGCTGAGTACATAATCCTAAGGGCGGAGCAGCGACGCAACTCCTGCTTTACATCGGAGACAATACCCATACGCACATTTTGGTCAACCTTTAGCGATACAGTCATAAATGGACGGTCGGCCTCATGTCTTGACTCTCTTTCGGCAGCAATGAAGTCACGAATATCGTCCAACTCCTTAAAGGAGTCGTTGAGTTGAATACGGGAATCGGTACCAAACTGAGCCTGCAAACCGGGGGTTGGTTGGCCGATACTGATGTAACTCGCCAAGTCCTTTCGCTCCAATTTTGCGATTTCGGACGCCATGGGAACGCGAACAATCACCTTACTCTCTGTATCGCGAAACCGAGTGGTTACCATAAAGAAACAGAGAATCAGAAATACAATGTCCGGAAGTGACGAAGTGCTGACTTTCGGTAATCCGGTTTTTCCTTTTTTTGAAAATTTTGACATATCGAAACCTCCTATCTTCTTCTGGTAGTTCTACTACCCACATCCCTGGGCTCAGCTTCGGAGATGTTTTGATTGTAAATATCGCGTACTACTTTTTGCTGTGTTTCGTCCAATTTGGCATATACTTTGCCGTAGTTCACCATAGAAAATTCGTCACGGAGTTCATTATAAGCCTTTACCAATTCATTCTGAACTTTAAGATAAATCTCATAACTTGTACCGCGGTCATTTTGAAGCGAGACTACTCCTTTTGATACAGGATATGGACCAAAGTTTTCAATCTCTGTGATATCTACCTCCGGAAGATTCGGATCGTTATACTCGTTCACGACAAATGCTTTTACTTTTTCCTTCAAAAGTAGGAGATCAATTGGCTGTCCGCCTGCAAAGATCCTGTCGTTTGTATTGATGAGCACAACTAATATGTTCCGGCGATTGATCTTGACATCTTCTACTTGTTGATTGGGGTCAGGCATGGGTGGCAAACGCCGCTGCAAACCTGCATCCACATCCATAGTAGTGGTCATCAGAAAGAAGATGAGCATCAAAAAGGCAATATCTGCCATTGAACTCGAATTAATTTCACCTGCTGGTCTTGCCATAGTGGTTCATCAAATTAACGTTTCCGAATAGCCGAATAGAGGGATCCGAAAAGAATCGCTACTACCGACAAAACAAGCAACAGATACGTTGCGTAAAGACCTGTATCTATCACCTTCATCTCCGTTGAGGAGGGTTGTTTATCAACAGGCCACGACAGGGTAGCTGCTGTTTGTGCATTTGACGAGAAAATCATAGCGACACCAAACAGCACCAAGAGAAAAGCAATACTCATTCCTCCCTTTTTGAGTGAGGCAGGGTTGGCTCCAATATTCAGGATGGGGACGCACACCAACAACAAAACCCCGAACCCCAATAGAATATAAGACCATGTCAACAGAGTTCCGGATTTTGTATATTGATCGCCCCCAAAAAGAAAGAAATAGATGATCAATGCAACCGAAACGGCTACAAAAACATACAATACTAGATTATTGATCTTTTTCATTGATCTACTTTTTTGATTTGGTCAGAATATCCATGAATGAGATGGAGGCATCTTCCATTTTGATGACTAAGGAGTCAATTCTTGACAGGAGATAGTTATAGAAGAACTGGAGAATAACACCCACGATGAGACCGCCAACGGTGGTAATCAAAGCAATTTTCATACCACCTGCAACAACGTTAGGAGAGATGTCTCCGGCTACCTGAATGTCGTCAAAAGTCTGAATCATACCAAGTACGGTTCCCATAAAGCCCAACATAGGAGCAACGGTGATGAAGAGTTGAATCCAGGACAGTCCTTTTTCCAAGTTGCTCGTTTGTACTCCGCCATACGAGATGATTGATTTTTCAACCACGTCCAAGCCGTGATCAATACGAAGAAGGCCTTGGTAGAAGATACTCGCGACAGGGCCGCGGGTATTGCGGCAAATCTCTTTTGCACCCTCAACATCCCCTTTTCCAAGGGCATCTTCAACTTTGCCCAACAATTTGTGGGTGTTTGTGTCGGCAAGGGCGTAGTAAATAATGCGCTCAATGGCAAGTGCAAGCCCCAAGATCAAACAAAGGAGAATAATAGCCATAAATTCTGCACCCCCCTCAATAAACTTAGTTTTAAGTTGTTGATGAATAGGCTGTTCGGTTGATGAAAGATCATTAGCCGTTTGGGCGACAACATACTGGGCCGATAAAGCAAAAAAGCCAAGTACTGCTAAAACCATGAAAAGTTTTTTCATAAAATTTTTGTAATTAGATTGTTAGACAAATTATTTTTTTATTTTAGTTATAAGCGTTAATAATCAACATAGTTTCATATTTTGCGGAGAAGGCGGGATTCGAACCCGCGGAGCCCTTTTGAAGCTCACACACTTTCCAGGCGTGCGCCTTAGACCACTCGGCCACCTCTCCCTTTCACATCTCACAAACACATACCCACCGAAATACAAAATACCGCGCAATGTACGTAAAAATTTTTAATTAGATGCAATCAAATTGAAATTTCTCCTCTAAGATTTTTATCAAGAATATCTTTTATAGCTTTATTATCAGTAGATTGACCTGTTAAAAAGATGATTTTTGCCACAGCAGATTCGGTTGTAATGTCGTGCCCGCTGACCACGCCAACATCTTTTAGCATCTTACCGGTGGCGTACGTCTCCATGGCAACACTGCCGGCCTGACATTGGGTTACATTGTAGATGATGATTCCTCGCTCAACCGCTTGCTGCAAGACTTGGATCAACCATGGTTGGGTGGGGGCGTTTCCGGAACCGAATGTCTCCAAAACAACTGCCCTGAGCCCCGTTATCTCCAACATCCCCCTCACGCTCTTTTCCTGAATACCCGGGAACAGTTTAATGATCACCAAATCACAACAGACACTGCTCTCTACTTTTAAGGGTTGCCCCCATTTTTGTGGATAACGGATAATATCGTTGTGGTATTTGATGTGGATACCCGCTTCTGCAAGGGGAGGAAAGTTAGGAGAGGTAAAAGCATGGAAATGGTCTGCATGGTGCTTGGTTGTTCGATTACCTCGAAATAGTTGGTTTTCAAAGAAAATAGATACTTCAGGGATTTGTGGGTATCCGTCTGGTCTTTTGGCGGCGGCAATCTCTACGGCAGAGATAAAGTTCTCCTTTCCATCTGTTCGCAATACACCAATAGGGAGTTGGCTACCGGTGAAGATGACGGGCTTTTCCAAATCGTGGAGCATGAAACTGAGCGCAGAAGCGGTATAAGCCATGGTATCGGTACCAATCAAAACCACAAAACCATCATACAAAAGGTAGTGCTCCTCAATGGTCAGCGCTAATTTTACCCAGAAGTCTGGAGTGATGTCTGAGGAGTCTATCAGGGGAGAAAAGGAGATGGTGTCCAAATGGTATCCAAATTTCTTGAGTTCAGGCACCTCTTCTGCAATTTGCTGAAAATTAAAAGGAACAAGAGCATTGTTTTGGGGATTATGCTTCATCCCAATGGTGCCGCCCGTGTAGATGATAAGAATAGAAGGAGTCATGATCAGTTTATGGTTTTCAGTTTGTAGTTTTCGGTTTTTTGCCCTGCCTGTCTACAGGGAGGATTGAGACAGTTTCCAAAATATGATTTTGGAGAGAAAACAAAAGTTGGCATTGTGGAAACAGGGTGAGGGCATTTTGGGTAGTGATGTCAGATACCTCCTCAAAGGATTTGTGAAGAAGTTCCGATAGTTTTTGCACTATGTATATCAGGTAACTACTCTCATTACGTTTTCCCCTGAAAGGAACCGGCGTAAGCCATGGGGAGTCGGTTTCGAGAAGAAGGAAAGTAAGGCCTATTTTGGTAACAGCCTCTGCCAACCCTGCATTTTTGTAGGTGACAACCCCCCCAATACCGACTCTGAAATTGCCGCACTTTTGAAGTTGTTTAAATTGCTCATAACTACCGGAAAAGGCATGAAACACGCCACTGATATTCAAATCGCGTCTGCGATAGAGAATTTCATAGAGATCATCAAAACTGTTGCGGCTGTGGATGATCACAGGCAAACGATAAAGCGCTGCCCATTCTATTTGACGCTCAAAAGCCTCGCGCTGTTGGTTCAGATACTCTTTGCTCCAGTAGCCGTCAATCCCGATCTCACCTATGGCGATATATGGTGAAAGGTTGGATTGGGCTGCCTCAAGCGCTTTTTCAATAGAGGTAAGTTCCTGTTTGTAGTTGGAGTCTACTGAGGTGGGATGAAGTCCGATGGCGGGGAGGCAAAAGTTTGGATAGGCTGCTGCCGTTTGCATGAGCGCTGTATGATGACTCTGATCAATGCCCGGGAGGATGATGGCGCGGACGCCGCTCTCCAAGGCGCGGGCAACCGCTTCATCTCGGTCAGAGTCAAATGAGTCGGTGTAAAGGTGAGAATGGGTGTCGATGAGCACAGGGGTGTTAATTAAGAATTGGGAACTGAAAACTGAAAACTAACAGAGGCAGTATTGATTTTGTTGGAGACGATGGATAAGCCCTTTAAGGGTTAGGTGCATAAGGCGGGTAGAGAGTTCGGGAAGAGGAAGTTGGGTAGTGCGGTGCAATTGGTCAATGGAGCGCACCCCCTGTTCGAGAGCTTGCAAAAGCCCTGAATCAATAAGGTCGAGTTGTATGGGGTGTTGCGAAAACTCTTTGAGGGCGGGAGTCCAGCCAAGTTGTTGCTCAATGTCCTCCACTGAAGTTACCAAAGATGCCTGTTGCTCTCTAATCATGGCGTTGCATCCTTTTGAACAGGGATCTCCCCATCGTCCCGAAACGGCCATCACTTCGCGGTCGTACGATTGTGCGATTTGTGCGGTGATGAGTGCGCCACCTTTCTCCTTTGATTCCACCACCAGGACACCATCAACCAAACCGGCGATGATACGGTTTCTTTTGATAAAATTTACCTTGGTAATTGTGGCTTTTGAATGGAAATCACTCACACACGCCCCTTGCTGTTCGATTTTTTTGGCAATGGAGAAGTGTTTTGATGGCTGTATATTATCCAACCCGCAGGCAAAGACGGCAATGGTGGGCAACTTCGCCGACAGAGCGGCTTGATGGGCGGCAATGTCAATACCGTAGGCTAAGCCGCTGACAATGGTACAATGGTGTCCTCTTGAGGCTAAATTTTGAACGATTTGTCCTGTAATGGCAACTCCATAGGGGGTGGCGCTTCGCGTACCAACAATGGCTATCGCTTTTTGGGGAGAGAGTTCGGATGTCCCTTTACTATAAAGTACTACAGGCGCATCTGGGCAGTGGTAGAGACGTTTTGGGTAGGTTTCATCGTGAAAAGTATGGATGTTGACCCCTTGCTGGAAGCACCACTCAACCTCCTTCTCGGCCTCTTTCAAAGTTTGGTGCGAAAGGAGCAAATTGACTTTGTACAGAGGAAGACGGGTGGCTTTAGCCAATTGATTAGGGGAGCAGCGAAAAACCTCCGCAACCCCGCCAAAATGGTCTATCAAGGCGCGAGCGATGGCGCTCTGATAACAAAAAGTATTACTTAATGCCATAAAATACAGAATGTTCTCTCCTCCCATCGTCCCCACAATGTAATTGTTAGATAATCAACATGGCGTCTCCATAGATTCCAAACCTGTATCCCTCTTTGAGCGCCACATTGTAGGCGTTCATCACCTGATCAAATCCTCCAAAAGCAGAAACAGACATTAACATGGTGGAGAGTGGAAGATGGAAATTGGTGATGAGTGCGTCCGGAATGGAGAACTCATAAGGAGGGAAGATAAACTTGTTTGTCCATCCTGAGAAGGGTTTAATCTCTTTATTGGTGGTAACAGAGGTTTCAATAGCGCGAAGCACGGTAACACCCACAGCCACAACCTTTGCACCCTCAATACTTTTGGTTTTGTTAATCAAATCGGCGCTCTCTTCGGAGATGTGCACCGGTTCCGAATCCATCTTGTGTTTGGAGAGGTCTTCTACATCCACAGTCCGAAAATAACCTACTCCCATGTGCAGGGTGATTTCTGTTTTCTCAACGCCTTTAATTTCGAGCCGCTTTAGCAGTTCTCGGCTAAAATGAAGTCCGGCGGCAGGGGCGGCAACCGCCCCTTCGTGTTTGGCAAAAATGGTTTGATAACGCTCAACATCTATATTTTCCACCTTCTCGCGAATCATCTTGGGAAGCGGCATCTCACCCAATTTAAAAAGAGTGGATTTAAAGTTTTCGTAGCTGCCGTCATAGAGGAAGCGGAGTGTACGCCCACGAGAAGTGGTATTATCAATCACTTCGGCCACCAAAGCATCGTTTTCTCCAAAGTAGAGTTTGTTTCCGATGCGGATTTTGCGGGCGGGGTCAACCAAAACATCCCAAAGACGTTGCTCCTTATTGAGTTCCCGCAACAGAAATACCTCAATCTCTGCGCCGGTTTTCTCTTTGTTTCCAAACAACCGAGCAGGAAAAACTTTGGTGTTGTTGAGGATAATAAGGTCGTGGTTATCTAAAAACTGAATGAGATCTTTAAATACGTGATGTCCAATTTCTCCCGTTTTGCGCTTTAATACTAACAACCGAGATTCGTCGCGATATTTGGCGGGGTATTTGGCTATTTTATCCGCTCCAAGAGTAAAGTTGAAATTTGAAAGTTTCATGCAATAATAGAATAGTCGCAACAAAGTGTGTGCGTGAAGGAAGAGTTAATTACAACGTCCGGCGGTTTGGCATTGGCGGGGGCTCACCGAATTTGCCACAAAGATAAACATTTCCCTTTATCCACCAAACGTTCATTAGTCAATATCTCCATCTGTCTAAAATTCACGAAGATAAATCTGATGGATGATCATCTGAGCTACCATTAGGCAACCAGAATAAATCTTCCTCTTGGGGAGCACCGAGTCCAACAAAATTTAAAAGACTGTAAAAGTTTCCGGATTCATGGAATTTTCAACCCGAAAATTCCCGTTTTGACTGCGTACTAAATCAGTCAAGTGGGCCCCACTTTGGAGAGACTCTCCCAGATCACGGGCAAAAGCGCGGATATAAGTTCCCTTGCTGCATCGAATCCGAACCACGATGTCAGGCAGATCGAATTTCAATAATTCCACATCATAAATCTCTATTTTAGACGGAGTTAAAGTGATTTCAACTCCGGATCTCGCCCGTTCGTAAGCACGTTTCCCGCCAACTAATTTGGCAGAAAATTGTGGAGGTATCTGTTCCTGTGCTCCAATCATCGCTTGAAGCGCCTCCTCTACCGCTTCTTTGGTGATATGTGTAAAGGGACAGGTTTGGTCAATCTCCTTTTCTAAATCGTATGAAGGTGTAGTAGCACCCAACCGGATGGAGGCAATGTACTCCTTCTCTTGAGCCTGTAATTTTTCTACCTCTTTGGTTGCCTTTCCAATACAAATCAGTAAAACACCTGTTGCCAAGGGATCTAACGTACCTGCATGACCAACCTTTATCTTTTTTATTTTCAGATGCCTCTGTAGGGTAAACTTGATTTTACGTACCACGTCTGCGGAGGTCCAACCGTGTGGTTTATTGATAGATAATACAACCCCCTCTTCCATTGTTTCGGAGGAAAGGGTATTCCATTCCGGTTGTGACAGATTTTCAATGATCAACATGGAATCTTCTCCACTCTTCTCTGATGCCTCCCTCCCGCCTCAAAAGGGGTATCCAGAAAGGTACCCACCACCACCAAGGCTACCTCCAAATCGATATATTTTGCAGGGATTGCGCAAATATTGGCGTCATTATGCAAACGAGCCATCCTTGCTATTTCCCGAGTCCAGCAGAGTGCTGAACGTACGCCCTGATGTTTGTTTAAGGTCATATTTATTCCGTTCCCGCTGGAACAGAGGGCAATTCCGCACAATACCTCTCCCGTTTCTACGGCAATACCCAATGGATGCGCCACATCGGGATAGTCGATGCTTTCCGGAGTGAACGCACCATAATCGGTAACAGAATAGCCATGAGAGATAAGATATTTCTTCATCTCTTCTTTATACTCAAAGCCCGCATGGTCAGCGGCGATTCCAACTGTTTTCATGGCGCAAAGGTAACAATAATGAAAAAAAAATCCATACATTTGCAGTTTATACTTTGTGAATCGAAATTTTATCGTACATGAAGATTATTGAGACAGGGCTAAAAGGTGTGTATATAGCCGATCCGGAAGTGCATAGAGATAGCAGGGGCTACTTTATGGAGAGTTTCCGGTTCGATGTGTGGGAGGAGGTGT
>Ga0082212_10009640_pt1 | contig 12434 bp, 14 predicted proteins | sample TergutNt197P3_FD_71548 | JGI IMG/M metagenome (GOLD analysis project Ga0082212, IMG submission 71548) | Neocapritermes taracua P3 segment gut microbial communities from Petit-Saut dam, French Guiana - Nt197 P3 | ecosystem: Host-associated > Arthropoda: Insects > Digestive system > Gut ... | reverse complement strand
ATTACCAGCGTTACTATATGAAAATCCGTACGAATTTCTCTGAGATTACCAATTACTGGCGACATTATGGGTTCTATCAGGGAAGGATTCCGTTTGTAACAATACTATTTGCAGTGGAATCAAGTTTATGTTCCAGGTATTCCCCATTGTTCAGCGTTAATTTGAGCATATCAGAGCAATAGCGGGTTTTGAGATCCAGGGGCGTGCCCTGCGCTTTGATTTCCCCTTTGTGGATCACCACAATATCGTCGCTCTCAGCCGCTTCTTCCATATAGTGCGTGGTCAGGAACACTGTCATGCCGCTGGACTGTTGCAGATCGCGAATCAAACGCCAAATGTCACGGCGGGTTTTGGGATCCAGTCCGGTCGTCGGTTCATCCAGAAACAGCAATTTGGGCATATGGATCAACGCCCGCCCAATATCGGCCCGCCGCCGCTGCCCACCGGACAGCTTGCCGTACGGACGGGCCGCGAACTCCGAAAGACCGGTAATTTTAACAGCGTTTTCCACAGCGTTTTTGAGTTTCGCGCCGCGCAAGCCGTACAGGCTCCCACGCACAGCCAGATTTTCACGCACAGTCAGCATGGTGTCAAGCACACTATCCTGAAAAACGACGCCAATAAGGTCACGTATTTCTTTTGCATGATGAGACACATCGAATCCTCCGACGGTTATCGTGCCGGAGGTTTTCGCCAGCAATGTGGTCAGGACATTGATAGTCGTTGACTTCCCCGCGCCGTTGGTCCCAAGGAATGAGAATAAACTCCCTTCCTGTACGGCAAAACTGATTCCGTTCACAGCATTCACGCTGCCATAAACCTTTTGCAGGTTTTCAACTTGAATGATAATAAAAATCACCCCCCGGATTTCAGTGTACCCGGAGGCGTTGGAGACTTCAAGGCTCTTTGTGGTGAGTTGCGTTTTCGGCATCGTGAAATGCATTTATCTGTTTGTTCAATTTTTGCGCCAGTTTTTTTTCCCGTATTTCCTGGATAACCGACGCCGCAATGTAGATGGCGAGGAAGAACGCCGCAATGAAAATCGCGTTCGTTGCGTACATCCACCCGAAATAGATCAGCAGACCGGATACCACCGCTGCCGTCAGAACAAAATGCAACACCTTGCGGAGTCTCAATTCCATCCTCGGCGCCGTTTCACGCCGCACAAGTATCAACACAGGCAAAACGCTTGAGAAGGCTACAAACGGAAGTTTCAGTAAATCCCACATATCAAACAAAAGGTTCGGGGCCAATATCGAGCTGCTGATGGCCACAAACAAGACTTCAAACGTGGTAATGACACAGAAAAGATAAAACATGAATTTCAACGCTTCGTTCAGTTTCATAACCCGAACCTCTCTTTCAGCGCAGGGACATATTGCCGCGATATGATGACTTTTTCTCCGTTGGCCAGCGTGGCTTGGAAGCGTCCTTCACCGGCCGGCGATACGCTTTTGATTTTCCTGATGTTGACAACAACTTGCTTGCTAATGCGCAGAAAATCGCTTTTATGCAAAATATCCTCGATTTCATACAGCTTCAGCCTGCTTCTGTACACGTTTTTCTCTGCGTAAATGAATGTTTTCAGGTCAACGCTTTCAGCGTAAAATACTTGTCCCACGGGAAGCAGGAAGGATTGGCCGTCACTATAGACTGTTAAGTTCTCAGGATCTTCGAGTATGTTGATTGCCTGCATGACGCTGTCGGTCATACACTTGACACGGATGATGACACTATCTTCTTCCCCGGGTTCGGGGTCTTGGATTATTATTTTCATTGATGTCTCCATCAATTGCCGCCGGAGCAATCGCAGGACGGCTCACTCCCGGTCAGCCAGCCCTTGATGATCGCTGCCGCGCAGCCGACGCCCGCGTTGACTTCAATCGCGTTTGCAGGGCAATTCAAAGCGCAGGCCCCACATTCCATACAAAGGTCATTTGTTACCCGCGCTTTTCCGTCCGACACCTCAAAAACCATGTGCGGGCAGACATTTGTGCACATTCCGCACCCGGTACATGTATCAGCTATCAAACGGAGCGTGGACACATTTTTTAAGTATTTATGCTTCATAAATACCTCCCGATCAACAACAGCACCGTGCCCAGCCCCGACGCGCCGATTATGAACGGCAGGGCAATTTTCATTTCTTTTAGCACGCCGGACGGTGATGTGTAGGTTGACGCGCCCGTGAAATTCATTGCCAGGTACGCCGAAACAGATGGCAGTATAAGAATGTAACTATAACAGACTTTGAAAACCCATACTGCAAAGACCGCCCACAACACCCCCAATAATCCACCCTTAAACGAAAAGGCGCGTCCAGGGATAAAGGGCAGCACTATGGGCGTGATTACCGCTCCTATCAACACCGCTCCTGCATATGCGATGAAGTCGGCCAAACCGAACGGGTTCGATATAAACAGATTCAACAGAAAAAACATACCGAAAATATAAAGTGACTTTCGAGCGGCGGGAATAAACTCAATCGGCGTCAATACCAGCCTGTCGCGCGTGGTAAATGTAACGGTGCGCATTTCATCTGTCGCTTTGTTTCCCGCTTCTAAAAACGCTTTAATATCCCGTGCGCGAACAGGGCCGTAAACAATCGAAAAGCCCGTACGCCGCATAACCTCATGGGCGCTCACGCCAGACGCGCCAAGCTGCGGCAGGATAAGGCGCTTATGGGTGACAATCTCCGAAAGCCCCACCGCTTCAATGCGGTTTGCCAATTCATCAGTTCCGAACGTGCCTTTGCCTGCCGCGCACCATACGTTCACGCCCTTCGTGTCGAGTATCAGAAGCCAGCAATCCAAGCTGGAGAGGTTTTTCCGCAGTATGTCGAATGTCAGCTTATAATTCACGCTTACCAAGACGGGTGCGTTTTTATCCGGCTTCCCCACGGCATAAATCCCCGGCTCCACCATATAGCTCATGCGCCCGATTCCCCAGCGTACCTTCCACGTGCCGAGCCTGTCTTTGAAGGTCAGCCGGGTAGAAACGGGTTGTATGGCAGGAACACAGCCGCAGCCGCCTGATGAACAGCAACAATTATTTTCACTCATTTACAGCAAGCCCCCCCTCACAGCATGGCGTTTCGGTGCACGTGTAGTTTTCTTCGCAGGCTGTTATCTTGGTTAAAATATCCTTGAAGTCCTGCACCGTTTTTTTATCCAAAAAGTAATATGTCCATTTTCCCTCTTTGCGTCCATTCACCAGCCCGCAATCGCACAGGATTTTCATGTGATGGGAAAGGGAAGGCTGCGTAATATTGAACCGCTCTAAAATCTTACAGGCGCAAAGCTCCCCGCAGGAAATCATATCTACGATTTCTAACCGGGTGGGATCGCCGAGGGCTTTGAACAGTAAGGATTTTTCATCATAATTCATTCGCAAATCACCTCACATAGAAATCTGTCTATTTATTATTATATTCAATACATAGAAAAATGTCAATGTATTTTTACAACATCCCACAACATCCCAACATCCCCTTGTGGTTTTACATCCCCAAATTTATTTGTTAAAATCAGAACATGGATTGACGGGTGCGGCTGGCAGGCCCCTGAAAGGGGGTGAGGCCATGACAGTCTTTCAAGCATTGATGCTTATGATTGCGTTTACAACGCTCATGATAGTAGTGTACAAAGACAATAACCGCCCCCGTGATTAGGTAGAGGCGGTTATCATTATTTTGATATCTCACCAAGCCTTGTCAGCTGCATCGCAGCCAATCCTGCCAGATAGTAGCTCTAACTGCTATCTGGCTTTATTATATCATATGAGGTTTAAGCGTCAAGTATCCGTCAAAGTGAATTGTCAAAGTGAATTACAACACTCTCCCCATCCCCCATCCCCATCCCCATCCGACACCTATGCCGAAGGGCGTTAAGAGCGGCAAGTATAGCCTGGTGAGTCTCAAGAATGACGACAAGAGCCGCTGTACATTCCCACCCGCCCCAGTGGAAATGGAAGTGCTGCGCCATGTAAAGGCACAGCAAGCCAAGTATCGCATATGGCCACAAAACAGACTACTTAGAGCGTGAGACAGCGGAACGGATGGACGCATTTATCCAGTCGAAGTGGAACAAAAAAGCCTGATTCCCGCCCGTCGTTTCGGTACGTTTTCGCTATCAATTGTAGGCAAAACTGTAGTATTCAATAATAAAAGGACATAGAAAAAGCCCTGTAACCATTGAGTTTAAAGGCTTTTTTAGTTGGTCGGGGCGACAGGATTCGAATTGGTGATTCCATGTTTTATCTGATATTATCATATTTCATGGATTCTGTGGAGTCTTGATTATCAAGGGCTTGCGTCTTTCGCGTTCTATTGTGTCCATTTCATTTTATCGTGTAAAGAGTATTGCAAAGGGTCAAATCAAGGGTCAATTTTTCACTGCGGTGTCATTGGATCATCTATGATGTGCCATTTTTTATTTTTCTTTCCTTGAAAATGCTCCCCATTAATTCTTACATCATCCCATATGAAATCAACTACACATTTTCCATCATACTGCAGGACACCCCAACCTCCATATCGATTAGCTCTGTAATAACGAGATCCGCGATAGCCGCTTATCCCTGCCCATTGTGGTTTGCATATGACCTGATTTGAGGAATTGATGATTCCCCACTTATGGCTGCCCTTTCTCATCCAGAAAAAGCCGTTTTGAGAAGGAATTAACCCTTCATACATCGGCTCAAAAAGAATACTTCTGGCAATAACGTTGACGGCACCCCATTGATTATCTTTTTTTATTTCAACTATTCCACCATCATAAATAGAGCTTATACAATCGTATTTGGGTTCAACAATAATAGTCCCTCGGTAATCAATAAGTCCGTTCCAACATTCCCTGTTTGCCAGCTCATAACGTCTGTCATCATAACAGGAACTCAAGGGTACGGGATTTTTAAGGCTTCTTATCTCAAAAAAGTCACCTTGATCAAATGGAGGGCAGCCAAAAACAGAAGGAAAAGTAATATGATCCCATCCCAGCGGAATAATATAATTTCCATCCAAATCGATTACACCAAATTTTCCATCTTGCATAACTATTACTTGATTATGCCTTGTCGCCCAGGAAATGAAATCCCATTTTGGAGAGACTACCACGTGCCCCTGTTTATTTATGGCACCCCATTTGTTATTTTTGCAAACAGGCGTTATTCCATTTGTTTCATGACGCTTATGGTCCCAGGATATTTCTTTTTTCATCCTTTGACAACCCCTTCTCAAAGTCAAAATCGTATTCTCACAGTTGAAATAGTCCCGCCTCTATGTCTCCGGCGGTATCCACCCCTTCTTTCACACCTGTAGATTCTCATTTTATGCCGGAAAAATTCTGCAGATTGTATATCTTGTCGTGCTTTGTCGTCCGGTCAATGCGGAGATTTAGCTAAGCACAAAAGATTCAGAAGAAATATCTCCAGTTTTTAAGAACTCCTTAAAGCAAATACATATAAAATCAATGTCTCTTGTTATGGAATTTGCCGCATAAAAATCACCCAATATTTTAACCTGAGCCATTCCTGCTTTATGGTTAGTAATAGTTTCAACCTCAATATCTCCGTCATTGAGATATTGATTCAACATGAGAAAAAAATTGCCTGAATCAGCATACAAAACTAATTCATATGGACCAAAATCCGGGGCAGGTTCAACACACAAACAAACAACACCATTTTTATTAGAAAACTGAGTAACAACAGCATCAACATCTAAATCCGATGGATTTGAAACAATCGGCATCTGTATGCGACCTGCTTCATCATCAATAAAAAATCTACCCAATTCCATTATTTTATCTCCTTTCATTCCTGGAGTCCACGATCCGTCCTTCTGTCGTAACAGTGGTTCTCCCCTTTAGGGCCTTCCTGCGCCATCAGCCTTTGTATTCATCATAGTCAAGCAGAATTTTAAAATCATATTCATATCCCCAAGGAAAATCTCTCTTTTGCTCTGGCGGTGCTTTCGGGCTTAAATGAAGATTGATAGATGAATTTAAAGGGCCAGTTCCAATCCCTTCAGAGAACGCATCATCACTAATTTCAATAGCCGAAGGCGGGATATATACATCGTTGAAAAGTGGATTCCCAAATGCGGCTTCACCAATTTTCTTCACGCCGTTGGGTATATATAGACTGCCACAACAACACCACAGTGAAAACGCATCATCACCAATGACTTCCAATAAAGCGGGCAATTTGATCCCTGTCAGCCTAGCAAGTCCTTGGAACGCTCCATTAGCAATGATACGAACAGCATCCGGTATCAGAATCTCTTTAATAATGCTATATGTTTCGGGAGGATTTTCTCCGCAGTTCTCAGCCACTAAATAATGAAAATAACGATCATCTTGGAAAGCCGCATTTCCGATCTTTGTTACAGGGCAGTTTTCAAATTTCTCCGGGATCACAACCTTTGTCAGGGAATCCCCACCCCTGTATTTTGTAACAGTAGTTTGACCATCGACAATAATGTATTCAAAAAGCTCTTTCATTCACAAATCACCCTACTTCCATCACGCATTAACATCAATCATAAACACAAAAACCTAACCATCAAAATAATCTTTGACTGCTATAGAAAATGTATTGATTGCACTGCAAAATTCGTCTATTTCCAGATCAAAATAGCTTTCGCCATTCAAGAAAATATCTACTTCTTTGTTGTTATAGTAAATGATCCTATTGCCTTCAGACTCCAAATTCATATAGCTAATCTTAGCATGAGAAGCCTTGCTCAATTTAACAAACCATTCCCTAATAGAGCTCGATTTCTCAAACAGTCTGCTCATATCATTGGTTGCAGCTGAAAACTGATATTTAACAAATTCAGTAGAATCATCAAAAGGTTCTTCTTCATAATATATACATCCAATTGTTGCTCTATTATTTTCCTTTAACAATCCCTCATAAATACTTTTTTTGAAGCCTTCTTTGGCGAGGCGGTCAGCGTGAACCCTAATATAATCCACCACAAAAGAATCGATAGGAAGATTTATGGATAGACCAGAACGGCCAGCACCTGAATAGTATTGAGAGTCTGAATAATCGTTAATGGAACCATCGTTTTTCTCCATATACTTTTTCTGGGCTTCAACTTTAGCTTCAACAATTCTAGAATCTAAACAAACTTGGGAGTCTGTATAGTCATTAATGAAACTCTCCATTTTGTCTCTGTTGTCTTTTCCAGCTACAATAACAAATGAATATCTAATCACCTTTCACGCCTCCCTCCCCTGATATTATGTTCACAATACATATCATCAACGTTATCAATACTACCACCGCGCACTGCGATCTCAACGTGAGCCATCAGAAGAACAGAATATCCCTTCTCTTTGATTTCCAATGAACGGAGCTTGCCTCGTGTATAAGGGCGGTTCAAAGAGGATCATTCTATGGTGGGGGTACACGGTGATAAATAGAAATCTTTACGTTTCTCAACCCGGCCTTTCGCCATAACATAGACCTGATACTCATTGCTTTCATCACTAGACTCGCCGTCCCGAACATACAAAAGCCCAAATGACCCAGGTGCCTTTTCAGAAACAGTACGGTAGAAGTCCACCAGCTTTGCAATCACTCCGTTTTCGTGGTTCCTGCACCCATTAATTGTGACGACTTGCGAACCGTTGATACAGCGCATGTCTGCCAGGCCGCTCCCCCTTCCGGGAAAAGAAGAATCTGTCAGCCACTCATTAACCCATTTTTGGATCTCCTCCCCATGCGTGTGCCGCACTTCAGACAAGGTGTTAAAGTAAAGATCATCGCAAATGTCATAAATATCATAGATTTCTATAAACCCGTGATAACTGAACATAGAAATACCTCCTGATTAGGCAGCTGATTTATAATCATAATAAGATATGAGAGAGTCTGTGAGTGGAGGGGATCATAGTGAAGTCAATTGTTCTTTGGGCAAGCTCCATGTTGTGTTTCTCCTACCTCTAAAATCGCCGTTCTCCATTACCCTCGCCCTGGTTTCAGCTTCTCAACCCAGATTCACCCTTACACATAAACACGACTACATCCCACAACTGAGAACACCGCATTCCATTGAACAGCAATTAACCACATGCGAGCTATCAACTAAATAGGCAACAATCCCTTGAATGAGTAGACACACTTTTAAAAACAACTTCCACTCCATTGATATAGTGAAAAATGGGTTGGTGCTTTTTTTCCCTTATTCGTTTATCCTTCTTTATTGTTGCCTCTGAGTTAATGGAGTGGTAGCCTATCCCACTACTTTCAAATGATTTTTTTGTTCTTGCTCTTTGTTTTTCAATATCAATTAGTGCGCATTCCAGCAAGAAATTATCGTAATTTATTGTCTTGGATTTCAACCCATCATCACGAACCTCTCGCACGGAGCAGTCATTCCCATACATCCAAGATATTCCAAGACTCTCTATCGCTGCCTTTGCTTCGTCGGCATTTTTTTCTGTAACCCTTATCCCTATCATTGCCATATCAAGTTGGTCGGTATAATCGCAAAAACAATCTATGGAAATAAAGCACTCGGCATCATCAGCATTGTGAAAGACCAAAAAATCACCCTCGCCTGCATTATAACTATAAAACTTATCTCTGAGCCATTCCACATCAATTTGTATGTTCAATACAGCAAGCAAATCTTTAAACAATGTCACGTATTCAGACGTGTCATCATCCGAGTCATCATAATAAAAAATATCGTATCTTGGAAAAATGATTTCATATTCCCTGTACACAATCTACACCCCTCGTAATTTTTCACTTTACACAAAGACAGGCAATTTTCTTCCGATCTCGCCCCCCTATGTTACAGAATTCAAAATCTCCCCATGCTCTTGCTTCGAGCTTATCCAAAAACCCGGTCTTTGTCAATTGGGAAAATTACTGATATTTTTTCCGTAACATACTTGATAGTTACTGTTAAACTATCGTTTCCAGCGGTAACCAGTTCCCCCTAACCTCTATCTCATAGGCTTTTAAAAGATTCGATATAATTAAGCTTTCTCGTTTTGCTTGCTCTGTAGATATTTCCCCCGCTTGGCTCCTGTTCAAAAGATCTTTTAACGCCAATAGAATTTCGTCAGGTGTTATTTGTTTGCCAAACCGATAGGCGGGAGCGGTTCCTGTGTATTCTTCCTTCAAAGCCTCAGTATATTTTAACTTGAAGTCCAATAATTTTTCTGGTGGTATTTGGCTTAGGTCTATCCCATCTAAGGCGGCATCAATGCTCTTAAGAGTATCCCCCAACTTCCTGATTCGAGCTTCTTTGGTCATATAATAGGCTTCGTAAAGTCCGTAAAGCTGTTCCTGCTTGAATATTGTTATTTGGTCTTTTAATTCCCGCTCCCATGCAGCACAAGTGCTTTTTGATATTTTTAGGGCTTCGGAGATTGCGCTGTAGCTTTTACTCTGTGCCCTCATATTTATAAATTCATTTTTCATTGCTGTCGACTTCATGGGGGTTAGTCACCTCACTTGAGTTTCTTCCTTTATATTATTTCCATTTGTGCCTAAAAGCATGAAAACCCTCTATTATGGACAATCATCCTCAATTTCATAAAAAAGAAAAATCAAAAATTCATATTCTGCGGAAAAAAGGAGCCCATAACAGTTCCCAAGGTGCAAGTGTTTCTGTTTGGGTGGGGGGGATGACCGAGCGGACAACAGAGGATCAATCTCGTTCGATTTTGTATTTGTTTTGTATCTTGGCAACAATCTGATGCGGCACAAGGGTTGCCCTATCCACAGTGGGAGTGTAGGACGTTGTATGTCGATTCTAAAACTCCCTATATAGAAATTTATTTTTCATAAAAGGAAAGTTTGAGAATTGTCCTTACTTATCCTACACATAACTTGAATCGCCATTATCAGAACTGTAGGCTGACGGAATTATTGAGATGCCTGACCACTTAATTCCCCCTCTCCCCCTGTGGGAACTAAAGCCGCGCCGCTCCAACTCTACGTTGAAATCCCTGTTATGTCGGATAAATTCACCATTTCGCCCAGCCCAATTTCTATATGTCGTGTAAAGCTGTCCACTTGGAGCAGTCTTGCCGATACCAGTCTCACAACACTCATACAAGAACGTGCTCATCCAGTCATTATCATTTCGATATTCTTCAATAGCATCGTTGACAATGTTGGGCATTTCGAGCCGGTGTCCTGTTTTGCAGAAATTGACTGCTCCCTCTATTATCCACGACATAACAGCTTCCCCGGCTTCATTGGCAAGGGTATCAGCATAATTTTTGACTTCTGCCTTCTTGGGGATGATGGCGGTAAACGGGACAACCAGAATCCTGCGCCAAGTTCCGTGGTCCATTGATCCGATGCGAGGAAGATAATTGGTATACAAGATCGTTGTATGTGAAGGATTGAATTGTTCAGGGTCTTTGTATTTCCGCTCCCCCCGAATGGAATCTGTAGAGGTGAGCTGCTTCAACATACTCGCTGATAACCGTGCGCCTTCTTCAAGTTCTGCGGCAACAATAAGCCTTTTCCCTTTGAGCGTCGCCAGCTCGGCACCCTTCCCCCTATTGACAGTTGTCAGAACATCGGCGGCGATCATACCAGCATAATCACCCATGACAGCATACAGTGTGTTGTAATGCGCACTCTTTCCGTTGCCACCGCTGCCAATAGCCATTATCAGGTTTTCTTCAAACACCTTGCCAACTGCAGCCATTCCTGCTACATGTTGAAGAAACGTCTTCATTTCGGCGTTGTTTTGAGTAACAGTATCAAGAAACGATTCCCAGATTTCCTTCCCTCTGTTTCCTGGACCGTATCGAGTAATTTTGGTACAAAGATATTCTGGATCATGTGGCAGGGTGATTCCGTTTCTGAGATCGACCACCCCTGTCGGAGTATTTAATATATAATGATGCGTGTCCAGTCTATCCGGCTTAACTTCGAGAAGGGTCCGAGCTAATTTAAGCATGGCATATATTTTTTGCTGACTGCGGGTATTGCTTGCGTGTCTCAGATATGCCTCGGCGGCCTTTACTCTCTCCTTGGCTTTCTTTTTGGCTTCGGAATCTTCGTTTGTAGTTGCTGTTCCTAATTCTTCATAAGCGACAGCAACTTCGTCTTTCGCTTCCGCAATCATCCGATCCGTCAACTCCATGGCAAGCCCGGCCACTTCTAATTCGCTTTCTTTCCACACCTTGCCATCCCAGATCAGCCAATCTATCGTTGAAACATATATGGCTTGCCCCTCAAACTCGCGGGCAAAAATCCTCGCGTTTGCTGTATCAGTAAAGTCAGAGGGTTTGAATGTCTGTTTAAACGATAATAAAGCTTTGCTGATAGTCCGCTCCCGGTAGTCTTTGCGTCCCCATTTTATTTTATGTTCATCATCTTTTGACTCGTAGTAAGGACTCTTCAAAAAAGCCCATTCCATAAAGGCAGCGTTACCGCCACAGTGATACGCAAGTTTACTCATAAACCCTAAATCATTTTCCGACTCGCTGCCATGAGGCCGGAAGCCTTCCCAATAGGAGCGTAATACATTGTCGCGTTCAAGACAACGATTAAATTCTTGTATGTCGTCATCATTGGGCTTCCAAGGCTCGTCGCTGAGTTTCCAACCACTCTCTCCTGTGGGTTTGGATGTGCTTTTGTCGGATATATACTTCGTGTGAACAACGTTGATTTGCTTCTGACAATCTCTGATTGGTAAGAGCGGATCAAGAATGTTACCGGTAAAAGTAAAATATCTTGGCGAGCCATGCCCGTACATCTCGAACTTTTGACCAGTATCTTTGTCTTTGCGACTGCGCCGTCCATCCGGAAGCTTTCCCCTGCATATAATGTGAATACCTGTTCCGGATGGGCTAAATTCGGTATAGCTGTTCAATTGAGCGTAGATATCCAAGGCTGCGGATGTCAGTACCTTTGTTTCATCAGTGCAATGGTCAATATCTACGCCAATGTAGGGCGTATCAGTGAACACAAAGCCAACACCGTCCCATTCATTGCGCTCGCACGCTACCACAGCTGTTTCAAAGTCCGTCCAGGTTGAAGATTTGGTACTACTGGCAAGGCGTCCGGTAATCGCACTATATAACGCCTTGGTGTAGGTGCCATCATTGCGCTTAACTTTTTTCCATACAACCCAATGAGGGCGTTCTTTCAATTCTTGCGGAATATTGTTCACATAAATGGTCATCTCGGGCAGGCTCCTTCCAGGTGTGCAATTCTGGTTCATTTCTTTTTCTCAGAAATGGGTAATTGTGCTGGTTTCAAGCCACTTTTCAAACGCATCAGTTGGAATAACGATACGCCGACCGATCACAATTCTCGGGAACCCATTAGTAACTTACGGACAAACTTGACCCATAAAAAACAAGAAAATCAGCTCGCCATATCCAGTTTGACCAGATCCTCCACGCTAGCATCCAAGAATTGATGAAGAGCCATAGTCAGGGCAC
>Ga0082212_10009639_pt1 | contig 12434 bp, 11 predicted proteins | sample TergutNt197P3_FD_71548 | JGI IMG/M metagenome (GOLD analysis project Ga0082212, IMG submission 71548) | Neocapritermes taracua P3 segment gut microbial communities from Petit-Saut dam, French Guiana - Nt197 P3 | ecosystem: Host-associated > Arthropoda: Insects > Digestive system > Gut ... | reverse complement strand
GGCGAAGATCCCCGCTATGGTATCCATCTTGTCGGCTATGGCGACGAAAGCCCCCGCCAGGCTCGCGGCAGGCTTATCGCCGGCGAAGCGCGGCTGATAATGCTCCAGTATGACCTGCGCGGCCTCGGGGCGCTCCCCGCATTCCAGGGCGTAGTACCTGCCCATGACGCCCTGAAGCTCGGCGAACTCAAACACCATATTTGTCACCAGGTCGGCTTTCGCCAGCCGGGCGCCCCGGAGGGCGTCTTCCCTCGTCTGCTCGTCGGCCTGAAGCACGCCGGCCAGCCAATCCGTGAGCCCTTCGATCCGGCGTACCTTGTCCCCCACCGTCCCCAGCTTTTCCTGGAAAATCACCTTCTCCAGCTTAGGCAAAAAGGCCTCCAGGGGCTGCTTCCTGTCTTCGTCCCAGAAGAACCGAGCGTCGGAGAGCCGCGCCGCCAGTACGCGCTCGTTGCCTTCCGTCACCAGATCAAGCCTCTGCCCGCCGCCGTTTCGCAGCGTGACAAAACGGTTCATGAGCTTCCCGGCTTTATCCCGCACGGGGAAGTACCGCTGATGCTCCCGCATGGGGGTGATGATCACTTCTTCCGGCATCTCCAGATAAGTCTCCGCGAAGCCGCCCATGAGGGCTGTGGGCCACTCAAGGAGATAGGTCACTTCCTCCAGCAGCTCCTCGTCCGGTTCCACCACACAGCCGTTCCCCCCGGCGATTTCCACGATTTGCTTCCAAATCAGGGCTTTGCGCTTGTCCTGGTCAGCGACGACATAGTTTTCCTCCAGACGGCTCTCATAGTCCGAAGCCGAATCCAGGCTGACGTCGCCCTTGCCAAGGAAGCGGTGGCCCCGGCTCACCCGGCCCGCTTCCACTTCGGCCATGGCCAGGGGCAGCACTTCGCCGTCCATGAGCGAGACCATCCAGCGGATTGGCCGCGGGAACCTGAAGTCCAGGTCGCCCCAGCGCATGAATTTGGGGAAATTCAACGAGGAGACCATCCCGGTGACGATGCCGGGAAGCACCTCCGCTGTGTTTTCGCCTTTTTTTGATTTATTCGCGTATACGTAAGCATTCCCGTTCAGCTCCTGCACCGTGAGGCTCTCTATGCTCACGCCCTGGCCGCCGGCGAAGCCTATAAGGGCTTTCGTGGGCTTGCCCTCGCCATCGTAGGCGGCTTTCTGCGCCGGGCCCCGGACAAGCTCGGTCTGGTCTTCCCCCTGGGGCCCCAATCCCTCTACGATGAGCGCCAGGCGCCTTGGCGTCCCTAAGGTGCGCACCGATTCGAAAGGGATGCGTCTGTCGGTAAGCTCCCGGGCTATGATCTCCTTCATTTGCCCCAATGCCTGCCGGAAGAAATGGGCGGGAATCTCTTCCGTCCCGATCTCAAATAGATATATGCTCATTCCAACCCGCCTCCCTTCTGACTGAACTCAAGCGCCGCCTGCTGACGTTTCCCCTCGTCCTTGATCAACGGGAAGCCCAGCTTCCCCCTCATTTGAATGAAACCCAAGGCGCAGGTACGGGCCATATTCCGTATCCGGGTGATGTAGCCGGTGCGCTCGGTGACGCTGATCGCCCCCCTGGCGTCCAGGAGGTTGAAGCTATGGGAACACTTGAGCACATAATCATAAGCCGGCTGTACCAGCCCTTTATCCAGCACCGCCAAGGCCTCTTTCTCGTACATTTCAAATAGGGCGAACAACATGTCGGCATTGGAGACTTCAAAGTTGTACGTAGAATAATCTACTTCGTTTTGATGATAGACGTCTCCATAAGTGACGTCGCCCACCCAGAGGATGTCGTACACGTTTTCCTTTTTCTGGAGATACATACACAGACGCTCCAAGCCGTAGGTGATCTCACCGCTCACCGGCTTACACTCCAGGCCGCCGCACTGTTGGAAATAAGTAAACTGGGTGATCTCCATGCCGTCCAGCCAGACCTCCCAGCCCAGGCCGCCCGCGCCCAATGATGGGTTTTCCCAGTTGTCTTCCACAAAACGTATGTCATGGTCTTCCGGTACGATGCCCAAGCGCCTCAGGCTCTCCAGATACACCTCCTGGATGTCGTCCGGGGAAGGCTTCAGGATGACCTGGTACTGGAAGTAGTGCTGGAGCCGATTGGGGTTTTCGCCGTAGCGCCCGTCGCCGGGCCGCCGGGAGGGCTCCACGTAAGCTACGTGCCAGGGCTCGGGCCCCAGCGCCCGCAGGAAGGTAGCGGGATTCATGGTCCCCGCGCCTTTTTCCATATCATAGGGCTGGGCGATGATGCAGCCCTGCTCGCCCCAGAATTTGTCCAGGGCTTGAATCATGTCTTGAAAGTACATCCGCATCGACACATCCTTACTCGTTTACTTGTCTTTTTTCATTCTGGCGGCGTCCGCTTATCAGTATATTATGCCATATTAGCCCTGTCCGGGCAATAACCTTGTTCAGCGTTTTTCCGGTATCCGAAACATGCAGAAAAGCGCGAGGGCGACGATGCAAAGCCCGAAGAAGTAGGCGTCGCGCTGAGCGGTGAGGTAGACCCGTTGGGCGCCCGCGGCCCCCGCGCCCTCCGCCAAAGTCCGCATATAGTGGCTCTGCCGCAGGGCCATGATGGCGCTGCCGAAAGCCACCCCGAGGCCCTGGCCCAGGTTGCGCATGGTGGCTACCATCCCCGACGCGGTGCCGGAATGCTCCCGGGGTACGCCGCTGAATATGGCGGCGTTTATGGCGGATACGCTAAACCCATTTCCTACGCCGTAGAAAAAGAGGGCGGCTACGACCACCGCTACCGGGGTTACGGCGTTCATGAAACTCATCGACGCGCAGCCGACGGCGATGACGCACAAGCCCAGCAAGGCCGGCCTGCGGCTGCCGTAGCGGTCCGCGTATCTACCTCCCAGGGGCGAGAAGACCATCATCGCCAGGGGCGTAGCCAGCATGACGAAGCCGGAATCGCTTTTCGAAATCAGCAAAACGTTCATCAGGTAGAAAGGAACCAGGAAATTCGTCATCTGCTGTATGATATAGGAGCAAATACTCGCGCTATTGGCATAGGAGAATACCGGATTGCGAAACAGGCCCAGGTTCATGAGGGGCAGCTCGACGCGGTTTTCCCGCCAGATGAAGAGGGTCAGCGCAGCCATGCTGACGAGGAGGCATCCGGCAAACTTGAGGGACGCGAAACCCCAGTCGGCGCTGAAGTTGACGGCATAAGCCAGCACACCGATAAATATGGCGAAGAATACCGACCCCAGCCAGTCCATGCGCCTGGGCGCTTCCGGATCAAGCTCGTCCTTTTTCAGAACCAGGACACACATGATGAAGCCGATGAGGCTGAAAGGCGCGTTGAAGTAGAATATGGCCCGCCAGCTGAAGCGGGACAAGAGCAAACCGCCTACGCTGGGGCCCAGGGACAATCCGATGGATACGAAGATTGAGTTGACGCCCAAAGCCTTGCCCCGTTCTTCCGGCGGAAAGCTGCGGTTGCACATGGCCTGGGTGATGGAGATCATCATGGCGTAACCGATAGCTTGTACACCGCGAAACATGATCGCCCCCGCAAGCCCCCGGGACAGCAAGGGCAGCAGCACGGAAGCCGTGCCGAAGATGAGGAAGCCGCACATGAACTGGCGCTTGTATCCGTACAGATCCGCCAGCCTGCCGAAGATCAGCAGCGTGCAACTGGGCAGCAATGAATAGATCAAAGGTATCCAACTCACCGCGCTCATGGATACGCCGAATTCATCGGACATCACCGGCAGGGCCAGGCTGATGCTGCTGATGGCGATGGCCGTGGAGATGTTCGCCAGGCCGGTCACAAAGAATATGCGCCATTTATATTCCGGTAGTCTCATCTTCAAGAAAACAGCCCTTCCTTCCGGCAGCGCCGGTCACCCTTGCCTTTGGCTAACAGTTCCTACTGCCAAGCCTGTAGGGGACTTGCACCCCCAAGTCATCACCCATGCCGGGCTCACATTGAGAAAGCCGTCCTCGTCACGAGGGCGGCTATACTTGTCTTTTTCGCTTCTGGCGGCGTCCGCTTCCTCCATCCGCTCGGTCATGTATCCCATATACACTCCCTCTCGCCTGTCGTCGCTTGCCTTGCCAGAAACTAAAAATCCTGCGTATCTATGTCTTTTTCGCTTATTTGAACTTTCTCTTTCGGGCGGCTTCAGATTTCTTCTTTCTTCTGACGCTGGGCTTCTCGTAGTGCTCCCGCTTGCGGACTTCCGACAGCACGCCGGACTTCTGGCAGGAACGCTTGAACCTCCGCAAAGCGCTATCTATGCTTTCGGTCTTGCCGATTCTGACTTCACTCATCCTGACACCCCCCCTTCGGTCTAACCGCGCGGGCAGCCGCCCAACGCACAGTCATTATATCCTATATCTCCGGAGAGGTCAAGGAATACGGCAAAGTATATTTTTGGTGTATTTTTAGTCATTTACTGTAGCCTACTTCTTTCGCTTACGATCCCTGACACACTCTGTCAGCAGGAACTCGATCTGCCCGTTGACGGAGCGGAAGTCGTCTTCCGCCCACTGGGCCAAGTCTTGCCAAAGGGAAGGGGAAAGCCGCAGCAGGATTTGTTTTTTATCCTTATCCTTTGCCGACTGGCTGCCGCCGGCCTGATCCGCGTTCATCTTAGTATATGGAGCCGCTGTTGACGATGGGCTGGGCGTCCTTGTTGCCACAGAGCACTACAAGCAGGTTGCTGACCATGGCGGCTTTCCTATCGTCGTCAAAGGTCACGACCTGGTTGTCGTTCAGCCTGTTTAACGCCATCTCCACCATCCCCACGGCGCCTTCCACTATCTTCTGCCGGGCTTCGATGATGGCCACTGCCTGCTGCCTTTGCAGCATAGCGGCGGCTATCTCAGGCGCGTAAGCCAGATGGGTGATCCTCGCCTCCAGAATGCGGATACCGGCGATATCCGCTTTCTTCTGCAGCTCTTCCTTGAGTACGAGCGCCACTTCTTTGCTGGAGCCGCGCAATGATTTTTCGTCCCCCTGCTCCGATACGTCGTAAGGGTAGCTTCGCACGATGTCCCTAAGCGCGGAGTCGCACTGGACGGACAGATACTCCTTGAAGTTGTCTACATTGAATACCGCCTTGGCTGTGTTGGTGATCTGCCAAATCACGTTGACGCCGATTTCGATGGGATTGCCCAATACGTCGTTGACTTTCTGTTTGTCATTTTTCAAAGTCATGGCTTTCATGGAAATCTTCTTGCTTGAAGACGCCTTTTCCTCAGCCGCAGCCCCTTCCGCCACTGTGACTCCCGCATTGACCTTGACCTGCAACGCGGGTTTTGCCGTGGGGTTGATGCCGCCGCAGAACGGGTTGACCCAGAAGAAACCGGCTTTCTGCAGGGTGCCGTAGTATTTACCGAAAAGGGTAAGCACCAGGGCTTCGTTGGGGTTGATGATCTTCAACCCGGCATAGCATACGGGCAGTACCATGAAGCCCAGGATAGCCGTGATGATGATGACGGCTACCGACTCATTGATGACGCCTAAGACGAAACCGAAAATCGACGCGATGTTTAGCAGCAGTATCACGGCGAGGGCCGCCAGGCCGTTTACTCCACCGATGACCTTTTCCTCCTCGATGCGATTGGTGATGTTGATTCTCTCTTCCATGTCTTTTCCTCCTGTTCCGCCGCTTTGCGCGACGATGATTTATGATATTATTATGATATCACTATTATAGTATAATGATTTCCATGCCTTGTCAAGCCTATTTTTAAATAATATATTAGACATAGATACAGTTCACGGGAGCGGGGACCCGGGGTGCGCCTATTTACCGCGATGGTTCACAGCTTCGGCCAGATATAGAAATCGGTTGATGCAACTCCTACCGACTCCAACGCGACATCCATGTCGCGATTCCGTCTGGCATGACATCGTGTCACGCCCACGGATTTACCAGGTTTGCGATTTCTTATCCGGTCGACGAAGCTGTTCAATCCATCGCTTGCAAACAGCCACACCCCGGGTCCCTGCTCCCGTGAACTGTGCCTAGACATAGCAACTTTCCCGGCTGAGCGGAGGGATGAATGTATGAAAATCGAGCAAATCGAGACCCCGGCCCTGCTGCTGGACCTGGACGCCATGGAGTCCAATATCCGCCGTATGCAGGGTTGGGCGGATGAACTGGGGATAGCCTTGCGGCCTCATTACAAATCCCACAAAAGCCCCTGGATCGCCCGGCGGCAGATGGAAGCCGGGGCGGTGGGCATCACCTGCGCCAAGCTGGGCGAGGCGGAAGACCTGGTCAATGCGGGATTTGAGGACGTGCTCATCGCAAACCAGGTCGTGGACGCCGCCAAGATCCACCGACTGGCGCGGCTTGCCGTCGGCCGCAGGCTGGGCGTGTGCGTAGACGACGGAGAGAATATCGCCGCCCTTGAGCAAGCCGCCACGCAAGCCGGCTCAGAGCTCCGCTGCCTGATCGAGTACGAGGTAGGCATGAGGCGCTGCGGGGTCGATACTAAGGAAGAGTTCCTGCGCCTGGCGGAGAAGGTCGCGGAATGCCCCCACCTGGTATACGACGGCATACAGGCTTACGCCGGCAACCTCGCCCATATGGCTGACGGCGCTGCCCGGCAGGCCGCTTCGGCGGAAGTGGACGCCCGGGTAGGGGAGCTGGCCGGGTACCTGCAGGCATATGGTCTGCCCGCCCTTACGGTAAGCGGAGGCAGCACCGGCACGGCAGCCTTCAAAGGCGCCCCCGGCAAAGGCGGCGTCTATACCGAGCTCCAAGCGGGCAGCTACGTCTTCATGGACGGGGCCTATGGCGCGCTGGGCCTGGGTTTTCGCCAGGCGCTGTATGTCCTCTCGGAAATCGTCAGCGCCAAAGAAGACTACATCGTCGCCGACGCGGGGCTCAAGAGCTTCGGTACGGACCAGGGCCCACCCCGGTTGGCGGAGCGTGGCGGCGGTGGCGCCGGCATAGACATCAGCAACGCAAGCATGGGCAGCGGCGTTAGCACAGGCGGCGGCGCAGGCGCAGACGCGGACGTCAATATGAGCGAGGAACACATGCGGGTCTCGCTGCCGGGGCACGGGTACAGGGTCAGGGATAAGATCCTTTTTATACCCGGGCACGGTTGCACTACCGTCAACCTCTACGACCATATCCACCTGTACCGCGGCGATGAAGCCGCCGGGCAGATCGACGTGGTAAGCCGGGGTAAAAGCCGCTGAGGGATTAAGTGCCCATGAATTATGATGAAATCATGCAATCCATCAAAGACGGGCTCTACGGCGACCCCAGGATCGACGTCAGATATCTGCGCGACCAGGCGAGATTATTCAAGACGCACCGCTTGTCACGGGATATCCAAAAAGGGATAGACCGGCTCCTCTTCGACATGATGCCGGCGGAGCACCGGGCTACTTTGGATAGGCTGGCAAGCATACGCTATATCGGGATAAGCGCCGCGCTGAAGAAAGCGGAGCAGCAGTGCCGAAAGAGGGATTACAGCCATGCCCTTGCTACTCTCCGGTCCGCGGTGAGAAAAATCGAATCCGGCGGCGACCTGATCATGTATCGGGACAGCGCTCTGGTGGAATACCGCTGCTTCCGCAACCCTTTTGAGGAGATACTCTTCGACGAGATGTACAAATCCGGCCGCGCGCTGCGAAAGACCTCCGAGGACGTGGGGCGCCTGTACACCGTCTACGGCGGCTTGCTCATCCGGCTCAAGCGGTTCGACGAGGCGGTAAGGGCTTTCGAGAGGGCGGCGGGATTCAACCCCTTCGATACGGAGGCTTTAGGCGAGCTGGCGGAAATCAGCAGGCTCAGGAATGACTGGGAACGATTCCTCGCCGTCACGAAGCGAAACCTGCATGTCGCGTATACAAGCCGGGATATGGGCCGCTGCTATGGCAATCTGGGTATGTATTATTCGGCGAAAGGGGACTTTGAAGCGGCGGTCGCGTTGCTCTACTTCAGCCTGACTTATGACAAGCAGTCAAAATCCGCCCGGGCGACGTTACACAAGATCCGCCAAGCCTCCGGCATGGCGGCGCCCTCCCGGGAGAAGACGGCTGAGATTTTTCGCAAGTACCATATCCCTTCCGGGCCCAACGAGCTCATACTCAAGGCCGCCGCACGGTCAGGGAAGTCCGCTGAAGAGCAAAAATACTATAGCGCCGCGCGGTTTTTCTATTCGATTCTGTATGACCTGACCGCCAGCGAAGAAGTGCGGGGCTGGATAAGCCGATTATCCGGCAAACACTAAGACGAGCTACGCTCATTACTCATGGCGGCATAACGACGGGCAAACTCAATGTCGGCCCGGCTGAGGAAGGCAAAGGCTGCCTGTATGCTGTCACAACGGCGAAAATCCTCCTGCGCTGCTTTCTGGCCCCATCATACCATACATGACCGTACCGGGCAACGAAAGCAGCGGCGGCCAATCAAAAGCCCCTTGCGGATACAGCCCAATGGTATCAAGGGCTGACGGTTTCCATTGCGTTAGTAAAACATTAAATGACTTATTCTGGGAGGAATCGAAATGAAAAATCAAAAAGCGCAAGACGAGAGAGTTGTATCTCAACGACGTAAAATTCAAAGTGACGGCTTTGGTATCTTATTTTTCATCCTACTTGTATCTATTCCACATAAGCAAGATTGTCTACCTTCCACTCGCTCCCCTTTGCTGACATATTATTGAAATTCATATGGCAATCACCGACGCCGTGTGCTATACTTGAAGCGCATGGCGGAGCGTAAAAAAGCATTAGACATTGCAAAAAACGCATTGAAAATGAATCTGTCGATAGCTGACATAATTAAGCTAACAGGATTAACCTGCGAGGAAATAGAGGGGCTACAAGTCACGAGCTAATTCGTACATCATTATTTCCTGTCGCTGTATCCAGAATGCCATAAAACTTAACAGAAAAAGCCACTTGCAGCACTATAAATACCGCCTGACTTTCCGTCGGTATTCCTCATATTCGCCGCCATAATGGGACGCGAGGAACTGCTCCTCCCGCAGCACTTGGCGGTGTATCGCCAGGGTGAAGAGAACTGCCGCTACCGCGATGACCACATTGCGGTGGACGAGGAACAAGCCGGCTAAAAGCATCAGGAAGCAGGTATAGATAGGATTGCGGCTGAGGGCAAACACACCGCCGGTGACCAGTTTGTCGGGCTTAAACTCATCGATGCCGACCCGAAATGAGTCGCCGAAGCTTTGCAACGTCGCCACAATGCCGGCGACGGCTGCGGCGCACAACACAAGCCCCAGCCAGCCCGGCACGCGGCTGCTCCAGAAGGGGCGGACGAGCGCCGGCGCTATAGGCAGCCCAAATGTCCCCGCCAAAGCCGTATAGGCAATGGCGAGGACGAGGGGCACAAGGAGAAAATCGCTTTTGTCCGTCTGCCCAAACACAATGGCGCGGACGCCGCGCCTCCACATCATCGCCGAGTGGAAGGCTGCGGCCCCCACAAAGCACGCAAACAAGCATATGCTCAGAACATTTTGTACAGTCACTTGCTTCAGGCCTGGCAGCAGACCACGGCGACGGTATTGATCACATCCTCGATACTGCAACCCCGGGACAGGTCGTTTACCGGCTTGGCAATGCCTTGCAGGATGGGCCCGATGGCTTCCGCGCCGCCGAAGCGCTGGACTGCTTTATAGCTGATGTTACCGGATTCCAGGCTGGGGAAGATAAACACATTCGCGCGCCCCGCCACCCGGCTGCCGGGGGATTTGGACTGCCCTACGGATTCCACCGTAGCCGCGTCCATCTGGAGCTCGCCGTCGATCAGCAAGTCGGGGTAGCGCTCCTGGGCGATCTTCGTCGCTTCCACTACCTTATCCACCGACTCGTGGCTGGCGCTGCCTTTCGTCGAAAAGGACAACATCGCCACCTTGGGCTCGGCAATGCCGGCGATCTCCTTCGCGGTAAGGGCTGAGCAGTACGCGCACTCCGCCATCTGCTCCGCGGTCATGACCGGGGTGACAGCGCAATCCGCAAATACGCTGACGCCATTGTCCCCTAACTGCTGATTCTCGGAAATCATGATGAATGAGCCGGTCACGGAAGACACCCCCGGCTTCGTCCGGAGTATCTGCAGCGCCGGGCGGAGGACATTGCCCGTGGCGTTTTCCGCCCCGGCTACCATACCGTGGCATTTGCCTGCGTAGACCATCATCACACCAAAAAAGAGAGGGTCCTTCATGGTTTCCACGGCTTTATCCGCGGTCATGCCTTTGGATTCCCTCATTTTGAAATAAGCGTCCGCATAGCCTTGGAAGTCCGGAGACTTAGCCGGATCCACGATTTCCACGCCCGCCAGGTCGGCGCCTACTTCAGCGGCGACTTTGCCGATGGCACCCGGGTCGCCCAGCAGCGTGACGTCGGCGATCTTCTCCTTCACGATGAGCTCCGCGGCTTTCACTGTCCTCTTTTCCGTGCCCTCCGGCAAGACGATATGCTTCTTGTCCGCCTTCGCCTTTTCCCTGATTTTTGTAACCAAATCCATGATGATTCACCCTCCCCTGCCAATTATGATACAATAGTCTAAATCATCATAACGTATTTCTTTCCATGATTCAATCACTAATCCGATGAATACGGAGGGCCCGCCGCCATGACCGTCGTCGCCGGCATCGTATGCGAGTACAATCCCTTCCATAACGGGCACTGGCTTCAAATCCGCAAGCTGCGGGAAGAGCACGGCGCGGAAGCCGTCGTCTGCGCCATGAGCGGCTGCTTTATGCAGCGTGGCGAGCCGGCGGTAGCGGGCAAAGCCTGCCGCGCCATGATGGCTCTATCCTGCGGCGCCGACCTGGTCATCGAGCTGCCTGCGCTCTACGCCACCCGCAGCGCTTATTGGTTCGCCCTGGGGGGCGTATCCCTGCTGGCGGCAACCGGGGCTACCCATCTGGCTTTCGGCGCGGAGACCGACGACCTGGAAGCGCTGAGGAAGACAGCGGATAGGCTGGCCCGCCCGGACGCCGCTTATCAGGAAGGGCTGCGCCGCTTCCTGGACGCGGGGCTCCCCTTCGCCGAAGCCCAGGCAAAGGCGCTTCACGACGGGGATAGCCATGATTTCGTGCCCAGCCTGCCAAATGACCGCCTTGCCTTGTCTTATCTGCAGGTCATCGCGGAACGGGGGCTGCCCCTCAAGCCGCTCCTCATCCCCCGGGAGGGCGCCGCGTACCACGAAACTAAACTTCCCGCTTCCGCCATCGCTTCCGCCACCGCCATCCGCCACCGCCTGGAAGAGGGCGCGGGGCTCCATCGCAGCCGGGGCCTCTCCGCCGCTCAGATGGCGGGGCTTGGCTTGTCCGCGTACATCCCGGAAGCCGCCTTGTCCTGCCTCGCCGGCACGCCCCTGGTCTTCCCCGCCGACGCCGCGCCCATCCAGCTGGCCCTACTCAGGCGGGCAGACCTCCAAGCCCTGGCGGAGCTGCCGGATATGTCGGAAGGCCTGGAGTACCGGGCTTACGACGCCGCGAGCCGCGCCGGAAGCATGGCGGAATTCTACAGGCGGCTCAAGACGAGACGTTATCCCCTCACCCGCCTGCAGCGCATGGCGGCTCACTTGCTCATCGGCTACCGGGATAGCCACGCCGCCCTTCTCCCCGGCGGCCCCCCCTATCTCCGCATCCTCGGCGCTAGCGAAGCCGGGCGGCGACTCCTCCACCAGATCAAGAAGCAGCCCCCCGTCCCCGTCATCGCTAAGACGAGCCAGATCAAGGGCCTCGCCGCCGCAGACCGCCACGCCGCCGCTGCCTGGGAGCTGGAGCTCCGCGCCTCCGCCATGTACAGCCTTCTCAGGGGCGACGACTATACCGCCGGCAATCCGGAATACCTATTCAGCCCGATGATGCTCTGAAACAACACTTCAATCGCCCTCTTGCAATACCCTACAATGTAGGGTATAATGCATTGGAGGAAGGTGTCTCATGAAACGTGAATTTGTTATGACCGAATTATGGCATTCTCTACCTAATGCTTGCCTATCCTAAAAACGAAAAGGATACCTTGACTGATGCAGAGAAAAACGAATTGAAGCAAATTTCGATGAACATTAAGAAGAATCTATCTGATCGGAATGGAAAGGTGATTGATCATGTCTGAGATGTCTTTTGGCGAAAAACTGATACAAAGCGCAATGCAAGCTGAAGCGCATTCCGCCGGCGTAAAGAAACTGCGCACAACTGTAATCGAGGTGTTGCCGATTCCTGCCTACAATCCGCAGCAAATCAAGAGTATCCGTACACGTCTCGGGCTGACTCAAAGCCTGATGGGTGGAGTAGTTGGCGTTTCCGTCAAATCAATCGAAGCGTGGGAGAACGGTTCCCGACGCCCAAGTTCGTCCGCCATGCGTGTCCTGGCTGAACTTGACACCAACCCGAGTTATATCAAGAAAATCGCAAAGCTTGAATATGCGTAATCACGTCGATAATAGTATCAGGAT
>Ga0082212_10009638_pt1 | contig 12434 bp, 8 predicted proteins | sample TergutNt197P3_FD_71548 | JGI IMG/M metagenome (GOLD analysis project Ga0082212, IMG submission 71548) | Neocapritermes taracua P3 segment gut microbial communities from Petit-Saut dam, French Guiana - Nt197 P3 | ecosystem: Host-associated > Arthropoda: Insects > Digestive system > Gut ... | reverse complement strand
CCTTGCTCGACAGATTGGTGCATTCTTCGTACAAAATCGAACTCAAAGGAGAAAGTCTAAGAAAAAAAAGGTAACTTCGCCATTCATTAACGTTCTTTGATAGAAAAACACCAAAGAGGGGGTCAGTATCACCGAAAGGGGGGGGCAGTATCGCCGAAAGGGGGGGCAGTATCGCCGAAATATCCACTCTTTTGTCATTTTCCTTTGCATACATTTCTTAAAGGTGAATAAATAATCCGGTAAAACACAAAGTTTTGATAATTTCTCAGCAGACCCTACTTAAACCGAATTTCTACCAATAAGGGATTATCGTCTTCATTTAAGTAATCCAGCACATTGGAATTTATCACATTTTTCATAAGTGGAACTTGATTCTTTAGATCGTCAAGATGGATCAGCATCAAAAGTCGATCATCCTGAGTAATATCAGCTGTTATAAACTCAATGTTTCGATTATATGGTATTATTTCCAACTTACTCCAAAACCAATGGTTAATCTTTTTATTTTTAACACACCAAACCATGCCGCAATAATCATTTTGTTGGATAACCATTTGCAGCACTAGATAGTTGTTACTTTCTATAAAATTATGTACAGCAGCATATCCATTTTTCATGATTGTTTCATACACCTCATAAGGATTATCATAAAACTCCTGTGGGATGGCGTACTTTCCGGCATCAATCAAAAAGGAGGGGATTATTGTGTCATTTTTAGATAGATAAAGTGTATTGTTATAAGGAGTACCAATATAAAGTTTTTGGTTGGTTCTAAAGAAAATACGCCAAAGATCGGCAGATGCAGGATATGTTTTTTCGCTCTTGTATACTGACTTTAGAGTCGTTCCATTCTCCGAAAGATAAACAAGACGTGATGAATCGGCAAAAGGAGGCTTAAGTGCCCAAAAATGAATCCCATCGGAATGCACCATAAAAGCATTAACATCATGATTAACTTCTCGTTCTAAACTTCCATTAAGATTATATAACAAAATTTTCTTTGTACCATAACTATGAATCCCTATTTGATTATCATTATGAAGAAACCAATCGCTAAGTTCTCCATATTCGCCAGGGCCTCTACCTTGTTGACCAATTTTATTCAAGTTTCTCCCTTTTAAGTTGAATCGATCTATCCTGATGTTAATAAAATGGCTCGAAAGTTTGGTGACAAAAGTAAAGAAAAAGTATCCCCATCTAACGATTTCTTCTATCTTTGCATAAGAAAACATCTTGCATATTCATACCTCAATACCTCTTTAAGAGCTTTAATCCAATGAAAAAACTCATTATCACATCCCTTTTCACCCTGTTTTTATTTACCGCATGGGGTAACTATTCAGAAAAAAATCCACTAACCATTGACCAAATCGTAAAGTGGAACCGAATTACAGAGAAACAAATCTCCCCAAACGGCTCATTCATTGCCGTAAAGTTGGAGCCATGGGTGGGGAGTACCACCGTAAAACTTTTTGACAACAAAGGAACTGAACTCTTTAGTGCCGACTCTTCCTCTTCGGTGCAATTTTCAAAAGACTCTCGTTATGTTCTGTACAAAAAAGGAGAGGGCAAAAACACCTTGCTTCATGTCTATTCCTTTGTGAATGGGAACTGTCGGGTAGAAAACAATGTGAAGAACTTCTTCCTTCACAAGGAGTGGAGCGATATTTTGGTGATTCAGAAAAACGATTCTACCCTACTCATCGAAAAGTTGGATGGCTCCCAAAGAGTCGAACTTGGAAAGGCAGTTACTGTCAAATTTGCAGAAAAGGCTAAAGCCCTTCTCTTTTCTGCCGACAGCAGCGCCGTGATGTATCGTGCCGGTGACTCCGCCCCCGAAACTGTTTGGAACCAAAAAGGGAAAGTAGATAGAATCGGCATCAGCGAATCGGGAGAAAATATTTCGATTGTTTCGGGTGAAAAACTCTATGTTTGGAATAAAGATGGCATCAAAGAACTAACCTCCAATGTATCTGATAAACGAGATCCCTATTTTTCCAAAGATGGAACCAAAATCTTTTATGGATTGAACCCTCCGGCAAAGGTTCGAGATACAACGCTCTCCAAAGAGGAGTTTCCCCAAGTGCATATTTGGCACTGGCAAGAGAAGGTGCAGTTTACACAGCAAGTGATCAACAAAAAAAGAGACCTTGATGCCAACTACCTTGCTCTATATGACCTTACAACCGCCAAGCATACACAACTCACTTCGGAATTGATTTCCAACGCCATGTTGATCGATAAGGGCAATTCACCCTACGTGTTGGCCTTATCCGACTTGGACTACCAACTTGAAAGTATGTGGGAAGGAAGGGGCAAAAACGATCTCTATATCATCAACACAACCACAGGCACCCGCAATTTGATTGCCAAGGGGGTTTCGGGTCAAGTGCGCATCTCTCCCGCTTCAAAATATGCGTACTGGTACAACAACCCCGACAGTTCTTGGTACGCGTGTACCCTCCCTGCTGCCAACATAGTCAAAATCACCAATCCACAAACCATCAAAGCGTACAACGAAGAGAGCGACACCCCCGAATACCCCTCCTCCTACTCCTCTGCCGGATGGAGTAAAGAGGATAAATACCTCTTGATTTATGATAAGTACGATATATGGAGGGTGGATCCTTTGGGCAAAGAAGCGCCGGTTCGAATCACGTTACATGGAAGAGAAAAAGGGTTGACCTACCGCTATGTGTCAACAAATAAGAGCGATGTGGATGATATTGACCTAAAGGGCGAAAAACTGCTCAATGTGTTTAACCACGCCACAAAGGGATACGCATTTTGCGTAACGCCTTCCTTTGAACGCCCGACATCTCCCGTTGAGCGTTTTGGCGGGAACTTTATGCTGGCGGGATTTGCCAAAGCCGAAGAGTCCAACGCAGTGATTTTTACCAAAGAGAGTTTTCAAGAGTTTCCAAACATCTTCTTTTCGGACTTAACATTTGGAAATGTGGTCAAGATTACGGATGCCAATCCCCAGCAAATATCATCTCTTTGGGGAAGCGCTGAGTTGATCCATTGGACTTCTTCCGATGGAATTGCGCTGCAAGGCGTTTTGTACAAACCGGAAAACTTTGATCCATCCAAAAAATATCCGATGATTGTGAGTTTTTACGAGCGAAATTCGGCCACCCTCTTTTCGCACAGAATTCCGGAGGCACATCGTTCTACCATTGACTACCACCTCTATACAAGCAACGGTTACGTTGTGTTTAATCCCGACATTGTCTATAAAGAGGGCTACCCCGGCGAAAGCGCCTACAACGCCATTATGCCGGGTATTGCCACCATATTAAGTATGGGATTTGTTGATCCACAACAAATTGGAGCACAAGGGCACAGTTGGGGAGGGTATCAGGTTGCCTATTTGGCCACCCGCACCAACCTCTTTGCCGCCATTGAATCGGGCGCACCTGTGGTGAATATGTTTAGCGCCTACGGAGGAATACGGTGGGGTACAGGACTAAATCGATCGTTCCAATATGAACATACGCAGAGCCGCATTGGGAAAACGCCTTGGGAAGCGCCGCTCAGGTACTTTGAAAACTCTCCCATCTTTACCATGGACAAAGTAACCACCCCCATCCTCATTATGCACAACGATCAGGACGATGCCGTTCCTTGGTATCAGGGCATAGAATACTTTGTGTCGCTCAAGAGGATGCAAAAACCTGTATGGCTGCTCAACTACACAGGAGAGGTACACTGGCCGCAAAAGATGAAGAACAAAATTGACTTTCAAAAGCGTATGAAACAATTCTTTGACCACTACCTCAAAGACGCCCCCATGCCCCATTGGATGGCAGAACCCATGACGCTCATTGATCTTGACTACCAAACCGGTTACTAACCCTTTCCATCCAATACCAACATCCAATATCCATTCTCATTTGGATACTGAGCCTGTCGAAGTATCAACTCTTAACTATCAATAACCCACTATGCCCTCCGTTTTCTTCACCAACCTCCGTACAACCCCAGGCAACAATCTGCAACAGAAGATGATTCGCCTTGTCAAATCTGCAGGAATTGAACAAATTGACTTTGCCCACAAATTTACGGCTATCAAACTCCACTTTGGCGAACCCGGTAACCTTGCCTTTATCCGCCACAACTATGTGCACTCTATGGTTACCTTTCTCCAATCTAAAGAAGCCAAAGTGTTTCTCACAGATGCCAATACCCTCTACAGCGGGGGGCGTTCAAATGCTGTGGATCACATATTTGCCGCTTTTGAAAACGGTTTTAACCCCATCTCCGTACCCGCTCCCGTGATTATTGCGGACGGCTTAAAAGGGACGGACGAAATTGAACTTCCGGTTTTGGCAAATGTTCCCATCCATACCCAAAAGGCCAAGATTGGCGCGGCCGTTGCCAATGCCGATATCATTATTAGCATGAACCACTTTAAAGGACATGAACAAACGGGATTTGGAGGAGCGCTCAAAAATATTGGCATGGGTGCAGCCTCTGTGGGAGGCAAAAAGGATCTACACTCCACCTCTGCGCCTCGCATCAACCGCAAAAACTGCACAGGCTGCAAAATGTGCATCAACTACTGCCGCCACAAAGCCATATCTTCGGATTTTGACAAGATTGCAGTGATTGACAAGGCAAAATGCGTGGGATGCGGGCAATGCATTGCCGTTTGTCAATTTGATGCCGCCCAAGTGGTGTGGGACAACTCCTCCGAACTCATTTTTGCCAAAATTGCAGAATATACCAAAGCCATCGTAGAGGGAAAACCACACTTTCACATCAACTTTATTATGGACGTTTCTCCTATGTGCGACTGCTGGGGCAACAACGATATGGCCATTGTGCCCAATATTGGGATGGCCGCCTCTTTTGACCCCGTTGCGTTGGATCAGGCATGCGCCGATCTTGTTGCAAAATCCTCGGCGTTAAACGGGTGCCTGATTAACGAAGATGGTGCGCACCCTCTTGCCGGAGAGGACAAATTCCGCCACATCTTTCCCAAAGTCGATTGGGAGGCGGGCTTAGATCATGCACAAAGAATTGGATTGGGAAGCCGAAGGTACAAATTAGTTGAAGTGTAATTGCTCAAATTTATCATCTTATTCCTATTCCACTTGCAACACTGCCTTTTGTACTGCCGCAAGAAGCGGCGCTGTGGAGACTTTGCTCCCTACTGCCTGTTGCATCCAGCTTTGGGGCGCCAAGCGCCCCAAAGCGTACCAACGGTCAACTTCTTGAGGCAAACTGCTGCCGCGCAGCGCCTCTTCTAATTGAAATTCAATAATGTGCCCAAAGGGGTAGTTGGCCAAATAGAGCGGATAATCAATCATATGGGAATAGATTGCCAACAGGGGTGAATCGGGGGTGCCCAATACCGGTGCGTAATACTGATTCCAAACACGCTTGGCCGTCTCTACCACAGCATTTTTGAGTTCGCCTGCCTTTGCCAAGGGATGATCATACAACCACTTCCAAGTGAACATATCCACCAATGCTACCCCCATAATTTCGTAACATCCCCAAAAGATGTCGAGCGTGGTGAGGGCATCTTTCCGGGGATTGCTCTCCAAAACGCCCAAAATATCTAAGTCCCGTTTTTGAAAGATAAATGCAAGGGTTTCGGTAAAAGCAGTATTGGGAACGCCTTGCAGAATATAGTAATCCATGTCATAGAGGCTGATGGTTTGTTCCACGTTGTGTCCCATTTCGTGAATGGCAATATTGAAACCTTTGTAATCCATTCCATTTGGAGTAAGCCGGGTGCGCAATCTCGCCGCCTCATCCCTGCTTTCGGCACCCCACGCGTGCCCCGATCCGCGGGCGGCTTCCACTACGATTTTGGAGGCCAAAAACTTTGCCCTCTCCGGCGAGTAACCCAATTTGATGAGCATACCGGGAATCTCCTTTTGATATGCTTGTGCCGTGGGAAAAAGTTTGGTAGTCTTTGCGCTCAACACCTCTTCTGAGAGGCTGCTCCGTGCTTTAAATCCATCATACCAAATATCGAATGGTTGCAAATCTCGTCCCAATCTCTTCTGAATCAAGGAAGCTACCTCCTGCACCTGCTCAGAGGAGATCAGTTGGGTAAACATCTCCTCTATCTCTTCAAAGGATATCTCCATTCCTCCTTCAAAAGCCCTCAACAGGGCAGTGTTGTGGATGGGATAGAATGGATCTGCTTTTTGAGCGGCCCTAAACTGTTCCAACAGAATGGCATAACGGCGATCGCCTTCGGGTGTTCCAACCATCTCTTTTCCCTCTTTGATCAATCTATTGGAATAGGGTGCCCAATCAAAAGATGGGTTGTTGATCACCTCTTTGGGAATCGTTTGCGCTACAATGTGGGTCATCACTTGATAGATCATCTTCTGCTTGGCATATCCATCAGCAACAGGGGCGTAGTTCGATTTGAGTTCATCACGCAAGTTCCAATGGCTTAACAATACCATATCTGCCGGAAAGAGCCTTTTGCCCTCTTCATTCAACAGATTCCCCATCATGATGTTATACTCGGCAACATAGTTTTCGGCAACGCTGCCCACCTTTGCCAACTCCTGAGAGACGGATGCCGGTAAACGGTTGGTAAAGAGGTCTCCCATTCGGGCGTAGGCCCACTCAAGGCGGCTCCACGTTTTTCCAAATTCATTCTTTTCCTGCAAAGTAAAGTTTGGAAAATTCAAAATGGTGATAAACGCCAACTTGTTGGAAAACATATCGTCTTTGTAATGAGCATCCACTGCATATCCCGACAGCAATTCGTCAATGGAAGTGAGCGGAGGGCCATCCAAGTGAACAGGAAGTTTTAAAGATACATTGATTTTGTGAAAGTTGCCCATAAAGACTTCAAGGGCATTTGAGAGCTTGTCAAAGAGGGTTTTGCGCCCTTGGGCATCAGAGATGTAATGCGCTGCACAAAAGGCTGTAAAATCGCTTTCGTCACCATCCTCACTACGCCACAATGCGGCGGTCTGTTTCACTCCCCGCTCCAATAAAGCCATGTCTGCCAAAGGGTTCAACAATTTAATATGGCTAAAAGTAGCCGTTACAGCGCCATCTGTGATGTTGGCTGAATTCAAAAATGTATCAGAACTGTTCATACATCCCATTGTCATTACAAAGGAAACCAAAAATAAAAGGACTCTTTTCATTGAATAATATTTTATTTAATCTTTTCATTTTTACCTCCTTTGTTTTTCAGCCGCCACCGAGAGCAAAACCCCTAAGGCAACCCCCAAAAAGGCGGCAAAGAGCACTTGCCATTCGGGAGGAAGCAAAAAGGTGACGGTGTGGGCAGGGATCCAAAAGAGGGGAATGGTCTTTTTAAAGACAAAACCCCATTGTACCTTCCAATTGAGTTCTTCCATCAAATTTCCAAACTCTATGGGTGTTACAAGGGCATTCACTTTTCCTCCATGTTTTAAGATGTGGGCATCCGTAATTTTGTGACACGTCATAAAAACAGGAGCAAACGTGGTATTCATAAAGAGGCTTATCCCAAACGCTCCTATTACTTTTAACCAACACAGCCCTTCATTCATAGATGCAACCACCCCCGCAAACCCTAACCCTTCTAAAAACCTTGGCACCCCCGCGGCATACACCTTCATGGCCGCCGCAATCCAAACGCCCAATAGACCCCAAATCACCGCCCTTGGCAAAAGACCAAAACCCGGTTGGTTGTACCTCCCCTTTTGCAACCGCAACCCCAAAGACTCTCCGGCTGTGGCCAAGAGGGAAAATTTGCAAAAAGCCAAGATATAAGGGTGCGCTCGACCCACCTCTTGGTACCACCTGAACAGATCCGAGAAGAGAAAAAAAGGAAGAAAGAGCGCCACAGCGCCCATACAAAAGAAGAAGTCTTGTCGTTTCATTTTGCAAATGTACGCTTTTTCACCTATTCTCTTTTTTTTTAGAAAAAATGGATAAGTTTGTGTGTTATTCAGAGATTTTCATCTACATTTGCAAAAAAAGTATGAGGTATGATGATTGCCAATCCAATATACGATACGGTATTTAAATATATGATGGAAGACAATACGGTAGCAAAACTACTCATTTCGTCTATCATTGGAGAAGAAGTTGTTGGTTTGGAACCCAAACCACAAGAACATACCCGCGAAAAAGAGAAAGAAAAATACAAAGGGGAAATCCCCAACTTGACGGTGTATCGTCTTGATTTCTCAGCCAAAATCAAACTATCTGAGGGGCGGTTCAAAGTGATAGTCATCGAAATGCAAAAGGCGGAATTGCCTACTGACGTGATGCGTTTTCGTCGCTATCTTGGCGAGCAGTATGTTGATTCAGAAAACAGTATTCATGGCGAAGAAGGAGCTGATGCCATGCAAATTTATGCCATCTATTTTCTTGGCAAAGAGTTGGGAATCTATGACACGCCTGTTTTGAGTGTTTCACCCGAAATCAAAGATGTGAGTACAGGAGAGATCATCAATATAAATAGCAAATTTATAGAGGGTTTGCATCACAAGTCATGGATTGTTCAGATAAGTTGTTTGAAAGAGCGTCGCCGCAACGAATTGGAGCAACTTTTATCTGTTTTTGACCAAAGTAAACGTACATCCGATGTTCATGTTCTAAATGTTAGCGAAAAAGATGTTCCGGAAAAATTTCGCCCAATAGTTCGCCGTTTGAAAGGAGCGGCAAGCAATGCTAAAGTAAAAAAACAGATGAAAGAGGAAGACGAGATTTATAAATATCTCCGCAGTTATGCTCGTATTGAGGCAACAAAAGCGCTTAAAGAGAGAGATAAAACCATTGAAGAAAATAAAAAAACCATAGAAGAAAAAGACAAAACTATTGAAGAAAATAAAAAAACCATAGAAGAAAAAGACAAAACTATTGAAGAAAATAAAAAAACCATAGAAGATCATAAAAAAGCAATGGCCGAAAAAGACAGAGAAATAGAGGAGTTGAAAAGAGGGTTGGGAAGATAGAAAAACTCCCATTCGTTGTTTCGACAGGCTCAACAACCTAAGGCTCAGATCGATCCAATCACGTTTCCTCTTATTTTTTTGTATGGCCATTGTAATAATCAAAAGAATACTTCAAAAAAACTCCATACTCGAACTATTAATCAACATGAAAAAAACTCTTTTCCTCCTCTTCTCCTTCATCTATCTCTCTTTATTCGCTCAGTCACCCTTAGATTCTGCCATGCCTGTGCGCGGATTATCCGTTGCCGCCCCCCGAGTTGCCGGCGTGGACGACTTTGTACAGTTTATAGACGAAGAACTGGCTCCCGCAAATATCAACCTCCTCATTTTAAGAGTAGAGTACAACTATGCCTACAAAAGTCATCCTGAACTGCAAGACAAAGAACCACTCACTGAGGCCGATGTCAAAAAGTTGGTACATATTTGCCGCAAACACAACATCCGCCTTATTCCCCTTCTCGATCTGCTGGGGCATCAGTCATACCGCACCAACTTGGGGAATCTGCTGAGCGTCTATCCCGAATTTGACGAGACTCCAAAAATTCCCATGCCCACCGAATGGAACTTTCCAAATAATCCTGGCGGGTTAATCATGAAAAGTTATTGTCCGCTTCATCCCGATGTGCACACGGTTGTATTCCATTTGGTGGATGAACTCATTGATGTGTTTGAAGCCGACTGTTTTCATGCCGGAATGGACGAGGTCTTTTTTATTGGACATGACGATTGCCCACGTTGCAGAGGGTTGGATAAAGCCGAACTCTTTGCCGGCGAAGTGCGCACCATCAGGGATCACCTTGCTCAGAGAGGTTGCCGCATGATGATTTGGGGAGATCGCCTGCTTGATGGCAGAGCTACCGGAACAGGAATGTGGGAGGGCAGCATGAACCTGACCCATCGTGCCATAGATATGATTCCCAAAGATGTATTTATTTGCGACTGGCACTATGAAAGCCCGCACCTCACCCACGTTCTCTTTGCTGCAAAAGGGTTTGATGTGGCTGCCTGCCCTTGGAGAAAACCGGAGGTGGCCTCTGCTCAGTTTCAAGATATGGTACGGTTCCGTCAACAGGGATCATCAGTGATGAATCAACACTTTCAGGGAATCATCCACACTGCGTGGGGCAGCGCCGAGTCGCTCATGAGGGAGTATCACCAACCTAATCTTCAAGGGTCTCAAGAAACGGCTGGAAACTGCCTGAGACAGGTGTTGCAGGAGATAAAGGGCTTGTTGTTTCTACAGGCTCAATAACCGTGTTTCGACAGGCTCAACAACCGTGTTTCGACAGGCTCAACAACCGTGTTTCGACAAGCTCAACAACCGGCGACAAGCTCAACAACCGTGATTCGGGATCATTCTTAGAACGTTGTGGTTATTCCAAAGCCTTCCTGATACTTTGTGTTGATGGTTACGGGCAACTTTCCCATAAAAGGGAGTTTGCCCAAGAGGGCGTTGGCCGAAGCAATTTGGGCTTCGTCTGAGTTGTCATAAGCCACCACAAGAGCCAAAAAGTGCTCTAAATCTTTAAAATTAGCTAAGGTGTAGGGGTTTCCAAAAAATACCAAAACCACGTAATGCTCTTTGGCAATCATCTGTAAGAAGTCAAACAAAGGCGAATCAACGCCATAAACAAGGGCAGAGCGGCCGCGTGGAACGCTGTGGCATCCCACCACAACGGTTTGCGTTGATGCTTGTGATGCACTATCCAACAGAGAAGCAAGGGAATCAAGACGTTCTTTGGAATCGTTTGCATTGATTTTATAGACGTTTTCAACTCCATTCGCTTCCATCACCTCTCGAAACGCTCCACCTTGACCCACTTCAATATAGTGCACATTTTCAGGAGAGAGTGGTAATGCTCCTTTATTAGATAGAAGTGTAATGGCAGCCTCCGACAGCGTTGAGCGTAATTCTTGCGCAGAAGGTGGATTGAGTCTCTCCACAATTCCCAAAGGGTTAAGGGGCGTAAAACCTTTGTGCAACCCCAAATCGTACTTTGCGGCAAGGATTTTTTTGCATTTCTTTTGAATGAATCTCTTGGAAATCAACCTGTTTTTTACCGCAATTTCAATTTCGTCAATGGATTTTGAAATGCTTACGGGAATTTCAAGAATATCGTTCCCTGCCATAAGTGCATAGAGCGCCACTTTGTTGGTATCTCCATGCGCGTAAGCGCCTCTCATTTCTAAACCATCTGTTACCACAAGCCCTTTGAACTTCAACTTTTTTTGCAACAAATCGGTGCAAACCTCTTTGGATTGAGAGGTGGGTATGATGTTTGCAGAAGAGAGAGATGCGGCGGAAGCGGAGGGAGCGCTCTTTGGAGAGAGGGCGGGCACTAATAGATGCGCCGTCATGACTCCGGTGGCACCTCTGTTGATCAACTCTCTAAAAGGGTAGAGTTCTACATCGCTCAGGCGATCAATACCGTGTGAAATGATCGGAAGCACTTGATGCGAATCTTGATCGGTATCGCCATGACCCGGAAAGTGCTTGAGGGTGGTTAGGATCCCTCCATCGTGCATCCCTTTCATATAGGCATACCCCTTTTCTGTAACGTTATATTTGTTCTCTCCAAATGATCTCATATTGATCACAGGATTTTTGGGGTTGTTGTTCACATCCACCACAGGGGCAAAGTTAATATGCACTCCAATCTCTTTGCATTGTCGGGCAACTTCTACACCAAATTGGTAAATCAAATCATTCTCTTGAATCGCCCCCAAAGTGAGTTGCTGTGGAAATCGAATCACGCTGTCGATGCGCATGGAGATGCCCCATTCGGCATCTATGGTTACGATCAGTGGAACACGAGCCTGTGACTGCGCTCTGTTTAAGAGGTGTATATATTGGGTTGGCTGACATTCGCCCCAAATAATTCCTCCCAATTGCTCTTTGTGAATTGTCTCCATCATCCTGTCAACGGCCTCTTCTCCCTGACGGGGATGACAGGCAATCACAAAGAGTTGTGCAATTTGTTCTCGGAGAGTCATTGATTGAATGGTTGATTTTATCCATTTTTGCTTGGAGGGAAGCCTCTCTGCATGCACGCTTATGGAACAAAAAGCAAAAGCGAAAATCAAAAATATTTGATTTACATATTTAATTTTTAATTTATTGAACATATAAGATGTGAACATAAACTTTTGAGAAAACAACAAAGATAACGATTCCTATTAGAGTGACAACTGCCCAATCTTTTCAAATCATAACCACGCAAATCTATCACACTATTGGAGAAAAAATTATTCGAAACAATAAAATCATAACTAAGAGAAATGATTGCTATATCACTACTAAAAACGCTACATTTGTATTTTGCAAATGACTATCAGATGGAATATATAACACCTAAATTATAAACAATTATGATTAAATCATCATTGACAAACGTTCTGTCCATAATGGAAAGTTCATCCTTTGTAGAACTAACCACCATTGATCCCAACGGGTTTCCGGCAACTCGCGCCATGCTAAACCTCAGAAACAAGCAGCAA
>Ga0082212_10009637_pt1 | contig 12434 bp, 9 predicted proteins | sample TergutNt197P3_FD_71548 | JGI IMG/M metagenome (GOLD analysis project Ga0082212, IMG submission 71548) | Neocapritermes taracua P3 segment gut microbial communities from Petit-Saut dam, French Guiana - Nt197 P3 | ecosystem: Host-associated > Arthropoda: Insects > Digestive system > Gut ... | reverse complement strand
TATTTTTTTAAAAAAAATTTAAGCACCTTTTGATATATCACAAACGAAAGAATAAATGAAGCCAGAAAAAGAAGAGGGATCCCAATAAAGCCTGCTTCTTCCGGGATGTGCGGAACCAGCAAAACTGTAAAGAGCAGCATCAGGATCGCAAGAAACAGTACCGTTAAGAGAATATTAAAAACAGTGGCAGCAAGCATAAAGAGCGCTATTCTGGCTTTTTTTTTCATTGTTTTTTCTCTTTAGCCGGCATAAAGACGGTAATAAGAAGCATAATCCCAAATACCACAACAAAAGAATCAGCAACATTAAACGTTGGCCAGCGTTCAAATCCAAGAAAACCGTAAAATTTTACGCTAATAAAATCTACTACCCCGTCCGGGCGGATAATACGATCTATCAGATTTCCGATTCCTCCGCCGAATATCCCTGCAAGCGCCCAGCACTGCACTGCGGTAAATTCATCTGACTTAAAATAGTATATTACTAACAGGGTCAGAACTGCGGCAGGAAGAAGTATAAACAAAACAGGCTTTACCCAGTCGGGCAGATTGTGTCCCAGGCTGAATGCAATGGCAGTATTCCGTACATGGTAAATCCATAATAGATCATTGCCGAATACATCGGCAATAAAAGTATTTTCTTTGGGCCAGTTTTTTACAATAAATGCCTTGGAAAGCTGATCAGAGACAACCGCTAAAACTGTCAGGGAAACAGGCAGCAATTTTTTTATGTTCATAATTTTCCTTTATAACCCCGTTGGGATATTTATAAATTCTGTGTCAATATTAAGCGTTGCAGCACATTTTGTCATGAGTTTTCTGACACCCCAGACTTCGGTCGCATAATGGCCGCCTGCAATCAGGTTCATTTTTCCTTCCAGCGCCGGGTGGTAATTGTTATGACTGATTTCTCCTGTTATATAAAGGTCTACTCCTTCTTCCAAAGCCTGAAGGGCTTCATTAGAAGCGCCACCGGATATAACTGCACAGCTTTCGCTGAGGTTTTTTCCAAACGGTAATACCCTTAAAGGAAGGTTTTCCATAAAGTTAATGGCCTTTACCGCTTCGTTTATTGTTAACGGTTTTTTAAGTTTTCCCTTATAACCGATTTTTTTACCATGGTAAAGTCCAAAAGGTTCCGGGGTTTCTATGCCTAAAAGTTCTGCCAGCGCTGCGTTGTTCCCAAGCTGCGGATGTTGATCCATCGGCAGGTGAACCGCATAAAGAGCTATGTTGTTGTCCAGTAAAAACCGTATACGTTCAAGGTGCGGCCCTTTTACTGCAAGCGGGGAACCCCAAAAAATCCCGTGATGTACAAAAAGAAAATTACCGCCGGCAGCAGCGCAGCGTTTAAAACTTTCCATGCATGCATCAACGGCAAAAACCATTTTTTTTATTCCGCTGCCGTCATTATCAACCTGAAGACCATTCATGCTTGAATCGCTGGATACAAAATCCTCGATGCCGAGAATTGACCTGAAAAATGTATCAAGGGCTGCTGTGTTTGTTATAGCGCTCATTACTGGAGTATAGTCTGCACATTGGTAATATGCCAGATCCCTCCCTGTTCAAGATATACGGCATTTCCCAGCGCAGTTTTTGTCAGGGAAATTTTTGGTTGAATGTTTTCGGCAGGGAATTCGGGATCCCCGGTTTCGGCAGAAAACTCCTGTCTGTCCTGGCGGAGAGCTGCGGAATTCTCCAAAGCCAGGATAGCAAAATTAGTTATAAGCGCTGCTGTTAGTTCCGGCCAATTGTAGTTTTGTCCTGTTTGCCCTGCTCCCCGGAACAGAAAACTATATAGCGGGTAATATGTGGGGCTGGCAGAATAATCAAATGGGCCGGCACCATGAACTGCAGCAAGCAAAGCCGCATTCCTGGAAGAAGCCAGTGTCTGCAGTATTGTTGCATAACGGCCATTTCTATCGTTTATTACACGATCGGAAATAATAAACAAGACCGGCAAAACTGGTCTGGGGGTTCCTGATATATGGGTTATTTTTTCCGGCGACATGCGTCTGATAAGTATCCCCAGCTGCCGGAATAATGCAGTAATTGGATCCGGCGCAGCCGGGGGCGGTTCTGGCGGCGGGTCTCCTTTCAGGGATGAAAGCAGGGGGGCTTCTATTGCAACAATTCCCTGTACCTGGGGGAAGGCTGCAGAAAAACTCTCCTGTGCTGCAAGAATAGTTAATGCCGCCCCCCCGGCCCCATACCCGGCCAAAAAAATCATGTTTTTGTCGGTGTTGCCGGGCAGTTGAATAAGGGTATTATTTTCCGATAATTCCCGGAGAAGAAATACAATATCCTGCTTTCTGACTTCTTCCAGTTCACGGCCTCCGGCATTGGCTTTTGTATGGCTTAAACCCCGGCTGATCGCATTTCCAAGCCGGTAAAGACCGGAGACATTCAGGCGTATGGGCTGACCGTTTTGATCGAAGGACGGAGAGTCAAAATTCAATCTGGAATATGCAAGAACTGTAAAACCCCGGTCCCGTAGCGCTGAACAGACTTCATCACATACAATAAAGGAGCCGGCTGCCGGGGGCAAAAGAATGAGCAAAGGGGACTGTTCTGCATATTCAACAGGGCTGTAAACCCGCAGATGAAGCCCTTCATTGTTTAAGAATATTGTCCTTACCCTTTCTGAGCCAAGTTCAACATCTATTGGAGGTGCAAAATGGATGGTTACCCATAGGGTAAAAACGAATGCTGTGGCAGAGCCAAGAGTAAAAAGGAGCCCTTTGTCGCGGAAAGAATCGCTGTGAAGGTTGAAAAACAGGGCAAAAAAGTCTGAGGAATTGGCAATAACAAGAAAAAAAGCAAACAAGAGCAGGGGGATACATTCCGGCCTGAAACCATATGCCGGAAAAATTCCAATAATAATGCCCAGAGCCAGGAGGGGGCAGACAGTTAATCCGGGAAGTTTCCATAACCCCCTAATAAGGGGCCTTATAATAGATAGAAACAGGAAAAGAGCCGCAAAGCATTCGAGGATTATCAATTCCATTATTTACAGTATAATGAGCTAAGACTCTTGCGTGAAGCCGCCGATTCTGATATTATTGTTACAATAATGTTTATATTAAGGAAAAGTTGATGTCGTCTCAGGAACTGGTTGTTGATGAGGAAAAGATAAAAAAAGCGGTTCAGTCAGGTATACCTTTGACAATAACCACGTATACACTGCCCCACGAAATAGAAGTATATGTAGAACAGGTATTAGCCATTTTTCTAAAACAGGTAGACCAGGATAAACTTAAAGACTATGTAGTCTATTGTGTTCAGGAATTGGCTGTTAATGCAAAAAAAGCCAATACAAAGCGTGTATATTTTCTGGAGCGCGGCCTGGATCTAAACAATCAGGAAGATTATAAACTTGGAATGAATTCTTTTAAGGAAGACACACTTACCAATATAGGGCATTATCTGCAGCTTCAGAAGGACAAGGGTCTTTATATTAAGCTGATTTTCCAGGTTAAGAAGAACATTATTTATATAGAAATTCGCAATAATATAGCCATTACAAAAACTGAGCTTGTTCGTATACATGATAAGCTGGCACGTTCCAGGCAGTATAATAACCTGGAAGACGCCCTTTCCCAGGTTCTGGACGATTCGGAAGGGGCTGGTTTGGGGCTGGTTATACTTGTACTCATGCTCAAGAAAATGGGGCTGGACGAGGATTGTTTTGATATTATGGGAACCGATACAGAAACTGTAGCCCGGATTATTATTCCTTTGGATAAAACCAGGCTGGAAAATCTGTCGGATCTTTCCAAAACCATTGTAGATAATGTAAACTCCCTTCCGCAATTTCCTGATAACATTGTGCTGGTTCAAAAGATGATTAACGACCCCAAATCGGAAATGGCTGATATTGCCCGTCAGATTTCCATGGATCCGGCACTTACCGCCGACCTGTTAAAAATTGTCAATTCCGCCCAGTATATGCTGGCCAAAAAGGTAGACAATATCTCTGATGCAGTTAAGCTGGTTGGTATGCGGGGCATAAAAAACCTGCTCTTTTCTTACGGGACACAAAAGATACTTGGCGGCGATACCAGCGAGAAAAAAGCCCTTTGGGAGCATTCATACAAAGCAGCATTTTATGCTTTTAATCTGGCCAAAAATTTTAAAAAGGACCACAACTTGCTGGATGATGCCTATGTAGGAGGCATACTCCACGACATGGGTAAAATTATTTTTGCAAGTGTTCATCCTGAACTTCTGGATAAAATTAAAACTTTCTGCGCCGACAAGGGAATGCCGGCTTCGACATTTGAAGATCTTTCCGCCGGAATGAATCATGCGGAAATTGGCGGTATGGTAGCAGAAAAGTGGAATTTCCCCGAACAGCTGGTCCATGCCATCCAATTTCACCATGATCCTCTTTCTGCCGCCCCGGAAGAACGGGATTTAATTTATACAGTATACTTTGCCAATATGCTCTGCGAATACGAAAACGGCAATGTTAGTCTGGATCAATTTGATTCGCAGGTTTTGGATAACTTTGGTATAAATTCAAAGAAGCAGATAGACTCTTTGCTCGAACGGTTCTCTGCAGGGTTTAAAAAAGAAAGCCAGGGTTAATGTACTCTAAAACAGCTCTCGATTAATTGCCGCTTCTATTTAAAACTAAAAAATTTTAGAGCATCTCTTTATCAGTTTCTTTAAAGAACGTAGCCATGGGGTTGTTTACCATAAGAATTGGCTGATGCGTAGCGTCCAGGGTGTCCCGCCATAGATTGCCTTCAGGATCAACATGGCTGCGCTGGGAAACTACTGCTTTGGTTGGCAGGAGTACAAATTCATTGTTTACCAGCCCTATAACGCATTTATTCTTTCCTGCCATGGCTGCGTGTGCTGCAGCATTTCCCAGCCGCTCGCAGTAAATTGAATCGCTGGGGTTTGCCTGGGCTGACCGGATCATGTAACTGGGATCGATGTATTTAAGGTTAATTTCTATTTCCTTGTCGTCAAAGTATTCAGTAATCCTGTCTTTAACAAAAGTCCCTACATCAACCATTTTTACATTGCCTCCGGCATCTGTTTTTACTTCTTTGATTAATTGATCCTGCATGGCCCCTTCGGCAACAACAATTACTGCATGCCTGGATCGCTTAAGCCGTGCTTCCAGATGATGGAGAAAACCATTTGGTCCGTCAAATTCAAAGGGAATCTCTGGAATCAGTACAAAGTTTACTTCGTGGCTTGCAAGAGCGGTATGTGCGGCGATGTAACCGGAATCCCGGCCCATTACTTTTACCAGTCCTATGCCGTTTATCTGTGAATGGGCTTCCATGTGCGCTGCGGTAACCACTTCTACTGCTTTTTCTACGGCGGTTTCAAAACCAAAGGATCGCTGGATAAACGAAAAATCATTGTCGACTGTTTTGGGAATACCGATGTTGGCAATTTTCAGCTTTCTTTTGCCTATTTCTTCTGCAATGTCCAGGGCTCCCCTTTGGGTTCCGTCCCCGCCTATGGTAAAGAGCATATTAAGGTTCAAACGCTCCATGGTGTCAACAATTTGTGTTACTTCTCTGCCGCCGCCACGGGCGCTGCCCAAATAAGTTCCCCCCAGCTTATGTATATCGTCTACAATGTCGGGGTTAAGTTCTCTGGTACCAAAGCGGTATTCAGGGAGGAAGCCCTTGTAACCATAGCGGATACCGGTAATGCGCCGTACCCCGTAACGGTACCAGAGGCAGCGTACAATGGCCCGGATAACGTCATTAATACCGGGACACAGGCCGCCGCAGCTTACGATTGCTGCATGAACATGCTGAGGGCTAAAGTAGATCATTTCGCGGGGGCCGGCTGATTCCATAAGCTGCTTCCGGTCCAACGATTCCTGCTTGCCTGTCCTGGCCTTTGATTCAAGGCGGACAAAATCATCGTCATCCACATAGTTGGCTATAAAATCCCCTTGAACCTTGGACAATGTAATGGGGGATTTTATAGTGCAAGTTCCCAGTGTTTCTATAGAAAAATCGTAGGCCATGGTTTTGCTCCTCAAAACCAATATAACCCATTGAAGAGGTTATAGCAATCAGATGCCAAAAACCTTAATTCCTTCGCCGGGATATTTTTCTTTAACTTCTTTAACAGCATTTACTATGCCTTTGGCTTCTTCTTTTTCGCACCAGACTATCAGGGAAAAATTCTGTTCCGGCCAGACGGCATCCCCCATGCGGGGGCCGCTGGTACCGGCCCCTGTAACATTGGGGATAAGGGTAAAATGCTTTCCAACCCCATGCTCTTTAAGGGCATCCAGTATATTTTCTTCTACCGAATGATTGGCGATTATTTCGATACGCAGCATTTTATTCCCCCTTATCCTTGGCATTTGTAATGGCTTTGGCTTCTTCCTCGCTTATTGTTTTTTTCCTTTTTTTCCTGTGCCCTGATGCTATTTCTTCGCGCCGGGCTTCTGCCCTGGCTTTGCGTTCATCGTCCCGCCAGTTCATAATGGCATAAATGGTCGGCATCAGGAATAATGTCATTAAGGTGCCAAAGGAAAGGCCGCCCAGGACGGTTTTTCCAATGGGGGCTACTAGTTCCGATCCTTCTCCGGGGAAAAAAGCCATGGGTACCAGTCCTAAAATTGTGGTTAAGGTTGTCATAAGTATGGGCCGTAGGCGGCTTCCTGCAGCTTCGACACAGGCGTCTATTAAGCCGTAGCCGCGTTTACGGAGCAGATTGGTGTAGTCTACAAGGATGATACCATTGTTTACGATAACTCCTAATAGGACCAGGAGTCCGACAGCGGTAAGAATATTAAAAATCGTTCCGGTGATCAAATAAATCAATACAATACCAATCATGGTAAGCGGAATGGTAAAGATAATTATAAAGGGATCTTTAAAAGATTCAAAAAGGCTTGCCATAACCCCGAATACAAGGCAAAACGCTACAAAAAGAATTAAGATGAAGTTCTTCATCATCTTTCCAAATTCTGCAGTGTCCCCTTCAAAGGTAATTACGACATCATCTTCCGCCGGAATTTCGGAAAGTATAAGGTTCCGTACCTTTTCCGAAATATCGCTTAGCTTTGTCCCGCTGGCCATACCGGCGGTAACATGAATAATACGGCTTTGATTTTCCCTGCTGATTGTTAAGGGGCCTGTCCCTTCTACATACGTGGCAAAACTGGACAGGGGAACCCTGCCGGCAATTTGGCTGTTTACAAAGATCTGATCCAGCGCCGGGCGGGTGCTGCGATCTGCCTCTGCCAGGATCAACACAACGTCGTAGTCGTTCGAACCGGACTTGTACCGGGTGGCCGAAACGCCGTCTACGGCTGCTTTAATCTCGTTGCCAACGGTATATGTATTAAGCCCAAGGGCATAGAGTTTTTCCCGGTTTATTTCGATCTCGATCTGGGGGAGTCCGTCGCGTAAATCAACCGAAGGCTCTGTAGCTTCGGGAATGTTTTCTTTGATTAATACCGCAATACGTTCAGCCAGTGCCTTGCCTTTAACAAGGTCATCTGTTCTGATAGCGACATTTATCGGGCTTCCTCCGCCCATCATCCCGCCGCCGCCAAAGCCGCCGCCGAATGAAAAAGACACCCCGGGAAATTCGTTAAAGTGGTTGCGGAGAATGTTTTTTATTTCGTCCGCCGACATTGTCCTGTCTTTAAAATCAACCAGGTTGATCCGGATCGCCCCGCTATGGCTTCCGCCGCCTCCGCCCATCATACCGCTGCCGCCGGCATTAAGGATTATTTCTTTATATGTTGATTTGTCTATTTCCCGCTCCACAATCCCCTGCAGCTGCTGCAATGTTGACTCTGTCTGGGAAAGGGCGGTACCCATGGGGAGCGTTGCATTTATTGATACGCTGTCTTCTTCCTGCTGGGGCATAAATTCATAACCAACAACTTTAATGGCGACCACAATGCTTACTATAAAAAGAACAAGCAGCGAAATAATTACCATTGCCTTATGCTTAAGCACCCTGCGGACTGCCTGGCGGTATTTTTCGTCCAGCCATGCAAGAAAGCCTGCAATTTTATTGTCGATCCCGACAAGGGAACCTTCCAGAGGTTTTTGTTTTCTGGTAACCAGGGGCAAAAAATGGCTGGAAAGAACCGGTACCAGGAACATGGCTACAACAAGTGAAACAGAAAGCGATATAACCACGGTAAAGGCAAGGCCCGAAAACATTTCGCCGCCCATTTCCAAAAGGCTTTTAAACATAACAAGGGGGGCAAAAACACAAATGGTTGTTATGGTCGAAGCGACAATAGCCGTTAACATTTCCGAAGTTCCCAGTATTGCAGCGGGTTTTAGCTTTGCCCCTTTTTCCCGGTAATGGTAAATATTTTCCAGAATAACAATTGAGTTATCTACCAGCATCCCTATACCCAATACCAGGCCTGCCAGGGTCATCAGGTTAAGTGTTAGGCCGGCAAAGTACATGGTCATGATGGTAATAATAATAGAGACAGGAATTGCTACGCCAATTATCACCGTAGGTTTAATAGCCCGCAGAAATAAAAAGAGAATAAGGATTGCCAGAATTGCCCCGCTCATTGCCGAGGAGGTAACCTGGTTTATTGAGTTTTCAATAATATCGGTGGTGTTATAGAGTTCATCAATTGACAGATCGCGGGGTATTTCATGTTTTATCCGTTCAAGACGATGTCTGAGATCGCGGGCAGTTTGGACGGAGTTTTTTCCACTTTGCTTTTGCACCATCATCATGACAGAAGGCGTCCCGTCTACCAATACAAGGCTGGTTTGATCCCGGTACCCTTCGGTAACATTGGCCAGGTCTCTAAGATAAACACTGTGGGGCAGGGCAGTTCCGTTTACCAGGCTGCCGCCCTGATAGGAAATAACGGTGCTGAGAATTTCCTGTAGTGTTTTATATTCACCCATTGTAGTAAGAATGTAGGACATGCCTTCTTCGGTAATTGTTCCGGCTGCAACCTGGGTATTATTTGCAGCCAGCATTTGCTGGATCTGCGTAACCGTAAGGCCGTATGCTTCCAGGCGGCTTTGTGGTATTTCTACTTTAATTATTTTTTCCCGTCCGCCCATCAGGCTCGCAGTTGCTACACCGGGGGTTTGTTCTATGCGGGGGATTATCGTGTCATTGGCAATTTCACGCAGTTCTTCCTGTGAACGGTTACCCTTTACCATAAGGCCCATGATCGGTATCATCGACGGATCAAACTTAAAGATCATGGGCGAATCGGCGCCGGAAGGCCGGTAACCCCTGATACGTTCCAGCGCATCCCGGACCGAGTTAGATGCATCTGCAAGGTCTGTTCCGTAGGTAAACTGCATAATTACCATTCCTGATCCTTTGGAGGATGTGGAGGTAACTTTTTCCAAACTTGAAACAGTGGACAGGGCAGCTTCCATGGGACGGACAATGGTCCTTTCCACTTCTTCAGGGCTGGCGCCGGGGTACCGGGTTACAACGACAAGGTAGGGCGGGTTAATTTCCGGGTAGAGGTCTATATGCAGGTTAATCAGCGAAAAAAAACCCAGCCCGATAAGCAGCAAAAAAATGATAATAACGGTGGTTGGCCTGTTTACAACCTTACTGGCAACACTCATACCTGCCTCCTACCGTCCCGCGCTCAGGGGCGTTACCCTTTCTATAATATTAATCCGTGCGTCTTCGTTTATAAGGGTTTGGCCTTTTACAATAAATTCTTCGCCGGGTTTTAAACCACCGGTTATTTCCAATACGCCGTCAATTTGAATGCCCGGCGTTACAATGCGTTTCTTGGCAATAAACACCTTTATTTGCTGCGTTGCACCTTTTTCTTCAGCCTCTTCTGTCTCTTTTTTTCCAAAAATTGAAGCTAAAAAGCCTTTTTTCTTTTCAGTTTGTTCAGCAACCTGCTCATCGACTGTAGTTTCTTCGACCACATATACATAGTTTTCTCCAAAACGCTGTATTAGGGCAGAAGCGGGTATCTTAACGGTATTTTCTTTTTGTTCGGTTATCAGCTTAACCTTGGAAAACATCCCCTCTTTGAGCTTGTCTTCCTGATTTGTTACATTTACTTTTACTTCCATTGTTCGCGAAGCGGGGTTTACAACGGGGCTTATTTCGGTAACGGTACCGCGGAAAACTTCACCAGGCCATGCGTCCAGGGTTATTTCGCACAGCTGGTTCATCGCAATTTTGGAGATAAAACGCTCTGCAACATGGAGTTTAATTTCCAGGGCGCCGGTGCCGGATATGCGGGCAAGCGGTATAGCCTGGCTTACTGTTGCGCCTATCTGGGCGGGCAGGGCAATTATTGTTCCTGAAATGGGGGCGGTTGTTACAGCGGGGATAAAGTTCATTCCGGGCAGGCTTGGATCTACAGCTGCAATGGATGATCCGCGATTTACCCTGCTACCTAGCTGGACATAAACCTGTGTTACTTTACCGGCAACATTGGAAAAAACATCTACGCTGGAACCCGCGTAGATGTCCCCGGAAAGGGCGATATAATCCCAGACCTGGCCCTGTACCGCTGTCGATGTATTAACGGCAAATACCGGGATATCACTGCCGGGACCTCCGGCAGTTTTATTTCCGCTGCAGCCGGTAACAATGCATGCTATGGACAGTGCGGTTATAGCGCGTACAATGTTTTGCAAAAACATGATGTAATAATTTTTCTTCATTTTAGTTTCTCCCGCTTAGGGTTCCAAAGGGAACGCCGATTGAATATTCAAGATCAAGTAAGCTCATAAGGTAGCTGTAATTCTGTTGAAGCGTACCAAGCTGTGCCTGGCGCAGAGCCAGTTCATCGTTCTGGACTTCCAGGTAGGTTTTAAGGCCGTTACGGTACGCTGTCTCGGAAAGCTGCAGTGTCCGTGCGGCCAGATTTACTGTCATCCGCTGTGCCTCTGCCGTGGTTCTGGTTTTTTCCAGCTGCATGATAATGTTGTACACATCCATTTCCGTTCCCTGTATTGCCTGGGCCATACCCATTTCCATAGCTTTAACTGCATCATCCATAGCCTGGTACTGCTGGTATTCTTTGGTAAAAGGGATAAGCCCGTTAAGCCTCCAGCCCAGGGTTATCCTGAACATACCTGAACTTTGCTGCCAGGAATCGAATTTTAACCAACTGTCTTTCATCGGGTCTCCCCTGAATGTGGGATCCATGTTAAATGCCAGGGTTAGGCTTGGGGTTTTAAGGTTATAAAAGACTGCAGATCTTTGCGCTTTAAGCGCTGCAAGGTTTCGCCGTAATTCTTCTATTTCCGGCTTGTTGGATGCAGCCCGGGAAATAAGGTCCTGAGCTTCCAGTACAATAAATTCTGCATTTCCCGGCAACGGGGCCAGTTCAAATTCCGCATCATACGGCAGGCCAAGAAACATGGAAAAAGACGCCATAGCCATACGATAGCCGTTTTCTGCCTCATCAATTTGAGGCTTTAGGTTTTCCCGTGCAACCTGTACTTGCAGCAGGTTAACTTCGGGTATCAGTCCGCCGCGGTAATTAGCCTGCGCCATGGCGACCTGCCGGTTTGCATTTTCATAGCTTCCCTGCAGCAGGGCAACCTGCTCTTTTATCAATAACAGTTGATAATACGCCTTGCGAACATCCCGTTCCAGCTGAAGTTTGGCTTTTTCTATGGTGATTTTTCCTGCATTGTACTCTTCCATGGTTTGTTTCATCCCTTTAAATGTACCGACATTAAGGGTCAGGGAAAGCTGTAGAGAGCCTTGAAGCCTCCATTGCGGGGCAGGATAAATATATGGAGGAAAAGGAATTTGGATTTCCTGTTCTTTATTCATGTGCATCAGATTCCCGGCTACATCAAGCGTGGGAATAAACACATTCCAGGATGTCTGGCCGGCACGCCGTCTGGCTTCGTTAGACAATACCGTTTGCTGGAGGCTTAAGTTATTTTCTATAGCCATTTCCACTGCTTTGTCCGGTGTTATGGGAATGGCAGGGGATTTGATTAATCCATCAGCTATTGGCTGACGGATTGTTTCTTGCTGGGCAACGCACATAGTTGCCAAAAAAACAAAGCAAAAAATGCTTATTTTTATTTTCATATTCACTCCGAAACCTTGCAAAATTCTAACTAAAAAACCAAAAAAAAGTAATAAGGTTTTCTGCGGCACATTGTATGTTACCGACCGGTCGTTAACATACATCTATTTTTATAAAGTGTCAAGGTGCAAGAAAAGTATTTATAAAAAAACAACTTTCTTACTCAAGCCCCTTAATCCCCAGACATAAAAACCTGAAGAGCCTTCTCAGACAGCGGTAGTCGAATTGTCTGGTTTTCCCTGTATAGCTGGACCATGATAAATGATCAGATGTATCCACTGCAGAATAATGTTTAAGGACTGCAATAAGTAAAAAAAGAACCCAATGGGAAATGTTTTCCCAATTTTCTTCGGCGGAACCCCCCATATTCAGGTTTTTAAAAAAATTATCTATTAATACGG
>Ga0082212_10009636_pt1 | contig 12436 bp, 8 predicted proteins | sample TergutNt197P3_FD_71548 | JGI IMG/M metagenome (GOLD analysis project Ga0082212, IMG submission 71548) | Neocapritermes taracua P3 segment gut microbial communities from Petit-Saut dam, French Guiana - Nt197 P3 | ecosystem: Host-associated > Arthropoda: Insects > Digestive system > Gut ... | reverse complement strand
GATTTGGAACAGGCGATTATGGATAATATCCAACACTTACTACTTGAAATGGGCAACGGTTTTTGTTTTGAGGCAAGGCAAAAAAAGATATTGATAGAAGACGAATATTTTTTATCGACATGGTGTTTTATCACCGCATTCTGCACTGCCACATATTGGTAGAAATAAAAACCGATAAATTTCGACACGAGTACATCGGGCAACTTAACGCCTATCTGGAGCATTACAAACGCCACGAAATGTATGAAGGTGACAACCTGCCTGTAGGTATATTATTGGTAACAAGCAAAAACAACACTTTGGTAGAATACGCCACCGGTACGCTCGACAACCAACTTTTTGTATCGCGTTATTTATTAGAACTGCCGCAAAAAGCAGAATTGGAAAAAATTATAACACAGGAGATTAGAAACAGATAACCTATTCATCATGACCTTCGACCAAATCCTTACCCACTACCGCAAGTTCTCCTTTTCCGAACGGGACAAAGGCCTACGCTTTGAGCGATTAATGCAGGAATACAGGAATATGTCCGGTTTTACAACGAAAAAAGACCACAATTTTGTAGTTGAACAAGGCCTCTCGTAAGTTGCGTTGGTTATATTTGTAATGTGACTCCGTTGGGAAAATGTACTGTGATTAAGCTCAATACTCCACCACCACCGACGAATAAGCAGGCAATTTAGCTGTGTACCCGTTTCCCGTCTTTTCTAATTCGGCCCCATTTATAGAGGCCAACCATTGATTCACGGGATCTTTGATCGAATATATTTGAAAAGTTTGCCCCAAATTATGCACCATCAACACCCGTTGGTTATCTTTTTGCCGACTGTACACCATAAAAACGTCGGCTATTTCTGCCGGATCGGGAAAAGTCAAATTGCCCTGAGCTAACGCAGGATAGCTGTTTCTCAATCTGATAAAGTCGGCATACACCGAGTAGAGCGACTCGGGATCGGACTGCTGAACCGAAAGGGGGGCCACCCTGTCGTCGCTGTTAAAGGCCGGCGTACGCCACGAGGTACGGTAGACATCGTTGGCCTTGGGCGCCCACAGGAAAGGTTCGCGTACATATTCGTCCCCATTGTTTTTTAATCCGCGCATCCCGATCTCTTCGCCATAGTACAGATAGGGCTGCCCGGGCATGGTAAGGAGTATGGCCGCCGCTAATTTTGCTTTAGCCGTTTCGTTGTTTAAGACGCTCATGGTGCGGTCTTCGTCGTGGTTGGAGAGTTTGGGCACATTAAGATAATCGGGGTTGGCGGCGGCAAAGGCGTTCAGGCAATCCGATACATCCCTTGGATAATATTTACCGGTACGGTTGTTCAAGGCCCATGCTAAATTATTCCAGTTAAGAAAGTTAAAGAGGGCCGGAAAGGCTTGATAAAAATAGGCGATGGTCTCTTTAACGTCAAAAACTTCTCCTACCGCATAAACATCCGGTTTGTGGCTCTTGAGTTGGCCTAAGAAGCGCTTCCAAAAATCGATATTTTCCTGCGATTTTTCTACCTGATAAATATGTTTGGCCGCATCGTAGCGAAAACCGCTCACCCCTTTATCCAACCACATTTTGGCCGCATCTACCAGACTGTCTACAATGGCCGACTCGGGATTAATATCGGGCATCCACGACGAAAAGCCGCCAAAGTAGCTGTAATTAGTAGTGCCTGACGTTACGCGGTGCCATTCGTAGGCGTTGTAATAAGCGGTAGCCGGTACCTGACCGGTCTGTACATAATTTTGAATCTGATTGGTAGGGGCAAAGAGGTAAAAGTTCCGGTAAGGAGAATCCACCCTGCTGCACGCATCTACAAACCAGGGATGTTCCTTGGAAGTATGGTTGACTACCCAATCCAGTACAATTTTAATGTTCAGGCTGTTGGCCTTTGCCATCAGCGCCTCAAAGTCGGCCATGGTTCCAAACTGAGGATTGATCGTCCGGTAATCATTCACATCGTAGCCGTGGTACGATGGCGATGGATGAATAGGAGTGAGCCAGATTCCGGAAATACCCAAATCGTTCAGGTAATCCAATTTGTCGGTAATCCCCTTGAGGTCGCCGATTCCGTCTCCATTAGAGTCGGCAAAGGAGCGGACAAAGATTTCGTAATATACATCCCCCCGTTTGACTCCATCCCAGGCTATCGGATTGAGGGTTATGGGCTGGGGGGCCCCTCCTTTATCGGGATGGCAGGCCCCAACAAGGGCAATTACCCACGCCATTAACACTATTATATGGATTTTTTTTGTCATACGCTTTGTTTATTATTCCTTAATATATATTGCATAGCCGTATGCCGGTAACGACACCGAGCTTTCGTGGGTAAATTGAACCTGACCCGAATGCACATAATCGATAAAAGTACCCGAAGGAATCGCCCAGGTAAACTTAACCTGCACCGGAGCGTTGGAAAAATTAAGCAATACCAATACTTCGTTCTCCTCGCGTATTCGGGAATAGGCGTATACATGAGCTTCGTTGGTAGTGGTATAGGTAACCAGACCGCCCCGATTGGCCCCGCTTTCTAAGGCCTTTTGGGTTCTTTTTAAGGCGGCGAGTTTTTTAATCAGCTCCTGAACCACCGGATTAAAGGGTACCCATGCTACCCGCTCCACCTCAAAGAGTCCCATTGAATTATTCATGCCCGTTTCTTGTCCGTTGAAAATCAATGGCATATCGTAAATGGTAAAGTAGAGCGCCGTAAGGGGCAAGAGAAAATCTCCGTAGCGGCTCATTTCGGTGCCTTCGTAGGCGTTAAGGTCGTGATTAGCCAAGTAGACCATTCTTCCTTTTTGGGCGTAAGAAGTGTTGTTATACAAGATATTACAGGCCGTTTTTAGTTGATTCAGCTCTTTATGGAGGCCAAAACTATCTAATGCGTTATGAAAATCCCAGGCATAATCGTAATCAAAGACAGCCATATAGTCGGGGTCATCTCCTTCGCAAAGCCACGTAAGGGGTTTAAGGGCGTCTACGGCGGCCCGTGCTTCGATCCAAAACGAGAGGGGGATAAAGGTGGCCGCATCGCATCGGAATCCGTCTATATCAAATTCGGTTACCCAGTATTTCATAGCCTCAATCATGGCGGCGCGGGTTTGGGGGTTTTGGTAGTCAAGCTGTATTACATCGGTCCAGTTCATAGGAGAGTACGGACGCTGTCCCCACTCATTAGTGGCGTAGTAATCAATATGATCCGCTACCCATATATGATCCCAGGCCGTATGGTTGGCCACCCAGTCTATCCACACCTCCATGCCTGCCTCATGGGCGGCGGCCACCAAAGATCTAAAATCGGCGACCGTACCGTAGTCGGGATGGATCGCTTTATGGTCTCGGACCGAATAGGGACTCCCTTTGGAACCCAATCGGTTTTGCACGCCAATGGGATGAATGGGCATCAACCACAAGATATCTACGCCCAAGGATTGGAGGCGGGACAGGTCTTTTTTTAATCCGGAAAAATCTCCTGTAACAGCATAATTGCGGATGTTTACCTCGTAAATAACCTTGTTGTATCGGCTGATCGGCCTGATAGCTGAGTCGGGGTCGGGAGAGTCGGCCGACTTATTACAGGCTTGCGCTGCCGTAAGCAGCGCAAGCCCAAATAAGAATCGCCTAACCTTTGTCATTTTTAATTGCCCGACACTACGGAAAAAGTGCTGCCGGTAATCTCCAAACAAACATCCGTAGTAATATTCAGATTTACATCAAATTGCAAACCTCCTCCGTTGTTGTTAAAGATCGCGTTCCCCACCGTTTGCCCGGGAGGAACCGTTACCGAATACCAGCCGTTGGCGTCTGCCGTAACCACTTGCCCGGGCCACCCTCCAAAGGTGTCAAAATCTGGAGCGCCACCCCATGCATAGATCGCCATTTGGCCACCCCATTCATCGGCAGGCTGTTTCCATCGGATGGTAATCGACCATTCGTCGGCCTGTGCAAAGGTTCCGGCAGTGAGGTCAACCTCGTACTGGGCGTTTACCGTGGGATAGGGCAAATCGTGCTGACTTCCACTGTTATTATTGATAATCAAGTGTTGATCATATCCGGGAGGAATAGTAACGGAGTACCAGCCGTAGGCATCCGGGATCATCAGGGTACCCGGCCACCCTCCGTGGTAGCTGTTGTCCGTTCCCCATGAGTAGAGGTATATGGCATCCCAATTTCCGTTTACCACCTTCCATTTAACCACCTTGGGGCCTGTAGAAACGTCTCCGGTATTCAAATCAACATACAGAGAAGTATCGCCCTCGGGATTGTCAATCAGGTTTGTTTGCTGACCTTCATTATTATTGATAATCAGGTGTACTTCCCCTTCCCTCGGTAGATCTACCGAGAACGATCCGTCTGCATTGGGAGTCAGTTTTCTCCCCGGCCAGTCGCCGAAAATTTGGACGTCATCGCCCCAGGAGTAGACGTACATATCGGTCCAGCTTCCGGCTACTACCGTCCAACTCACGGTAATCGGAGGGGTCCTAAACGTATCTCCCGTTTCTAAGTTTACATACAAATCTACATCTTCGGCATTTTGAGCGGGAATGGTTATTAAATCGAGCTGCTTTCCGTCGCCGTTGTTGTTGATGATTAAATTGGCGTTAAATTTATAGGGGATGGCAACAGAATACCAGCCGTTGATATCAGAGGTGACCAAAGCGCCCGGCCAGTCGCCGAACAGTTGGGAATCGCCCCAAACGTAAACGGCCATTTCGTTCCATCCTCCTCTGTAAACGGTCCAGCGAACCGTAGTAGGCGCCGGCAAAGATGAGGTAATCGATTCGACATTGGAATAAACCGGTTGGGCACCCCCCGATGCTTGGGCAGTAATTCTAAAATAGAGTGTTGCCGGATCTATCTTTCCCGTCTCGTTGTTATAGGCGCCAAAATCATCTACTGCCCATCCATACAACTCCGCAGCGCTCAGGGCGCGGAGGCAGATATCCTCGCCCAGTACGATCGACTTGGGAGATCCTGTTAAATCCTCATTATCAGAAACCAATAGCAAATAATTTACCGGAATATCTTTGCCAAAATTGGCGCGGCTCCACGTGAGTACGGTGTAGTAAAAGTCGGGTAAATCATCGGTGATTAGAAAGTTTGTAGCGCCTTCTATAGAGAGTACCGGCGCTACCGGAGCCCTTTCTTTGTCGTACAATTGCTCCGGATCATAGCTGCATGAAGTAATGATCGTCAGGCAGGCAAGAAGAAATAAACTTATCTTTTTCATATCGTTATTCTTTAATTAATTAGCGTTATTCAATGATGCCGGTTTCTGCATTAAAGTCAAGCACCACCTTTTTGTCGGCGGGTACTGGAATGCGCTCCTGATCGTTACCGGTTCCTCTGTAGACAATGACGCCGTCTATGGGAACAAACTCCATCTTCCACCAGTCGTTGCCCACCGGCGCAATATCCGAAGCGGCGTAAATTCGCAACTCGCCTTCAGCAACGGTAGTAGCTACCATGGTTTTGCCCTCCGTTGCAAAGGGATAGGTGGCCGTATTCCATCCGCCAAAGCAGTCGCCCATGCCGTACACCTTTGCAGGCTCAATCGATATTTTACCACTCGTCATATCCATGTATACCATATACATACCGTCTTCTTCTACAAAGGCGTTGCCGTCGGCGGTATAAAATCCAAGGTCTTCGCCCAAGCTAAAGAAATCTCCGCTCCATTCGCGTTTGGAGCACCATTTGAATCCGTTTTCGGCGGTAATATAGCGGACGCACCAGAAGTGGCCGTCAAAGCTGTGTACCGGCGTCATTACGGCTACCTGATCCGAGCCCCAGTTCCATCCTCCAAAGTCGGATCCAATCATATACATCGTTTCGGGATAGGAGCCGGGAACATTATAGGGTACTACCGACAACGAAACGGTATTAGAATAGACTTTTCCGGGAGGGATCGTTACGGTCGGGTTTTCTAGGGCCACAGTGGCCACAATACGCAAGATTATAGATACTTTTACCGGTAAATCATTAGCTCCCAATCCATTAAAATAGTTTATGGCCCACTTGCTCAAATCGGTGCAGGAGAGGGCCTTGCTGTATATGTTGTTCCCTATGGTCAAGGTATGTGCATCGATAAAAGCCTCGTTGTTGGCCATCTCTAAGGAATATTCGACCAGCACATCTGTTCCAAAATCGGACTTTGACCAGTTCAACACCATGGGAACCAAATTAATATTGGATTCGTCAATGGTAATATCGGTAAATCCTTGGCCTGTTAAAACCGGAGGCGTAACCTCGTTGGTTGACTTGACGTACCATTTTTCTATGTCGGTTTCACAGCCCGTGAATACCAAACAGAGCAGGGCCAAAAGAGGGATATATTTTATTGTCTTCATCTGTTTAATAATTAATAGTTAGGATTTTGTTTTAAGTTGGGATTGGCCATCAGGTCCGAAGAAGGAATTGGATAGAGGTTGTAATGGGCGCTCATCGACCGACCGTTGCGGATTCCGCCTTTCCATTCCCAAATATAGTTTGAACCGGTAAACATATTAAAGCGAATCAGGTCGGTGCGGCGGTGCCCTTCCCAATACAACTCAAATCCTCTTTCGTTTAGAATGTTTTCCAAAGTCACCTCCGAAAAGTTGCTAAAATCATGATCGGTGTTGCCAAAGGCTCTTTCACGCACCCTATTCAGGTAATCCAATGCCAAATCTGCTGAACCGCCTCCTCCCCTTTTGACCGCCTCGGCATAAACAAGGTATAACTCGGCAAGGCGAAAGAGGGGGAAATCATTGTCGGCAAAGGCGATATGAGAGCCGTATCCCCAGTTTCCGTCGGCGTCAATCCAAATATTGCGCCATTTGTAGGTAGCCAAGCCCTCTTTATAGTCTATGGCGTTTTCTATCGATGGGGTCTCGCCTACAAATAAAAAGCGTTGGTCGCCGGCTTCAAATTTTTGGGTAAACTCTTTTCTGGCCCGATAACCGCTCCAATTAGCATTGTCCAAGATGCCGTAATGAAGCAGGGTGCTTGCATAAGTCGCCTGATAATCATTGTTGGATCCGCAATTGACTAAGAAGGTGGTTCCTCCGTAGTTGCGGGTACGTTCTCCGTCGTAGTTGATCGAGAAGATGAGTTCGGGATTGTTGAGGTTGTTGTTGGCCAAAAAGAGTTGCTGATAATCATTTTTTAAGGCATAGCCGGCATTGATCACCTTTTCGGCATAATTTACGGCTTCGCCGTATTGGGGGGCGCCTGTGTAGACTTCTGCATTCAGGTACAATCTGGCCAATAAGGCCCATGCAGCCCCTTTATCGGCGCGGCCGTATTCGTTGGCGCGCGCCTCTTTTAATAGGTTATTGTCTGCAATATCCTTGAGTTCAGACGCTACATAATTGAATAACTCTTTGCGGCTGATTTGTTCTGGTAAAATATCCATTTCGGAGGATTCGGTTACAAAGGGAGGATTCCCAAAAAGATCCATCAATACCCAGTATTGAAACGCGCGTAAAAATCTGGCCTCTGCACGAAAATAACCAATTTCGCCCGCCTCGGTTGAGGTAAATCCTTTACCGTTTACTATTTCGGGAGCAGCATTGCGTAAAAATTCATTTACGTACATAATATTCATAATGCATCGGTTGTACATCCCTTTGGAAAAGGGATTTTCCGAAGATAAAATAAGGTTGTTCATCCCCGGGATTCCTTCGTCTTGCCATATACAATGGGCTTCGTCTGTAGGAAGTTCCTGATGGTTAAAAAACATCCGTAAAAAGTCGGCATACTGCCCCTCGTCCAAACCGGAAATATCCGGCTTCCCGCTCGGTCCCTGATTTCCAGAGAGGGCGTTGGCTGCATAGACTTTAACAATCGCGCCTTTATAACCCTCAAAGGTGCTGTAGACATTTTCTCCGGTTGTTTCGTTTTGGGGAAAACGATCTAAATCGCCTGTGCAGGAAGAAAAACCGACCCAAAGAAGGGCGCTCGAAGCCACTAAGGAGAATATATTATTCTTTTTCATGATCATACTGATTAAAGATTAAAAATTAAGATTCAGTCCTAAGCTGAATACCCTTGGATTCGGATAAAAATTTCCGTCAATGCCGCCGGCAATTTCAGGCTCTACTCCTTTATATTGGGTAAGGGTAAAGACGTTTTGTACGGACACATTTAGGGAAAGATTGAGTATATGGGCAATACGACCAAAATCGTAGCCGATTTGAAGGTAGTCCATTTTTAAAAATGAAGCGTTGCTGAGGTAATAGTCCGACATCAGGTTACGGTTATAGAACTGGGTATTTTTAATGTCGTTCACGGTATTCATCAAAAAGTTATTGGGATTAAATACTTGAGAATAGTTGCCCAGATCGGAGAAAATATTATTGTACACATAATTTCCGATACTCGCCCGCAACGAGGTAGCCAAAGACCATTTTTTCCACCTGAAACTTGTGTTAAAGCCCATCATGATGTCCGGGTTGGGCGAGTGGACAAAATATTTATCTTTTTCGTTAATTACCCCGTCTCCGTTTAAATCGGCAAAGGCTCCCTCAATCGGAAGACCGTTCTTATCGTACAGTTGTTTGTACAGATAAAAGGTATGGGGTGTATGCCCCACAGAGTGCATTTGTATCAAGTTTCCGGTACCGCCCGAAATGCCTCCGGTGGCCACCCCCACATAATCAGAGTTATCCGTGTCGTTTAATGTCAATTTGGTGATTTTTGAATAGTTATGAGATATATTGAATCCCAAATCCCATTGAAGCTCCTTTTTATCCACCGCAACAACATTCAGGCTGATTTCATATCCGTTGTTCATCATACTCCCGATGTTTTTTACAATCATGTTGGTAAAATTACTCCCCATGGGCAGGTCAATATGGTTCAACAAATTCTTGGTCTCTTTATGATATAGATCAATGCTTCCCGAAAATCGGTTATGAAAAAAACCAAAGTCGAGCCCCGCGTTGGCAGTGGCCGTCTCTTCCCATTTCCGGTTCCGGTCGTAGCCGCTGGGCCTCCATCCCTGATAAAAGTGATTCCCAAACTGATATTGGGCCGTCAAATCGCTCAGCGCATAACGCGACAGATACTCGTAATCTCCAATCTCCTGTTGCCCTGTTATTCCATAGCCTGCCCTGAGTTTGAGGTTGGAAAGGGCATTTATACCCTTTAGAAACCCCTCTTCGCTGACCCTCCAGGCTAAGGCCACCGAGGGAAAGGTTCCCCAACGATTATCCTTGCTAAAGCGGGAAGAACCGTCCCGACGAATAGTCGCCGTCATAAAATATTTGTCGGCCAACGAATAGTTCAACCGTCCAAAAACGGAAATCAGGGTATTTTGATTAACATATTGAGGATAAGTAGGTTCGCTAACAATGTAATTGGAGTCGTAGTTGGTGACGTTAAAGCTGTGGTCGGTCTTTTTCCAATCCTGATACGTGTATCCGCCCATCACCTCCAAACGACTGTTTGAGAAGTTTTTGGAATAGTTCAAATAAAACTCCAACAGCATATTCCGCTTATCCTGTTCGTATTTGGAGCGCTCGCCGCCCTGGGTATAGCGTTGCGGGGCCCATTTTTCGATCACCACATCCCCGGCTCCCTTAGAAACATCGTAGCCCAAATTGAGGTTGGCCCGCAGCTCCGGCAAAAAATGAAACTTGTAATCGAATTGGGCGTTGCCGATACTCCGTTGGACGGTACCCGTATCTTTACGGCCGTAGAGCAGCGCTAAAGGATTGTAAGTGGCCAAGGTGTTGGGAATTTGAGAATTGCCGCTTAACCACGTATAGTATCCGTTAAAGGCCTCAAATCCGGGCGCCTTAACCGGTTGGGTGGGATCCATCCTCAAGGCAGCGCCAATCGCCTCTCCGTTTCCAAAAAAGGAGTCGTAAAAAGTTCCTTTTACATTGATCTGCACAGAAAGGTGCTCTTTAAAGAAGGTGGGGGACAAACTCAAAGCGGCCGATCCGCGCGTCACCTTGTCGGTTTTGAGCATACCTTCTTGATTCATGATTCCTCCCGAAATGCGGAAAGGAAGATTTTTGCCAATATTACCGCTTATATTCAGATTATTATCGGTAGAAAAGGCCGTGCGGTAGATCTCTTTTTGCCAATCGGTATGGGCGTTTCCTAAATAACCTACATATTTTTCTGTAGAAAATGGGTGATGGGTTACCACATCTTTGAACGTATCGGCATCCATCACGTCAACAGTACGTGCCAAAGTCGTGATCGAATTAAGGGTAGAAAAACCGATCTTTAATGGCTGATCCTTGATCCCTTTTTTAGAAGTAATGATAATGACCCCGTTAGAAGCCCTTGATCCATAGATAGCCGTAGCCGATGCATCCTTGAGGATGTTCATCGTTTCTATGTCGTTGGGATTGATCGTAGACAACACGTCGGAGGCGCCCGATATGCCGCCCACATCCAAAGGTACCCCATCCAATACAATCAAAGGATCGTTGGTGGCCGATAACGACGCCCCTCCTCTAATTCGGATACGGCTTCCCGAACCGGCGCGTCCTCCATTGGAGGTAATTTGTACGCCGGCTATTTTACCGCCGATCAGTTCAACGGGAGAGGTGGCCGTTCCCTTATTGAAGTCGCGTTCTCCGACTGCCGTAATGGAGCCTGTTAAGTCTCCCTTTCGTACCTGACCGTACCCGATTACCACTACCTCGTCCAAAACAAGATTGTCTTCCTGCATAGACACAGGGATGGAGGAGCTAATAGCAGAGGCAGGTTTTTCGACCCGGATAAATCCAAAGTAGGAGAACTGCAACAGGGCTGCCGATGAAGATACGGAGATGGTAAAGCGTCCGTTTATATCGGCAACAACCAGATTACCGGTTCCTTTTTCCAGCACCGTGGCGCCAACTAAGGGTTGCCCCTGCGCATCCACCACCGTACCTGTGACGGCGATTTTTTGCTGAGCCATGACTATGCCGCTTATCAGCAACATAGACAGCATCCATGAAATGATTCTCTTCATAAATGATTATTTAAAGTTTAGTTTTTTAATGGTTCCTCTAAAGTTTATATTAAACGACAAATGGGTCCAGTGTTTGGGCAGTTTGGAGTCAAAGGTCAATTGACCCTCTTGTACCCGCATTCCGGCAAATCCATGAATCACCGCCATCCACGATCCGGCCATACTGGTAATATGCAGCCCTTCGTCTACCTCTTTATTGTAATCGTCCAAATCGAGCCGCGAAGTCCGGAGGTACAGCGCGTAGGCTTTATCCATATCGCCGATTTTGGCGGCCAAAATGGCGTGCACACAAGGCGACAAAGAGGATTCGTGCACTGTTCGCGCCTCGTAAAAATCGAAGTTGCGGCGAATCGTATCCATGTCAAAATCACCTTCAAAGAAATAGAGCCCCTGCAACACATCTGCCTGTTTGATGAAGCAGGAGCGTAAAATGCGGTCCCAGCTCCATTTTTGGTTGAGGGGGCGCTGGGCAGGGTCCAAATCCTTGACCAAAATCTGCTCCTTATCCATATATCCGTCCTGCTGCAGAAAGATTTGACGCACCTCGTCTTTGGGAAAATGCATTTTTTTTACGATATCCATCCATTGGGGCCACTCGGCAGATTCGTCGAACAGTGTTTTTTCTATAATTGCTTTATACCTTTGCGGTTGGGAGTTTTTTACCAACTCCATACTTTCTTTGGCATAACGCAGGCACCAGCAGGCGATGTAGTTGGTGTACCAATTGTTATTTACGTTGTTTTCGTATTCGTTGGGGCCGGTAACGCCCAGCATCACATATTTCTTGCGCTCCTGACTCCAGGTTATCCGTTGCGTCCAAAAGCGGGCAATACCCATCAATACCTCCACCCCATAATCGGCCAAATAGTTTTGATCACCGGTATAGCGGATGTAATTATAAATGGCGTATGCTATTGCCCCGTTTCGGTGGATCTCTTCAAAGGTAATCTCCCACTCGTTGTGGCACTCTTCTCCATTCATGGTAACCATGGGGTATAGAGCCGCTCCTCCGCTAAAGCCGAGTTTTGCGGCGTTTTCGATTGCCTTTGGCAATTGATTATACCTGTATTTGAGGAGTTCGCGCGCTACCTGATCCCCTGCCGTAGCCAAATAAAAAGGAATACAATAGGCTTCGGTATCCCAGTAAGTGCTCCCTCCGTATTTTTCTCCGGTAAAGCCTTTGGGCCCCACATTCAGGCGGGCGTCCTTACCGGTATAGGTCTGCAACAATTGAAAAATACAAAAACGAATCCCTTGCTGCGCCTCGTCATCCCCTCCTATTTCCACGTCACAGTGGGCCCACTTTTCTTCCCATGCGCTGCGCTGTTCTTGGAGTAACGTGTCAAAACCCGCTTTTTGGGCCTCTGTAGCCACCGCCTGAGCCGCCTGTTCCAAATCCTGGGAATCGTGGTTTAAAGAGGAGGTAATTCCTACGTATTTATAGAGGGTAACGGTTCGCTCTTGGGGCGCCTCCGCTACCTCAT
>Ga0082212_10009635_pt1 | contig 12437 bp, 2 predicted proteins | sample TergutNt197P3_FD_71548 | JGI IMG/M metagenome (GOLD analysis project Ga0082212, IMG submission 71548) | Neocapritermes taracua P3 segment gut microbial communities from Petit-Saut dam, French Guiana - Nt197 P3 | ecosystem: Host-associated > Arthropoda: Insects > Digestive system > Gut ... | reverse complement strand
AAATAGACCTGATTAACGGCGATACATTTGCCTGGCATGACGACATCGTCTCCATTTTTTCGAATGCCGCGACATTTTTCGGCACCGCAGACGCCCCCGTTGTATTTGAGGAAAAAGACTTTATTGCACAACCGGATGAGCTTGCCGGCAAGCTGCTGATCCTGCAGGCCTACGGTTCAAGCGCCAGCGCCGCCGGTGCAAGCCATTCCTTTGTGGAGCTGTACAACAATACAAGTTCCCCCATAGATCTGAGCGAATTTTCCCTGTACTACGCAGACGGAATAAGGGGTACCGGTATTACCCAGGATATGCCCTGGAAATCCATTCCCCTGGCCGGCGCCATACCTGCCCGGGGGTCATATCTGATTTTGGGCCCCTACCAAAGCGGAACAGCGAGGCTCCAGATTGCAGAAAACAGTAATGAAAACTACGGAGATATTAACGAACCTGACTTCATGCTGAGCAACCGGTCGTTCAAGGTTGCGCTAATTCGGGGAACAGGCCCGCTTACGGTGCAGAATCCCTTTGACACAGACGGCGCGGGAACCAGGGTTCCCGGCTATATAGACATGGTTGGGGCGGCGAATGATCTCACCAACAGCAATCCTGATAATATTTTCGGGTACGAAACAGCCCCCTCCCGTAATTCGGCGTCGGAAGCGGTTCGCCGCAGGAACCTTACCGATACCGATAACAACAGCGAGGACTTTATAGCGGCCAGGTATGCAGCCGGCGGTTTGACCGATGAACAGATGGAAGCCCAAAGGCCCAGAAGATCTTCCGACCCCGCGCGTGACCCATTTGGAGGATCAGGCCCGGTACTGACTCCGGCTGTATCTGATACAATCATTATTTTACAGGCGAATACCTACGGCAACAACAACGGCCTGGAGCAAAATCCGCCCGCACCTACAGGCGGAGGTTTCCCGAGGTCTTTGGTTGAGCTGTATAACGTCTCGGATACCGTGATCAACCTGACGGACGGCAATTATTATCTGCATATCGGCAATGCTTCAAGCTGGACCAATGCCATAAGGCTGACGGGTTTAATACCGGCAAAAAGTTCATTCCTTGTTGCGGACAATACGGCAGGCGGCGGCATTAATGACACGCCCAGGGCGCTCCTGCCGCCAGCGGATCAGGAAGCCGAATTTATTATTAACAACACCAATTTTAAAATAGCGCTGCTCAGGAACCAGGCCGCCCTTTCTGTTGCCGATCCCTTTGCCGAAGAAAGCCTGTTCCCCGATTATGTCGATATGCTTGGTACGGGAAACGCCAATGCAAGGGAAATGCAAACGGCAAGCGCCTCTAGGCCGCAAGGCCCCCGCCGTACATCGCTTGTCGATACCAACAATAACCGCGCAGACTTTTCGCAGGCAGATTTCCGGGGCAGGACCACAAGCCAGGGCATGGACGATTCAGAACTGTACCGGTTCTGGCCCAGAAACTCTGCAAGCGGCCCGTGGAATCCCATTACCGGAGAAGATGAACAGCACCACATTGACGATCCTGTCATCGTCAGCGGCGCTTATTCGCTTATCCTCAATTCCCCCCTGGCGCAGACGAGCGTCAGTGTCGAAGCGTATACCAGCCAGGCGGCAACGACGCTCGTTAACAGGGCGAAGGCAAGCATTGCCAATAATGCAGGCGGAACATGGTCGCTGCGCGTACCGAGGAACCAGCAGGTCTGGTTCAGGATCGCCGTTACCGACACTGCCGGCTACACGTTTGGCAAGATAGTATCGGCAAGCGGCCAGGCGTATAATGCCGATGCCGCCGGTGTTGCACTTACCCTTGGCCCCTTTGCCGCGCCGGAACTTACGGCATTTACCCTAATCAACGCGGGAGCAAGCAGCGGGCTTAAACACAATAAGGCGGCGGCCATTAACCAGGGCAGCGGCGCAGTTACCTTTGAAAATACCAGCTTCAGGACAATAAGCGTCAATACCATCATCGATTTCCACAAACTCGCCGCCGATTTTACCCTTGCGGAAGACAACAGGCTTTTCGTTGGAAATACGGAACAAATAAGCGGCGAAACGGTCAATAATTATTATAACGATGTTACATTAACCGTCGTATCTGCGGACAACGTCAGAAAAACCTATTCGGTTGCAGGCCAGGTTCTTGATGTGGAGAGCGCCGTCGCTGGAAACGATCCGGCTGCCGTTAACCGCGTTGCCGGTACCTCAAGCTGGCAAACCCAGGGCTTTGGGGTGATGAACGTTACTACCACTAATACCAGCCTTGGCTTGCCCGGCAGATGGGCCAATAAACTTAACCTGGTATGGAATACCACCGGAACATTCACGTACATCAGCCCCACAGGCAGAGAGGTAAGCGGAGGAACCGATATTAAAGGCCGGGGCAACTGGACGTTCCGCGGAGGAGATGAATACAAGAGCTATAATTTAAAACTCAACACCGCGGCAGGTTTTGATCACTACAATTATAAAACAAAGCAATATGATACCCTTCCTTCCCACAGGCGCTGGGCACTGATAGGCAACAACAAGGACCACACCCGGATTAGAAATACCCTTGCCTGGGAAATGGGCCGCAGCGTCCTTGGCAATATGGGCTGGCAGCCGCACGCAGACTGGGTGTTCTTTTTCCTTAACGGCGAATTCAAGGGACTGTATTTGCTTGGCGAAGTAATCAAGCCGGAGGAAGAACGTTTGAATGTCGCCCCGGTGGCTTCGCTGGGGAACCCCGACGGCGGTTTTATTGTTGAGATGAACAATCTTTATTTTTACTATGATGAAGGCTGGGATAATCACAGAAAGGAAGGAGATAACCAGGAGCCCGGCAGCTACACCTTTGACGATCTGTATAATTTTATGACCAGCCATCAGAATCCCGTGAGCAATGACGAGGGGGAAAGGCAGCAGGGCGTTTTATGGTCGTTCAAGGAGCCGGATACCAATTTGGGATGGTACTATCAGGACCCGCCCGAGGGAAGCGGGAATCTGACTTTTACCGACCCGGCTCATGCCCAATTCTATCCGCGAAAAGGCATCGCCCTCATGGCAAGGCGCAATGACGGCGGCGCACTGGGAAGCAAACCGGCAGAGCATTGGACGGTGCCGGATGAAGTCGGTACGCCAAAAGGCATGGGCGCCATGCATCCCACAGAGGCGGGAATCAGGGGAATAAAACGGCCCGAAATGCTGCCCTTCGGCGATTACGGGATGAATAACGGGGGTATTTACGGCGACAGAACCCTGGCCGAAGTATACACGGGTTTTGAGTCAAGCGCCTTTGTCAGGGCGGCACAGACCATTCAGGCCGCCGAAGACGCCATTTATTCGCATGACTGGCTCGTCAGGGGATACGGAAACGGCAGTTATCTGGATCATATCGACATTGACTCCTTTATTGACTGGCATATTGCCCACGAGATGGTTTCCGACGACGAGATAAACATGCTGAATGGCCGGTATATGCACTACGATCCGGCGATACGCAAGCTCAAAATGGGGCCAATCTGGGACATGGACGGCGCATGGAATACAAACGGCAGCGCGCCCGCGGGCAATGTAGCGAAAACATCGTTCTGGTACAAGGAATTCATGGGCAATAGGGTGCTCCGCACCTCCGTATCAGGGGGCGGGCCCCAGCCAAATGTTACGGAAGCGACCGGAATTACCGATCCCTACTATATTGACCGCTTTAAGAGCAGGTGGTACCAGGTTATGGGGCAGCTCAGCAGCGAGCTTGCCCCCTATATCGATGCCATGGACCGCAGGTTTTCGCAGGTAGCCGGGTACGATCATACCATTCCGGTTAACGGAGACAGAACCGGGATAAAGGGCTACATTTCCGGCAGGATTGGCGCGCTGGATGGAGTTTTTAACGGATATTAATATGTGATATTATAAATTTTATAGTATGAAAAAATATACACTTTTCTCTTTTTTCTGCGAACCGCTCAATTAGTCGCGAAGCTAAATCCTTATCTAGTAATGAATTACAAAAAAGATGGCGAAAAATTGGGAACTTGGCACGGAATTTGCATACAATTATGAGAGAAATACTCAACAAAAGGAGAGAAAAGCTTTATGCGTGAAAGGCAACGAAGCATACGCCGAATGATCGCATTTGCGGCGATTATCGGCCTGATTTTGTCCGCTTGCGATGATCCGATACCGAACGATTTCGACTACTTATTGGATCCTTCATCCCCGGCGATATACGATATCCACGGATTTGAAGATTTTCCCGGCATCGAAATCGGCATTAGCGATCACGACACCTATACCATAACGGCAGCCGATGATTTTGACGGAATCCTCCCTTTTATACCAGGTACAATTATTAGCACGCCTGAGTTAATTATTCCCGATCCCGAAATTGTCCTGGTGTGTCTGGATTTTCTCAGTGTTGATGGAGAGTTCACTTTTACCTTACCCAACGGGGACGCGTATACCATTGTTTGCATCGACAGAGGCTTTTACGAGATCAAACCGGCAGCCGGCACAAAGCTTCCAACACCGCCCGAAAAAACCGACCGGCAGATACTCGACGAATACATTTCTCTGGTCAAGGGCCGTTTTGACGATTTTCCCTATATCCGGCTGACGGGCGATGAAAAAGAAATTGAGATTTCTCTGCCTGAAACAGAAAATACCGAGACGTTTATCGCAGCAGACCCAGAGGCAAATCTGACTGACCTGGAAAACGGCAATGTCATGGTATCCCTTGATCCCGGTGAGGAAGTTAAATTGTACATAATCATTAAGGCGGGCAACGAGGAAGAGGTTATTACCTTTACTGTTACCCGCAGTCCCGTTTTAATAACCGAAGTGCCCAGGGAGATCACGTTTGAATGGTCGCAGGACGGACTAAGCCTGATTGCGTCGCAGAATACCGTTGAAATAACCAGAGGCGGTCGGGTCGAATTGTCCGCTCTGAAGGGCGATTTTATCTGGCAGTGGTATGTGAACGGCAGCCAATTCCCCGGAGCAAATGAATCGTCCTTCACTTTTTACAGTGCAATGTTTTCGGGAAAAACATACTTCATTAGCCTTGAGCTTCGTACCCTGAGTAATGAACTTATCGGCGGTGATGTCGTCATGATTAACATAAAGGAATAAGGAGTAAAAGATGAAAAAGTTAACCGCAATTGTAACCGGTTTTATCGCGGCGGGAGCGCTGCTTTTCCTTGGGTGTCAGAATATGACGATGCCCCCTGTTTCCGCGTCTGCGGGCTATGGCAACGTAGTGGTTTCCTTTTCTGCAGGAAGGGCTGCCCTTTCGCCCGCTGAAATGGATTTTGATACCTACGAATTTATTTTCACGATGGACGGCATGGCCGAAAGCTTCGACAGAAACAAGGGCGAAGATTTTATTTTCAGCCTTCCCGCCGGGAACGGCTATACGCTGGAGGTAAAATGCTATGCCGGCGGCAAAGCAGATGAAAATCTTGCTGCGGCAGGAACTTCCGGCACCTTCAACGTCAGCTCCAACGATGTAACACCAGTACTGGTAAAATTAAATGGAGTGCTGAGCGGCGGGCAAAAAGGGTTTTTTACCTGGTCGGTAACATACCCTGCAGATGCCGAAATCGCCAATATGTTTTTAATGGCCGGCGCCGAAACCTTTTCATTGCCAACCGGAAATACCGCGGGGGAGCTTAGCGGGGAATATGCTGCAGATGCCGGCTGGTATTTCCTGGTTTTGCGATTTGAAAGGGAAAGGGAAGAGGCAGGGTACGCCAACGGTGTGGTGATTTACCCGGGACAGACTACCCATTTTGAATGGACATTTACAAATGATGATTTCAGTATTCCGCCTAATGACGGTGAAATTATTTTTAAATGGAATGGCTTTGATATAGAGGGATATAGCCATTATGGAAAAACGAATTTTGATCCCGGCTTTGCGTTGGGCAAAAACATAGAAATCTTTATCGACGATGATGGGGGAATTAATCACAATGTATTGAAACTCACTCCCCCCGACGGCGGCTATGACGAAGGGACGGTGATTATGACCCATGCGACCGGAACCCCTGGAACCTACACGCTTTCGATGTTGTACTGGGTAGAACCGGGTCAGGAAATCGCCAACTTCTACTGGCAGAATACCGGCGGCAGTTATGGCCAGACGACCTACGGCCAGCCGGACGGCGCATGGCGCGTATTTGGGGGTGATGCGTTAGACGGAGATGTTGCGGTATCAGGCGGCTGGTATCAGTATAGCAAGTCCATCTATCTCATGGAAAAAGAGGAAATCGGCTTGCTGGCACGCAGCACTGCGAATGGCGCTGGCATAAGAGACGCCGTTATTTACATCCGTGACATTAACCTAAGCTGGGAATATCTGCCTATCGACATTTCGCCGACAGAATTTAACCTTGCCGTAAACAGAACAAAAACGCTTAAGACGGCATATGCCGATGCTGCCTGGACCTCCAGCAACCCTGGTGTTGCGGCAGTAGAAAACGGCGTTGTTACTGCCGTTAGTCCGGGAACCGCAGTCATTACGGCAACATCCAGTTACGACGGCGCAAACACCGCCGCCTCAGCGGTTACTGTAGTAGCCGCCGGATCAAAAACCATTGCCCTAACCTTCGACGACGGCCCGCTTCCGTATTCAACGCCCGATTTCCTTGATGTTCTGAAGGCAAAAGGAGCGACAGCCACGTTCTTTACCATTGGGTATCTGGTTGACGCCTATCCCGATATTGCAAAACGCATTGTTAACGAAGGCCACGAGATTGGCAACCATACCTATTATCATAACGAGAGTTATCAGCATTGGTGGGACAATGGCAAGTTTGGCATGCCTGCGGATCACATGCCGCCGCCCGAAGCCGTTCCTGCCTTAATCTCCTGGAATACTTTTGACGGGATAAGGAATGAGCTTATCAGGACCCAAAATGCTGTTGCAAGGGCGACAGCAGGCAGCGCAAAGGGAAGCGTTGTGCCGACGGTATTCCGCGCGCCTGCCCTGCTGTACACCAGCGATGCCGATCCTTCCAGGACTAAAGCCGATCATTGGGCCGAAGAAATTCAATACTGCGATATTCTGGAAGACGTTACTGCCAGCATGGGTCTTGCCCTTATTGATACGACCGGCCATGCCGAAGGCGACTATGACTGGAATACATCAATCAACACAGGACCCGATTCTGTCTTTAAGAAAGTACAAGAACTGGCTGCCGACTGGGGCATCCTCCTGCTGCACGACGCCGGTATTCCCGAACGCGTCGGAACAAGGGCAAATGTCCTTGAAGCCCTTCCCCGAATTCTGGACTGGCTGTTTGATGAAGGCTATGAAGTTCTCAGCGTGAATGATGTTGTCAAGAAGAGAAATAACGGAACGCTGATACCCGGAGAGATATACTACCGCTTCTCCCATGATGAACAATTCAACCCCGGCGCTGTAGCCAATGTTTCGGGGGTAAGCGTATCCCCGTCTTCGCTGGTCTTTAACAATCCGAGAGATACAAAAACCCTGACCGCTTCGGTTAACGGTACATTCAGCCAGAACGTGTATTGGTACTCTGACAATACCGATGTGGCAGCAGTTGACTATTCCGGCAATACGGTAACCGTTACCGCTGTTGGTCCGGGAACAGCCGTTATCAGGGCTGTGGCAGCCGACAGATCCTCCGTGGCAGAAGTAACAGTATTGGTAACATTCAACACGATTACCGCATGGAATAATGCCGCGATCAGCCTGGCCGGCCGGGATGGAATGGCAACGGACGGTACATACTGGGGCAGCCGGGGCCGCACCGACGTTCTGGGCAGCCACCAGCTTGGCAGTTCCAGATATACCAATGTGTTCAAACTCGCGCCTCCCAGCCCATCATACGGCGGCGATTATTATTGGGGTCCCGCAGACGGCGGTAGTGGCGGAAGTCTGGCACTGACCTTTGAGATACCGTATGACGGGGAATACACCCTTTCCATGGACGGTTGGATAGAGAACCCCTATCCTTCATATAGCCCGGCAAACCTGGTATTCCTGTGGTGGGCAGCGCATCCGGATAACGAATGGGTGGAAGTCAGCAGGGTTCAGCCCGCGCCAACCGGCGAATGGATATCCAGCAGCGGAACTGTGGAACTGAAAGCCGGAATGACCATAGGTCTGCTGGCACGGGACACTGGTGACGCAACAGGTTTGAAAGGCGCCACTGCCTATGTTAAAAACCTGAAGCTGACAATGACCGACGGCATTAATGACATCATCAACATTACCAGTACGGCTACCCCCGTATCGGAAAAGACCATTGAGTTTGTATGGGACGATTCGGGAACCTTCCTGATTACAACAACAGACAGCCTTACCCTTCACAGGGCAAATGGGGATACGGCGGCGCTCACCGGCCCGGCCGGAGCGACTTCGTATCAGTGGTATGTGGGCGGAAGACCGGTCACCGGGGCCAACAGCCGCAGCTTTACTTTCGACAGCATGGCTTATGAGCCGGGGAGAACATACAACGTCTCTCTCTGGGCGAACGGTGTCGGCGGCGACTTTGTCGCGATAAGAGTGGAGTAAAATAACATGAAAAAGAAAAACCTGGTGACTATTCTTGCTGGTTTGATCATTGCCGGAGCATTGCTGCTTTCGGGATGTCAAAACATCATGATGCCGTCTTCCAACCCGAACGGCGCGAAACAGGGGAATGTGGTTGTCACATTCTCTGCCGGAAGGGCGGCCCTTTCGCCGGCAGAAATGGACTTTGAGTGGTATGAATTTACTTTTGTAGGCAGTGGTTCCGATATCGGCCCCGTTCAAAAACACAAGGAAGAAGCGCCTTTTGTTTTTACCCTGCCTGTGGGAGATTATACCCTTGCGGTTAATGCCTACGTTAATACCGTTGCACCGGGAAATCTGGCCGCTTTCGGAACTTCCGGTTCCTTTACAGTCGGCGGCACCGTGCAGACATCGGTAACGGTAAAACTAACAGGGACATTGTCCGATGGAACCGGGACTTTTTCATACGTGATTGCACTTCCCGATGGCGGAACAATTGAAGAACTGTCGCTGTCGGGAAGCAGCACCCCGGACTTTGACTTGCTGGCCGGGGCTGCTGCCAACGGGCGGATAATCAGCAACTCGTTACCGGTAAGCGCGGGCTGGCACTTTGTCATACTCCGCGTGAGCAGGGAAACAGGCGGCATCAAGGAAGAAGCCGGTTATGCCAACGGCGTATTGATTTACGCGAACAATACCACCCACCTTGGAACAGTGGACGAACCGTTTGAGTTTACCGATGATTACTTTATTCCGGTTGACGGGGGAAAGCGGGTGTATGACTGGCACGGGTTTAACGTCGAAGGCTGGAGCCACTATTGGAATCATGATAACGGCAACTATGCAGAACGCAATTTTGATCATGCCCACGCCATAGGAACCCAATACGCTGCCTATGAGGATGCCCATGGAATCTGGTCCGATGTGCTGAAGCTTGAACCCCCAAAAATGGCTGATAAAAACAAGAACGATTACCAGGTTTGGGGACCATACAATGGCTACGAAGAGTTAACCGTAATGATGACTTATGATCTGGGAGAAGTTGGCGATACCGATGGAAGCGGGTTGTATAAGCTTTCAATGTACTACAAGGTTGAGGGCGGTGAAGAGACGCCTACCTTCTGCTGGGTAAACACCGGCGGCGAAGATGGAGATGAATACGCCAAATCAAATGAGGAACTTCGCCCCTGGCGCGAAATGCTGGGCAGCCGTAATTACGTTGTGCAGAGAGACGGACAATGGCATTACATAGAAAGCACATTTGAGGTATGGGGAAATGACGAGATTGGCCTCCTTGCCCGTGAATTACACAATACCAGCGGCTTAAAAGACGCGACGCTCTACATCCGTGACCTTGAACTGCTATATCAGGGGCGGCCCATTGTTGATACATCCAGTGAGGTAAAAATATCCCCGAAGAGTTTTACTCTGGTTCAGAATAAGACCCGGCAATTGACCGCCAACAGGGAGGTAACCTGGAGATCCGGGAATACGAACGTGGCAACAGTGGATAGCCTGAGCGGCCTTGTTACCGCCGTAGGTTTGGGAACCACAACCATCACCGCAACTTCTACAGAGGACATAACTAAATCCGGTACAGCCAGCGTTAATGTTGTAACACCGGGTTCAAGGTATATTGCTTTAACTTTCGATGACGGCCCGGTTGACCACTACACCCGGGAATTTATAGAACTGCTTGCGGAATATGATGCGTATGCCACATTCTTCTTCATCGGCAATAAGGTTGACGCACGTCCCTGGATAGCGGATGAACTTATTAAAGCAGGTCATGAAATCGGCAACCATACCTACTCCCATGGCGAGATGCATCTGATGGAAGTCAATCAACTTCGCGATGAATTGGTGAGAACACAAAACGCCATATCAACTGCGACTGGCGGCTTTACCCCCAAAGTCTTAAGGGCTCCCTGTCTGTGGTATACAAAAGATGTTAGCGAATCGGGCATATATTGGACAGATGATGATTGGGAAAAACAGTATGGTCAAAATATTGAAGAAGCCGCCAGAATGGAAGGACTGGCTTTAATTGATGCCACAGGCCATCAAAAAATGGACTGGGATACGAACCCCGCGGTTTTTGGCCATCCGGAAATGGTTGTTGACAGGGTAAAAGAATTGGCAACGGACTGGGGAATCATCCTTCTGCATGACGGTGTTGAAAATCAAACCGGCCCCAATACTTTCGCGGCTCTTCCCATTATCCTTGACTGGCTCCAGGAAGAGGGCTATGAAGTTCTCAGCGTTAGTCAAATGGTTGAAAAGAAAAAGGAAATCCTGGGTATTGACTGGGATCTTGAGCCCGGAATGATTTACTACCGTTTTGAAGATTTACCGGAACATGTACGGCGCATTACCATCAAAAAGGGCGAAGAAACAGTTTCCTGGTTTGAGAACGATGCTGACAATAACAAAAGTGAAATAGCGTTGCCACTCGGAGAAAGCGTTACGTTAACCGCCCAGGTAACAACATTTGGTGTCGGAACCTCTGCCCCGGAATTGTACTGGTATTCCGATAACAAGGATATCGTAACCATTGACGAGAGTACCGGTTTGTTAAGCGCTGTTGACTGGGGAATCACCACAGTTCGGGCAGTATCCGGCGGGAAGGTAGCCACGCTCACCGTAAGAGTTACCACAGATAAACCGCCCGAAATCCCCAACATTCGGACTTGGGCCGAATTTGAACAGCATGGCAGCATTGCCGGTGTTGATAACGAAAATAATCCGGGCGGGGCATACCCTGGCAGCGGAGCTGATTTTACCATTGGCAGTTTTCATGGATTTAACAATGTTGTACAGCTTGTTCCGCCCCCTGAAGGGTATCCGCGGGCTGGAATAGCGTTTACGTATGATGTTCCAGAGTCAGGTATGTATACTGTTTCAGTAGATGTTTATACAGAGACCCGTAATGATCTGACTATTCTTTGGTATGATTGTACGAGGTTTGAGCAAGGCGGTGTAATTTTCCGAAATGATAACGTCACACCTGGTGAATGGGCTACATACACCGGGTCATTATACATCAGCAAGGATTCCGCTACAGGCCTTTTAACCCGCCGTTATGAGAATGTGGATGGCATAGTTGCTGATGGCGACACAGGTTATAATTCTTATGGCCTAAGGAACTCAACCGTATACATCAAAAACCTCAAGCTGGAACTGGCAGGGGTGAATGAACCTGTTATTGAAATAACCGGTTCTCCCGCCAGTATTGTTCCTATTGATACCATTCGTACATGGGATGCCTTCGAAGCGGCTTTTGATATACCCGGCGCTGCCGGATATTATACCTGCGATAACAATAATGGCTGGTACTACGGCAGCGAGGCCGGTTATTCCTTTGTGAGTTATCAGGGATATGAAAACGTGCTCAAACTGGAACCCCGGCATGATGTCTACCCGGATGTCGGCATGGCCATGTTATACGATGTTCCGGAAAACGGTAGCTACACCTTTACCATGGATGTATGGATTGACCCAACTGCATTGGGAATGCCCTTTATTTGGTATAGATGTAATGATTGGACATATATTATCAACGAAGAACTTGTTACCGGTAACTGGGTAACGTATACCGGAACGGTGTACCTGAGCAAAGGCGATACGATCGGACTCTACACCCATTTTTACCTATCTTTACAAAGCTTTATGGATACCTCAGTCTATTTCCGGAATTTCCGGCTGGATTGGGATGGCTCTACCGATCCCATTGTTGACATATCTTGCGCGGCTGCCCCGCCAGCCGGAAACCCCGGCATTACCCTTGAGTGGGCGGACAGCGAGGTTCCGCTAAGAACGGTTATCAGCGCAGGTGACCTGATCAACCCCAATCCGCTAACCGTCAGGCGGGGCGGTACCGTTACGATTACCCCCCAGGGCAGCTATGCCAATTTTGAATGGTCGATTGACAGAAAAGTTGTCGG
>Ga0082212_10009634_pt1 | contig 12438 bp, 12 predicted proteins | sample TergutNt197P3_FD_71548 | JGI IMG/M metagenome (GOLD analysis project Ga0082212, IMG submission 71548) | Neocapritermes taracua P3 segment gut microbial communities from Petit-Saut dam, French Guiana - Nt197 P3 | ecosystem: Host-associated > Arthropoda: Insects > Digestive system > Gut ... | reverse complement strand
TCGCCATAGCTAAGGCCGCCTCAGACAGTTTGGGCGCGGAGCTTGAGGTAAAAAGCGAATCCGGTGAATACGCCGAGTTCATATTCACCCTGCCGTTATAGAAAGGCATTCTTTTAGATATAAATTCGCAGCTTACAAGCGATTTTACGCAGGTCGCGTAAAATCGCTTGCGTTAGCTTTCGGGAGTTATATAATCAATGTAAGTTAACCGATCGTTAAAGGTGGCGGAAAATGAAAATCATCATTAATGAAAATCACGCGTTCGATGAAACGGAGATAATTATCAACTGCCGCCGGGCGGACGAACAGATAATGCGTATCCGCGCGGGACTCGGAATATTTGAAAAAAAGGTTACAGGTTCACTGGAAGGTCAGACCTTTATTATCAATGCGGATGAAATTCTGTATATAGATACTGTAGACAGAAAAACTTTCCTCTACACGGCGGAGCGTGTGTATGAAACCCCGATAAAGCTCTATGAACTGGAGGAACGTCTGGCAGGAGAGGACTTTATCCGTGTCACAAAATCCTGTATCATCAACTTCGGCAGGGTAAGGTCTCTTCGCGGGGATTTCGGCTCGAGAATGCTGTGTACGCTTGATAACGGCGAGATAATATCCGTATCCCGTCAATATGCTGCAACAATAAAACAAAAATTGGGAAGGATTAAGGGAAGGTGACCATGAAAAACTTTTGGGAAGGCTTAGTAGAGTGGAAGACAAACGCATCGCTGATGTTCACAGGCTCTATAATTTTATGCGCGGCAATCTCTCTGTTCGTGAAAGAAACAGCAGTCTCTATAACCGTCATCGCCTCGCTGCTCGTTCTTTCAGCGGCTGGAACCTTCCTGCAATTTCTCGCGTTCACCGATCACATCATCAAGAAGATGAGATATACCCTTCGCATGGCTGTATTCGCGGTATCTTTTTTCGCTCTCATAGCGGCGAATGCCCGGATTTTCCGCTGGTTTCCCTTCGACAAATCAAGGTGGCTTATCTTTACCGCGATATTCTTAGTCGTATTCACCGGAATGACCATAGGTTTTGAAATTTATTACCGCGCCACGGGGAAAAAGTATGACGGTCTGTTGGGACAATACCGCAGGCAGCGGGAGGAAAACAACCAAACATCGGATGAATAGGCTTATATAACAACGTAAATTACAATGCAAAAAATACATTGTACGGTGTACTTATGATAAAAATGGACCCTTTAGGTTAATTTCAGGATTAGTTTACGCGAATATATAAACTGATGAAGCCGGGAGAACCGTTTTTGGTTTGGGACGCCCGGGTGCACGGTCCCTACATTACAGGAGATAATGTTTTTTATTCAACATTGGAGGAAGTTCCTCATTCATAACTTCCCCCGCTTATTAATCAGGCAGTTTGAGTATCGCGCCTTTGTCCGCCGAGGTTACAAGGGCGGCGTATTTCGCAAGCGCCGGGGTACGCGGTTTGATTATGTGCTTTAGTTTACTAAGCCGTTCGGTTATCTCACCGGCGCTCAGTTCCACCGTCAGTTTTCTGCCGGGTATATCGATGGTTATTATATCTCCATCCTCAATGGCGGCGATGGGTCCTCCGGCTGCGGCTTCCGGTGAGATATGCCCGATGCATGGTCCTCTCGTCGAGCCGGAGAATCTGCCGTCGGTAATCAGCGCGCAGCTCTCGTCCATCCCCCTGCCTACCAGCAGTGAGGTGGTCATGTGCATCTCACGCATACCGGGACCGCCTTTGGGTCCTTCATAGCGTATGACTATTACATCACCTTTTTTTATTAAGTCACCGGATACCGCCGCGCTCGCGTCCTCCATAGAATGGAATACCCGTGCGCTTCCCCTGAAATAATGCATCGACGGTTTGACTCCGGATTTTTTCACAACCGCGCCGTCGGGCGCGAGGTTTCCGTACAGTACCGCGATCCCGCCTTCCGGATCTTTGGGATTATCTCTCGAATATATGACTTCGTTTTCGACCGCTTCGATTTTTTCGAGATTTTCCCCCACCGTCGCTCCGCTCACCGTCAGACAGGAAAGGTCGAGGTCGCTGCTGATGGCTTTCATGACCGCCTGCACCCCGCCGCTTTCATGAAACGCCGATAGCGGATAATCACCGGATGGTTTGATGCTGCAAATATACGGAACCCGCCTGCTTAGTTTGTCAAAATCATCGAGTGTGATTTCAGCCCTCGCCTCATTGGCAATAGCCATCAGATGCAAAACAGTGTTGGTCGAGGCGCCCATCGCCATGGTCGCGGCTATGCCGTTGAGCAGCGACTGCCTGTTGATTATTTTCCGGGCATTCAATCCCTCGTCAACCATCACGACTATGCGCCTGCCGCTCTGTTTAGCCTGCCGGCGCCTCTCAGAGGAAACCGCAAGCGACGTGCCGGCGCCCGGAAGCGCCATACCAAGTACCTCAGCGAGACAGCACATGGAATTCGCCGTTCCCATCATGGAACAGGTACCGTAGGTCGGCAACGACGCCATCTCGGCGGCTTCAAGCTCATCGTCGGTCATAGCGCCTACCTGCGTCCTTCCTATGAGTTCCCTCATACTCGAGAGGGTTATGTCTTTTATATCCTTATAGTTTCCGGCTATCATCGGACCTGCCGGCAGGACAATGGCAGGTATATCCAGTCTCGCCGCCGCCATAAGCATTCCCGGAACAACCTTGTCGCATCCGGGCAGCATGACCATCCCGTCGAGCCGGTGCGCCTCCACCATCAACTCAACCGAATCGGCGATGAGGTCGCGGCTCGCCAACGGATAGCTCATGCCGATATGCCCCTGGCACAATCCGTCGCAGATAGCGATGGTGTTGAACTCTCGCGGGACGCCGCCCGCTTCGTATATCCCCTGCTTTACATACTCCGCTATCTCCCGCAGATGTATATGTCCCGGCACCATTTCGGTAAAGGAATTGACTACCGCGATAAGCGGCTTCTCAAGGTCTTCTTTATCCATGCCGGTGCTGTACAGCAACGCGCGGTGCGCTGAGCGCTCTATACCGTTTATCATCTCGCCGCTGCGGTATTTACTGAACTCCCATCTGTTCTTTTTCATACGCGACTCCGTAAATAATTTATAATGGTATCAGTATAAACCAAGCTGAGATTTTTGTCATTATTAAGGATTAGGGATCAGCGTTAAATTAATGAGGACCATTCCTCACTCCGACGCTCCGCAGAGCTAGTGTCGAAGGCTAACCGAACGCAGTGAGGCTCTTGAGCCGGAGACCGACGCTCCGCAGAGCTAGTGTCGAAGGCTAACCGAACGCAGTGAGGCTCTTGAGCCGGAGACCGACGCTCCGCAGAGCTAGTGTCGAAGGGCAACCCGCCGCAGGCGGGCTCTTAGCCCGCAGACCTAATTCAATCAATGAACTTGATCCTCCGCTTCACTCAGAACGATACGCAGTTCGGCCCTTATTTTATCCGCGAGATTTTTCTGACAGTTGAATTGTCTTATATCGCTCTGGGTTGTATGTTCACGATAAAGTAAAGTCCGCTCTATTTGATCCCGCAGTCCGGCGTCTTGAGTATTTTTATATAAATCGTAAAGATGAGGAACGGCGGCATCGGACAACTGCCCTATTGTAGATATATCGAGTTCGGCGAGCGTACCGTTCTTGTATCTTTCGATGTTGTATTTCGCTATCAACCCGTCGACATTGCTGAATGAAAGCAGTAAAAACCAAATGACAAAACCCGTGACTATAAGTTTAGATGAGTTGAACCTGACCATCTGTCTTACACAGATTATCAAAAATATAAAGGACAGCAATACCATGAACCAACTCGTGAAAACTCTTAATTGAGTCAATCCGAACCGGTCTATGTACATCACCATTTTGCTCAACGCTGTAATTATCAGGAGTATTGTGAAAAGAGAGGTGATAAGCGTCTGTATGTGCAGCAGTTTCGGTTCGGTTTTCGGTTCCCTTTTGGCGAAGAGATGGGTTACTATCAATATCCCGAGATTAATAACCGCGACGGCGCACAGTTCAAAAAATCCTCGGCGCGCGTATTCAGCGTAGCTGAATTCTTCCGGGAGGCTACCGCCGAAAGCTGAGAAGAGGTAGACCGCCTGCACCGTAAAAAAGACGAGGTATATTACATTAAAAACGGTAAGTACGGCGTAAATAGCCGATTTCGGGGCAAATCGTACGCTATAGGCCGCTCTGTCGGTGGATTCTGCGGTTATTCTGTCGGCGTATCTACCTTTAATGTTTCCGTATACAAGCCCGTATATATAGAACGCGACCGGGATTCCCGCTAATACCTGTATGATAAAATTGAAAACCCTGTAAAGTTTTATATAATCAAACGCTTTATTGACAAACTCCTCAAAGGCGGAGTCGGCTGAAACCAAAAGTGTGATGACCGCGACGATGAAAGGCGTAAAAATCAATATTCCTATCGCGGCGGGTAGAATTTTCTTGAATTTTTTGTCTTTAGAAATACCGTTTATTCCCGCCGCGCAACATCCGAAATTCGCGAACGGAATCACCAGCAGCTGTTTTACCGCGTCGCTCATTATATAGACCGATATCCGGTTGTCCACCCGCCTGTTAGCTGAGAGGCAAACCCAATAGACATATACCGCGGAAAGCATAATAAAGCTCAAACCCGCTATAAAACCATTGTCGAAAATAAAGATCTGTGCCGTTAAAAGCGCCGCCATCGTCATACAAACCAGACTTTTTGAGTTTTGTTTTATCCCGGATTTCGACATATAAGTAAGGGTTACCGCAAACAGAATGACCGCGAAAATCGTAGTTCCGGCGCCGAATCTCAATATTCTTATCAAATACCAGTATAAAAAACCGCAGATTACCGCCGCTATCGAAAACGCCGTGTCGGATTTGTTAAAACTCATTTCCGGTTTTTCTTTTTTCGCGGACAATGTCATATAAGCTTCCATAGTTAATTCCCTTCCTGTTCAATATATTCCAATATATCCCCCGGCTGGCAGTCGAGTATCCTGCATATCTCCTCGAGCGTGCTGAAGCGTACCGCCTTAGCCTTGGAGTTTTTCAATATGGACAGATTAGCCGGAGTTATATCCATCCTCTCGGCAAGCTCCATAAGCCCTATTTTCCGTTTCGCCATCATAACATCCAGATTGACTATAATAGGCATTCTCACACCGTCCAGTCATTTTCTTCTTTGTAGGTTATCGCTTGTTTAAACACATCTTTAAGCGTCAGGCAGAACAATCCCAGAAGCGAGAAGACCACCACCATTATCATACCCCCGAAGGTGAACCAAAGTATAAGGTCAGCCGTAAACGTCAAAGCCAGCAAGAAACTCGCCACCGAGCATTTTCTCAGACAACTGACATTGGCGAAGATAAACGGATTCCCTCCGAGCAGTGTTTTGAATATCCTTTTCAGCTGCCACAGAATATAAAGCGAGCACAGTCCCGCTATAGTCAGTATTATTGTGAAGGGCAGCATCACCCGTTCACCATAACCGAAACGGTTCATCAAAAGCGGGACGACGAACGGCGCGGCGGCACAGCAGGCTATTCCGCCGAAGAACATAACATCCACAAGTATTTTTGTCAGATAGTGCACGAAACTGTTTTTATACATAAAACCACCCCATCACCGATGATGGGGTTATTATTGCATATGATTAATTCTTTGTCAATATATATTTATTGTTTTTCGATAAATTTTTATTGTTTTTCTATGATACAAGAGTTAGGAACATTGAGAAGGTTTTTCGTCTTATCAAAACACTAAGAAGATTACCAAGCCTCGCGTTAAAACATAGAGCCATCCCACTTGACTTGAAACCAAACACAGTTTAATCAGGTTGTATTGAATCTGGTTGATTGTCTTTTCCGTCGAAATCTATCTTCTGCTCGGGCTTACTTTTGGTCACCGTTCTCGTCTCCCCTCCGGCGACATAGGTTCTGCCGCACTCGGGACAGATATCGAACTTCAGCGTCACCGACTGACTGACTATCTCCCTGTTGTCCCTTCTGGCGTTCGCTCTCTCGTTTGACACGTGTTCCATCTCATGAGACATTACCGCTGATGCCGCGGCGTTCGGGCTTATCTTTGTGGGCGCCTGATAGCTGACGCTCGGATCGCTCGACTGATCCTGATATTTCCTGTTGGCGCAGGTTTGGCACTCGGTTTTTTCGGTTTTGCCCAAACGGGACACCCCGTCCATAACAGCTTCAGGTTCCGGAATATCACCGGTTTCATCCGCCGGCCAGTCCGGGATCCCTCCAACAGCCAGACGATCGTAATTTCTCGGAGGCGGTATGGCTGACGAACGTTCGGTGGGTTGTTCCGGCGGAGCGGCGGATGTATTATTATCCGGAACGTTCACCCAGGGCGGATCGAAAACCGGATTGGAACGCACACCTATTCCTTCTATTGACATAAAACCCCTCCAAAAGACTATTTCGCGTTTTTCACGACTAACATTATACTGTATGGATAGTATAACAAACAGACGATTAAAACAATACCGCTTATCCTTATTATCGGCACACTTTATCAAAACTTTACTATATGGCAGTATGTGATATACTCATATCATACCAAAATCTCCGTTCATTGGGAAATATTAAGCATGAAAGAAAAGAATTCTTCACATAACGCTATTGCGGGAAATCGAAGAACTGCCGTCGCACTCGATATCCTGTTGTCGGCGGCGCTCCTTGTACTCATTGTTGGATGTTTATGCGTCGGGAAATACTCTGTATCCCCCGGCGAGGCGCTCGGTATTCTTTTCGGGAGGATCACAGGCAAATCCGGTGCATGGGAGCCGATGACCGAGAACGTTGTAATGGGGCTTAGATTACCGCGCGTACTGGCGTCAGTTCTGGCAGGAGGCGCGCTCGCGCTGTCCGGCGCGGCGTATCAGGGGGTATTCCGCAACCCTTTAGTTTCCCCTGATTTTCTCGGAGTTTCCTCCGGAGCTTGCATAGGCGCAGCGGCGGCGATACTGATGTCCCTCTCGTCGGCGTATATACAGATATTTGCCTTCTGCGGCGGAATAGCAGCGGTCATGCTGACACTGTTGATCCCGAGGCTGCTGAAAAGCGATTCTAATATAATGCTGGTATTGAGCGGTATTATCGTGGGCGGGTTGATGAGTTCGATTATGGGATATATCAAGTATGCCGCCGACCCCGAAACACAGTTGGCCGCCATCACTTATTGGGAGATGGGCAGTTTTTCATATGTCAAACCCGGCGCTCTGCTTCCGATGCTCCCGGTCCTTGTCATTCCCGCCGCCGCTCTGTTCGCCGTCTCCCGTCGCATAGACGTGTTGTCTTTGGGTGAGGATGAGGCGAAGAGTCTTGGTGTGGATGTAGGTCGGGCGCGCGGTTCGATAATCATCTGCGCCACACTTTTGACAGCCGGCAGCGTCTGTATTTCCGGAACCATCAGGTGGATAGGTCTTGTAATACCTCACTTCGGAAGACTTTTGGTCGGTCCCGAAAACTCAAAGCTGCTGCCTACCGTCTTTTTGACCGGAGGAATATTCCTGCTGCTTGCCGATACCGCCGCGCGGATGCTTGGGCAGACCGAAATACCCATAAGTATCCTTACTGGCATAATAGGTGCTCCGTTCTACGCCTGGCTTCTCTGGCGCCAGAGGATGAGGCTCAGATGATATATGACGTGAAAAATATAAGCTTCACCTACCCTTCAGGTACAGATGAGGTGTTCGGCGACATTTCATTTACTCTTGAAGCTGGGGAGATATTGTGTATACTCGGTCCCAACGGTGCCGGAAAAAGCACGCTGATGAGTTGTATGGCGGGGTTGCTCAAACCCTCACGCGGGAGTATTCTTCTCGAGGGCAGCGAAATGTTTTCCCTGTCACGGAGGGATATAGCGAGAACGGTGGGTTATGTTCCCCAGTCCCACACCCCGGTCTTCGGGTACACGGTTTTTCATTTTATCATGATGGGCAGAACACCTCATATCGGCGTTTTCTCGAGACCCGGTCCGGAAGATGAGGCAGCGGCAACGCAGGCGCTTGGCGCGTTATCAATAGAGCATCTCGCCGACAGGGTCTACACAGAACTCAGCGGGGGAGAAAGGCAGCAAGCGGTTATAGCGCAGGCGCTGGCTCAGCGCCCGAAAGTACTGCTGTTCGACGAGCCCGCCGCCCATTTGGATTACGGCAATCAACAAAATATCCTGAGTTTGATAAAGAAGTTGGCGGCGGCGGGGTTCGGCGTCATAATAACCACCCATAATCCTGACCACGCGCTTTTATTGGGAGGCATAACCGCCGTTATGGACGGGGAGGGTAATTTCGAGTGCGGCGCGACTCAAGAAATACTGACCGAAGCGCGATTAAAACAAGTCTACAAAACCGACCTCCGACTGCTCTTTGTCGAGGAGTTGGGAAGGACTGCATGTCTGCCTTCAGGGATTGGGAATTAGCAATAAATTGTGTATTACATAAAATAGCAACTTAAACCAAACCTCTGTTGACCGTTGACTTTATATTTCTATATATATATACTGAAATACAACAAAAGAATAGCTTTCCGAGTTTGCGGCCTAAAGATTATATTATCTATGGCCGGCAGACCATCGGGTATTGCCGGAAACGGTTTTACCTTCCGTGTTTGAGAAGGAAAGGGCTTATATTATTCACGTTTTTCGCGTGAATAGCTAAGAAGACCGTCCGGTTCTCAAACCCGGCCGGTTTTTGTTTTATAAATAATTCATTCGTTCAGCTGTTCCGCGTGTTCCTTAAAAGAAGTTTTCCCCACAGACATATCCGAAAACAGAAAGGTTCAGAATGTATCGCGAAAGAGTAATATCGCTGATAATTTGCTTATCGATGCTGTTCACGCTTTGCGGATGTGCGTCGAACTTTCGTATGAACGATGTGCCGGAAACATCAGCGATTTTGCCGTCGGTTGTCAGTTCCGAGGAGAACCCCGCCCAAACGGTTGTCGACGCGTCGGGCAGGAGCCTCGCCGTTCCCGAACATGATAACGTCACCATAGCATCCGTCTACGCCGTAGCGGTTCCGTTTATTGTCGCTTTGGAATTATCAGAAAATGTAGCAGCCATTAATTACAAGAGTAAATTCTGGCCGGATAATGTTCCGGGTCTCGCTCAAGCAGGATCGGTGGGAAGAGGTCTTGTCGATCTTGAAAAGCTCGCGGATTATCACCCGGATGTTCTCATACACAGAGTTCGTGACACCAAGACGATAGACGCGGTTGAAACCTTGGATATTCCGGTAATGACCATAAGCGCTGAGAATATCGACGAGATATTCTACTCCATCGATCTGATAGGCAGATACTGCCACGCTGAGCAAAGAGCCGGAGAGGTCAAGAAGTGGATGAACGGAAAATTCGAGAAGATCGCCCGGATAGTAAACGAAATTCCCGAGGCTGAAAAACCAGGCGCCGTCGTGTTTGGCGGAGAACTCGGGGTGATAGCTGGGGGCGATATGCTCCAGTCGATGATGCTTGAAAAGGCGGGCGCGGTCAGTTTGACTTCAGAAATGAGCGGCGGAAATACCGGAGGCGAAATTGCCTCGGCGTGGGCCAATATCGGTGTTGAGAAAATATTTGAGATGGACCCCGACGTAATATTCTGTACAAGTTCATTCCCGCTTGACTACACTATAGACGAGATTTTAGAAAACCCTGTATGGTCAGAACTGAAAGCTGTAAAGTCAGGACAGGTCTGGATCATTCCCGCTAAACTGGACTCGTGGGACCTGCCGGGAGTCAGCTGTCCTCTCGGGATAATGTGGATGCTGCATAAAATGTATCCCGGACACCTTTCTGCCGAAGAGCTTAAGGCTGAAATAGACGATTACTATATGTTCATGTTCGGTAAAACCTTCGACCTTGATTATTTAGGTTATGATTTGGACGCGTAACGCGTTGGGAATGACCCGCTCCGCACTTCTAAAAAAGGTCAATGACTTAGGAATAATTTGATTTATGGAAATTACTAAAAAGAAAATTTTACTTTTTTCGGCGGTTTTGCTAACGTTCGCGCTGCTTTGTTCTTTGTCCGCATGCGGAGCAGAAGCCTCCGTTTCGGAATCTACAGACACCTACTCTGTTCTTCCGCCTGCGGACACGGAGACAACAGAACCGTTCAACGATCCCGCTCCGGATGGTAAAAAAGAATCTGACGATGCAGGCAGTTTAATATTCTCCGGCTCGGTGGAGGATCCTGTATTACTCGATGACACCGAAATCCCGCCTTTCTGCTTTGAGGCGGAGGGGGTGGATATCACCGACGAAGTCATGGCATCCTACCCTGTTTATTCGGTGACAACGACCTCAACGAACACCTACGGTACCGTCACCACAAGGACATATGTCGGATACGCCGTTTCGGATATACTCGACGCGGCGGGAATAACAGATGATTTTTCCGCTCTGACGGCTCTCGCCGACGACGGATATATGGTTAAGATCGAAAGAAACACCGCTTTGGAACCTACCACGCTAATAGCGGTATCTGAGGACGGAAAACTGTTTAAGTCGGGTCCGTGGTTCGCGCCGTGCGGCTCAAACGTCTCTCCGGATTATTTAAGGGAGTTGGTCTCTGTATCTGTTGAACAGTGACCCGATCGTGGGCGTTGACCGTGCCCGTTCATAGGTCTAAGACCGGAAAATCAGGAGCGCACAATGAGGGATTGACGATTTGTTGTTCCTGCAAAGTATTATTAGCAACTGCTGATTTAAGAATCAGAAATCATGTTTTAGAGGAATTGGTCATGAAGACGCTGAAAACGATTTTCTCATTGCTGCTGATATATTTAATTTTATTATGTCTGGCTGGGTGTTCATCGGGTCGTCAGGAGGATGTTTCTCCCTCAAGCGAAAATGTCGAAATGACACAGGCCGATGACGATACTCTTCTGATTGAAACAGATCTGATCTCAGATGACCCGGATCCGGAACCGGTCAACCCGGAACCGGCGCCGGAGGGCGCAGCACTTATTATTTACGGCGACGCTGTCGATTCGCAGACCAACTGGACTTTAGAGGATTTGCAGGCGCTGACCGACGGTTACCGAGAAATCACCTATTCCACCACCAACAACTGGCCTTCCTTTTCATATATGACGGGACACGGCGTTTCCATCCCTTATCTGCTCGAACTCGCCGGGATGCATCCCAGCGCTGCTACATTCGTCTTTATCTCCCCCGACGGGTATAAAGCGGTTTTAACCAAAGAACAGCTTTTCGGCGCCATGTATTCCTACGCTGAACACAGCGCGTCGGGCAGCGGCGGCGAAACTCAGGTAGAGGCGATAATCGCCTGGGAATGGGGCGACGGAGGCGAAGCCGAACCGGGGTATCTGCGTCCGTTGTTCGGGCAGAGAGGTCCTTATGAAACAAATTCCGCCGCTTCGGTCAAGGATCTCTACCGCATAGAGGTGTCGGCGCGTAAGTCCGAAAGCTGGAGCGTACCCGAAGCGAGCGTCGATTCCGGCAGTCAAGTAGCGAAAGGAACCGGGATTGAGTTTACGCATCCTAACATCGACAATGTTAGATTATATTATACTCTGGATGGCAGTGAACCGGATTATTTGAGCGAGGTCTATAACAGATCGGCTACATATTTCCAACCCGATCTCATAATCCCCATTACTATTGATAAAGATATCACCGTAAAGATATTTGCCGGAGGTATCGGCAAAGAAGATAGTCCCGTCGTCGTCTTTACATATACCGTGAGTTAAGCCGAAGACTATGGATAAACCCTTGAAAAAAATAATTATGCCAATAGTTGTGTTTGTTCTCACAGCGCTTATTATGATGTCGGCATGCTGTAAAAATACCGTCGAACGGGCTTCCGGCAACCCCGAAAGGTTCTCATTCATCTTCATGAGCGACACGCAGGCGGATCCGAAGACGGGAGATTACGCGGAATTCGGTGAGTTGCTAAAGCAAGCGTTGTCGCACGAGAGCGAACCTCGGCTGCTTATTCTCGGAGGTGATACTGTAAACGACGGCGCGTCTGTCGAGGAATGGGACGACTTTTGGCAAGCGGCGAAAGAGCAGCTTGACGGGATAACAACTGCGGCGGCTGCAGGTAATCACGATAATTTTCTCCTCCTCTTTGAACAGTTCACCTATCCCGAAATCGGGCAGGGGCTCTTCTATACCTTCGCTTATGAAAGCATCTTCTTCTTTGTGCTTGACAGTAATATAATGGGCGCGGGGAACGAAAACGACGTTAAATGGCTGTCAGACGCGGCGAAAAGAGCAGAGGAAAGCGGCGCGGTGTGGAAAATAGCCGTCTGTCATCACCCGTTCTTCCCCGTAGTCAACGCGCCGAAAGACACGGTGCGTGCCGAAACTATGAGGGAAAAGTTCCTTCCCGTATTAGAGGAATCCGGTTTGGATTTGATTCTTTGCGGTCATCAGCACAACTACGCCAGGACCGAACCGATGCGGT
>Ga0082212_10009633_pt1 | contig 12438 bp, 24 predicted proteins | sample TergutNt197P3_FD_71548 | JGI IMG/M metagenome (GOLD analysis project Ga0082212, IMG submission 71548) | Neocapritermes taracua P3 segment gut microbial communities from Petit-Saut dam, French Guiana - Nt197 P3 | ecosystem: Host-associated > Arthropoda: Insects > Digestive system > Gut ... | reverse complement strand
AATTAACAAGGGTCTTGTTTTTGTCCGGCAGGCGGTTAAAAAGTAGGAAAGTATGAAGGGGACAGTGTATTCAATAGAAGGCAAGGAACTCCGTACCATTGAATTGGACGATGCCGTTTTCGGCCTGCCGGTAAACGACGATGTGATCTGGTATGCAATAAACAACGAGCTTGCCAATAAAAGGCTGGGAACCGCTTCGACCAAAGATCGGGGCGAAATTCATGGTTCCAATGCCAAACCATATAAGCAAAAAGGAACAGGACGCGCCCGGCGGGGGGATAAAAAATCACCGCTTCTTGTCGGAGGCGGAACGATCTTTGGACCAAAACCAAGGGATTTTTCCTATTCAATTCCCAAAAAAGCAAAGCGCCTGGCAATGAAGACGATCCTTTCCCTTAAAGCGCAAAGCGACGCTCTTAAGGTAGTGGAAGATTTTTCCATTGATTCCTGCAAAACAAAAGAGCTGGCTAAATTACTGGGAAATTTCGGCGAACCGACACGTACCGTCTTGATCCTTAAAGATGATGATTTCCGCCTTAAACGCGCCGCCGCCAATATTCCCTGGCTTTCATACCTGTCTTATAACCGCTTGCGTGCGCACGACCTTTTTTACGGCCGCCGGGTGCTGCTTCTGGAAACAGCGGCAAAAAACCTGAGCGATTTTTACAACAGCGCAAAACATGATGCGGAGGCCGGTACATGAAATACGAATCCATATTAATCGAACCGGTCCTTTCGGAAAAAGCAAATATACTGCGTGAACAGGGCAAGTATGTTTTTAAAGTTGATCCAAGGGCAACCAAACCGGAAATAAAAGAAGCTGTTCGGAAACTTTTTAATGTGAATCCTGTTTCCTGTACAGTATTAAATATGGGAGGCAAACCCAAAAGGCTGCGAAACAGGCCTGGTTATACCTCATCGTGGAAAAAAGCCGTGGTGCGGCTGGCAAAAGACGAAAAGATCGGCATTTTTGAGGGTGTATAATTATGGGCATTAAAACATTTAAACCGATCACCGCCGGTATGCGGCAATGGACCAGCCTTGATTTTTCCGAGCTGACAAAAAAAACCAAGCCGGAAAAATCCCTTACTGCAGGCCGTGCAGAACGGGCAGGCCGCGATTGGAACGGACGTATCAGTGTCCGTCATAAAGGCGGAGGCCACAAACGCCGCTACCGGACGATTGACTTTAAACGGAACAAACTCGGTGTTCCCGGTAAAGTTGTTACCATTGAATACGATCCCAACAGGAGCGCCAATATAGCGCTTATTCATTATGCAGACGGAGACAAACGATACATCATTTCTCCCAAGGGGCTTGGTGTAGGAAACACCGTTAAAGCAGGGCCCGATGCTCCCATTGAGCCGGGAAATGCACTGCCCCTGGAAAATATTCCTCTTGGTTTTACCGTTCACAATGTTGAACTTACCCTTGGCAAGGGCGCACAGATGGTTCGCTCGGCAGGATCGGGCGCGCTTGTCGCAGCTAAAGAAGGGGACTATGTAACGGTAAAATTGCCTTCCGGTGAAATGCGTATGATCTTTAAAAAATGCTATGCAACCATTGGTACGGTTGGGAACGAAGATCACATGAATGTAACCAGGGGCAAGGCAGGCCGCAAACGCTGGCTCGGTGTCCGGCCCACAGTTCGCGGCATGGCCATGAACCCCGTGGATCATCCCCACGGAGGCGGCGAAGGAAAGAGCAAGGGTATTCATCCGGTTACTCCCTGGGGACAGCCCACGAAGGGATATAAAACCCGGAAAAAACATAAACCATCCTCGCGGTTTGTTGTAAGCCGCAGGAAGAAAAAATAGTAAATTTATCTGACCGCTTGTAAGTGGTCAGAAGGAGTTGGAGTGTCGAGATCGATTAAGAAGGGGCCCTTTATCGAAAAGAGCCTTTACAAAAAGGTACTTGAGATGAGCAAGGCCGGGGACAGGAGAATGATAAAAACCTATTCCCGCTGTTCGACGATCATCCCCGAAATGGTAGGGGGTACGATCTCCGTATACAACGGCAAAGCCTGGGTTCCTGTATACATTACGGAAAACCTTGTTGGCCATAAGCTGGGGGAATTTTCCCCAACCCGGATCTTCAGGGGGCATGCGGGTTCAGACAAGAAGGCGGTTAAAAAATAATGGCAAAGACAGCAGCGCTTGCCGGCAAAGCCGGCGCAATGACCCCAAAAGTTTTTAAGGCCGAATCACGTTTTATCATTACCTCTCCTTCCAAAATCAGGCCGGTGGCGGATCTTGTGCGCCGCAAAAGTTATCCCGACGCAATGGCAATGCTGGAAAATATGCCTCATAAAGGCGCCAGGCTTCTCCGTAAAACAGTTAAATCTGCTGCAGGTAATGCCCTGGATCAAAACAAAAAACTGGACGAAGACATGCTTTACATCAAGGATGTTCAGATTAACGAAGGCCCGCGGATGAAGCGGATTTGGTTTCGGGGCCGGGGCCGTGCGGATATGCTCTTTAAAAGAATGTGCCACATTGTTGTGGTGATAGATGAGGCGGGGAAATAATGGGACAAAAAGTTAACCCAACCGGATTGCGGATAGGAATAAATAAGACCTGGAATTCTCACTGGTATGTTGATCCAAGGGAATATGCCAGCACCCTGCACGAAGATCTTAAGCTAAGAAATTTTATTCTTAAAATGCCGGAATGCAAAGGAGCGGATATTGCAGAACTGGAAATAATCCGCCATCCGCAGCGTATTACCATTGTAATTCACACAGCCCGGCCGGGAGTAATTATCGGCGTTAAGGGCGCAAACATAGAAAAGATTGGCAGCGATCTGCAAAAGCTTGTTTCAAAAAAAGTGCAGATTAAAATAAAAGAAGTGCGCAACGCAGACAATAATGCCCAGATTGTAGCACAGAATATAGCCCGTCAGCTTTTGGCCCGGAGTAGTTTCCGCCGGACAATGAAGCAGGCTATTTCCAATGCGATCAAAAAGGGCAACGCCCAGGGAATCAAGGTACGTCTTTCGGGGCGTCTGGGAGGAGCGGAAATGTCCCGGACAGAAGAAGCAAAAGAAGGACGGATTCCCCTTCATACACTCCGGGCGGATATTGATTATGGTTTTGCCGAAGCCCATACAACTTTTGGAGCTATTGGTGTAAAGGTTTGGGTATATAACGGCATGAAATACGGCAAGGAGCAGAAGGAAGATGCCGGAGCCCTTGTACGGAAACGGCGGGAAAGAGTTCCCGCAAAGGCATAGGGAGTAGATATGCTTAGTCCCAAGCGTGTAAGGCACCGTAAGGTACAGCGGGGAAATATGCCCGGCAATGCAACACGGGGAAATACCGTAGTCTTCGGTGATTACGGACTTATTGCCCTGGACAGGATGTGGATCACCAATCGCCAGATAGAAGCTGCCCGTATTGCCATGAACCGTCATGTAAAACGCGGGGGAAAGCTTTGGATTCGCATTTTCCCCGATAAACCCTATTCCAAGAAACCTGCGGAAACCCGCATGGGAAAGGGAAAAGGTGCCCCCGAATACTGGGTGGCGGTAGTTAAACCCGGTACGGTGATGTTTGAACTGGGGGGCATAGATAAAAAACTTGCGGAAGAAGCCATGATGCTGGCAGGGTCAAAGCTGCCCATTAAAACCAAGTTTGTTGCCCGCAGAGATTTTGAGTTGGCTTAATGATGCTTCACATTATTAAGCAAAAGTACGCAGCGAGGAGTGAAGCGTGAAGAATTCTTTTAAGAACCTGTCTTTTCAGGAATTAAAGGCAAAGCGCGACGAGCTTTCAAAAAAATATATGGATTTCCGGTTTCAGATGGTTATTGGGCATGTAGATAATCCGCTGCAAAAACGGGTAATGCGCCGTCAGATTGCACGTCTTAATACTTTAATTTCAGCGCAGGAATCGTTGAATTCGGCAAAGGAAGCTTTGTCTGATTTGGCGGCGAAGAAGAAGGCATAGCATGGAAAAGAAAGCCAGGAGCGGAAAAAGGGAATTTGTCGGGGTGGTAAAAAGCGACAAAATGGATAAAACCATTGTTGTTGCAGTGGAAAGCAAAACCCTGCATCCGCTCTATAAAAAGTACGTTACGCGGATTAAGCGCCTAAAGGCTCATGATGAAAAAAACAACGCCAAAACCGGCGATCGTGTGCGTGTAATGGAATGTAAACCGATCAGCAAAGAAAAATGCTGGAATCTTGTGGAAGTCCTGGAACGGGCGCGTTAAGGAAGGAGTCAGGCATGGTACAGGTAGAAACCTTTCTGAATGTTGCCGATAATTCGGGAGCCAAGATCGTCCAGTGCATTAAAGTGCTTGGCGGTACAAAACGAAAATATGCAGGCATTGGGGATATTATTGTAGTTGCGGTAAAAGACGCACTGCCTGCTTCGGCGATTAAAAAAGGCTCTGTAGAAAAGGCCGTTGTCGTCCGTATTCACAAAGAATACCGCCGGCAGGACGGGACTTATATACGTTTTGACGACAATGCCTGCGTGCTTATCGACGCCGCACGCAATCCAAAGGGTAAGCGGGTATTCGGGCCTGTTGCCAGGGAACTCAGGGAAACGGCCGAGTATATGAAGATTGTTTCTCTGGCGCCGGAAGTTTTGTAAAGGATGATTAGGGAGTTGCAACTGCCGAAAAGGAAAACTTATGAATGAAGCGCATAAATATAAACTAAAAAAAGAAGACACAGTCCAGATCACCGCCGGTAAAGACAAGGGCAAACGCGGGCGAATCCTTAAAATTCTCCGTGACAAAGACCGGATCCTGGTGGAAGGGCTTAACATGGTTAAGAAAACCAAAAAGAAGCGCAGCCAGCAGGACCGGGGAGGCATTGCGGAAATTGAAGCGGCGATCCACTCATCAAATGTAATGATTATTTGCAAAAAATGCGGCCCTGTTCGCATAGGTTATAAACTCAGCAGCGAAAAAGATCCCAAAACCGGGAAGATTGTTAAAACACGGGTTTGCAGAAAATGCGGGGAGGCTCTGTAATGGCTGATTATGTACCCCGGCTTAAAAAGATTTATAAGGAACAGATAGCCCCCGAGATTCTTAAGGAATTCGGCTATAAAACTCCAATGCAGATTCCGCGGCTGGAAAAGATCGTTGTTAGCATGGGGGTAGGAGAAGCGCTGCAGAACAAGAAACTCCTTGATGCTGCAATCAGCGACCTTACCACGATCACCGGACAAAAGGCGGTAAAAACAAAAGCCCGTAAAAGTATAGCCAACTTTAAGATCAGGGCGGGGCAGGAGATTGGCGCAAAGGTAACACTGCGGGGATCGATGATGTATGAATTTCTGGACCGGCTGATTAATGCGGCTCTGCCCCGTGTAAAGGACTTCCGCGGCGTAAACCAAAATGCCTTTGACGGCCACGGAAACTATTCTTTGGGGATTACCGAACAGATAATCTTTCCGGAAATTGATTTTGATAAAATAGAAAGGGTAGCGGGACTTAATATTGTCATTGTTACAACAGCCAGAACCGATGCGGAAGCCAAGGCTTTCCTTGCCAAGTTCGGCATGCCCTTTAGAAAATAGCATGATTTTTTGTGTGAGGTGGTGAATGGCAAGAAAGGCAATGATTATAAAGGCTCTGCGGACGCCTAAATATAAAACCAGGAAGGTTAACCGCTGCAGGATCTGCGGACGGGCCAGGGGTTACCTTAGAAAATTTGAGATGTGCCGTCTTTGTTTTCGTAAACTTGCGAACGAGGGACTTATTCCCGGCGTCACTAAATCCAGTTGGTAGGAGAGAAGGATGAGCGTTACCGATCCTGTTGCGGATATGCTGACCAAAATCCGGAATGCCGGAATGGCAAAGCATGAAAAGGTTGATATTCCTACCTCAAAATTAAAACTTGAGATAGTAAAGATCCTGAAAACCGAAGGGTATATCAAGAACTTTAAAAAAGTAAGCAATGAAGGCGCAAATACCATCCGGGTCTTCCTTAAATACGATGATGAAACAGGGCCTGTTATTCATGGAATCGAAAAGGTAAGCAAACCCGGAAGGCGTGTGTATACGGGGTACCAGAATATGCCCCGGGTTTTTAACGGATACGGTACGCTTATCGTTTCCACTTCCCAGGGGGTAACTACCGGGAAAAAAGCCGCCGAGAAAAAAGTCGGCGGCGAGATTATCTGTACCGTTTGGTAATAGATGCATGAAACTTCGTTTCATGTTCGATTTAACTGTGCGGCGGTGCCGCACTAGATAGAGGTTAGAAGGTATGTCGAGGATTGGAAAAATACCGGTTAAGGTTCCTCAGGGCGTAAAGGTGAATTTTCTGGAAGGAATAATCACCGTGGAAGGTCCAAAGGGAAAACTGACCCAAAAATATCACCCCTGTATAAGCTTTGAGCCGCAGGGTGAAGAAATTGTAATAAGCCGTGCTGATGAACAAAAGCAGACAAAAGCGTTCCACGGTCTTTACCGGAACCTTTTGAATAATATGGTTACCGGTGTTTCAGCAGGCTTTAGCAAAACCCTGGTGATATCCGGAGTCGGATACAAGGCAGATGTTCAGGGAAAACTATTGGTAATGAGTTTGGGATTTTCGAACGATATCTATGTGGGAATTCCCGAAGGATTAAGCGTTGCCGCAGAAGGATCAAAAGTAACCGTTTCCGGCATAGACAAGCAGCAGGTAGGTGAATTCGCCGCCCAGGTGCGGAAACTCCGGAAACCCGAGCCGTACAAGGGCAAGGGGATTCGGTACGAAAACGAGCAGATCCGGCGTAAGGTCGGAAAATCCGGTGTAAAGTGATAAGGAAGAATTATGCTGCGTAAGATGTTGGAAAAAGACCGGAAGAGGCTGAAACGGAGAATTCATATCCGCAAAGATATTTCCGGAACGGCGGAAAGGCCGCGTTTAACCGTTACAAGAAGCAATAAAGCCCTTTATATGCAGGTTATAGACGATACCAAAGGGCAAACTTTGGCTGCAGTTTCCACACTGGAAAAAGATCTGCGGAACATAAAACCCACTGTTGCCGGGGCGGCAGAGCTTGGGGAAATAATGGGAAAGCGGCTTGCAGAAAAGAACATTACAACCGTTGTGTTTGACAGGAACGGTTATTTATATCATGGCCTGGTAAAAGCCATGGCGGACGGAACCCGGAAAGCCGGGGTTAAGTTTTAGGGGGCTAAATGGAGCATGGAAGAGAAGGCCGCAGGGACAGGGATCGCGACAGAGGCCAGGAAAAAGAAAAAGAATTTATTGAAAAGCTCGTTAAGCTGAACAGAACCGCCAAGGTTGTAAAGGGAGGCCGCAGGTTTTCCTTTTCAGCCCTTACCGTAGTGGGAGACAGAAAAGGCAACGTGGGTTTTGGTTTTGGCAAGGCTAATGATGTATCGGAAGCGATACGCAAGAGTATAGACAAGGCAAAACGAAGTCTGGTAAAGCTGCCGATTAAAAACGGAACAATACCCCATGAAATCCAGGGAGCCTTTAAAGCTTCCAGAGTATATTTAAAACCGGCCTGTTCCGGGACGGGAATTATAGCCGGAGGGCCGGTACGGGCAATTATGGAAGCAGGAGGCGTTACCGATGTGCTTTCCAAATCGATCGGCGCTTCCAGCCAGTACAATGTAGTTAAGGCAACTTTCGAAGGCATTAGCCGGATGATGGACGCCAGGGCGCTGTCAAGAGCCAGAGGTAAATCCATTAAGGAACTGTGGGGCTGATATGGCGCAAAAAATAAAAATTACCTTAATTCGCAGTACAATAGGAAGGCTTCCCGCACAGCGGGCTACAGTTCGTTCTCTGGGTTTGCGGAAAATTGGTTCCAGCAATGTACTGGATGTAAACCCTTCGGTACTGGGAATGGTTAAAAAAGTATCCCACCTTATTTCGGTGGAAGAGGTATAGCGATGCACGACTTTAATTTACATGCCCCGGAAGGCGCCAATAAAAAGAAACGTATTCTTGGCAGGGGCCAGGGTTCCGGCAGGGGTACCACTTCCGGCAAGGGGCATAAGGGTCAGAAGGCACGATCCGGCGGCAAGACTTATACCGGGTTTGAAGGAGGGCAGATGCCCCTCTACCGGCGGCTTGCACAGCGCGGTTTTTCCAATTACCCCTTTAAGAAAGAATATCAGGTGGTAAACATTTCCGAAATAGAAAAACGTTTTGCAGACGGAGATACAATCGACGCGGCTGCTCTTTACAATAAAAGGCTTGCTAAAGGGCCCGTGCCGGTAAAGATCCTGGGAAACGGAAAATTAAGTAAAAAACTTACCGTAAAAGTACCTGCCATTTCTGCTTCCGCAAAAGAAAAGATCGAAAAGGCAGGCGGAACCGTAGAATGTACCGTTCCGGAGGCCGCTAAAAAGCCGGCTGTTTCGGCGGCCGGTAAAAATAACAAGAAAAAGGCATAGTAATGGCAAATCCGCTGGTTGGTATTTTCAGGGTTAAGGAACTCAGGGAACGCATTTTCTTTACCATGATGCTTCTTTTGGTTTTCCGTGTAGGGGCAGTGCTTCCCATACCGGGAATTAATGTTTCGCTCCTGACAAATTATTTTACTTCTCAGCAAGACTCGGGAAATGCCATTGTCGATTACCTTGACTTCTTTGCCGGCGGCGCTTTTTCCAATTTTTCCGTCTTTATGCTGGGAATTATGCCGTACATCTCCATGTCGATAATCATGCAGCTTCTTATAATTGTTTTTCCTTCCTTAAAAAAACTGTCGCAGGAAGAGGGGGGAAGAAAGAAAATACAGAGTTACCAGCGGCTTGGCACGGTTGCTGTTTGTGTTGTTCAGTCTTTTGCCATTACCCAGTATGCCAGAGCCATTGCCCGGCAGGTAGAAGGAGAATTTTTTACCATTCCCAATTTTGCTTTCTTTTCGATAATTGCCGTCCTGACCGTTACTACCGGTACAATGTTCCTAATGTGGATGGGTGAACAAATTACCAAGCGCGGTATTGGGAACGGCATATCGCTCCTGATCTTTGCCGGTATTGTTGCCAGGCTTCCCCATGCGGTATGGGAACTGGGTCAGCAGGTGTGGAGAGGCGATCAAAACCCTGTTTTTGTTGCAGTGGTTTTTGTCATGTTTGTTGCGGTGGTAGCGCTGGTGGTTTTCGAACAGCAGGGACAACGGAAAATTTCCGTGCATTATGCAAAGCGTATTGTTGGCCGGCGTATGTATGGCGCCCAAAATACCTATATTCCATTTAAGATTAACCCTTCCGGAGTAATTCCGGTAATTTTTGCATCATCCATTCTGACCTTTCCCATACAAATTGCATCAATGATAGGGCAGAATGTAGCCTGGCTTGGGGCTTTGTCAAGGATTCTGACCCCGCGGGGCACGCTTTACAATGTTCTGTATGTACTGTTAATAGTCTTTTTTGCGTATTTCTATACCCAGGTTAGTTTAAACCCCGTAGAAATAGCCAAGAATATCCGGGAGAACGGCGGATCGATTCCCGGTATCAGAACGGAACGTATTGAGGAATACCTTACCAAGATACTCAACCGTATCGTTTTGCCCGGTTCGCTTTATTTGGCGGTAATAGCCGTTTTGCCCACAATAATTCAGTATATTTTTAAGTTTCCGTCTTCCATCTCGTACCTCATGGGCGGTACATCCCTTTTGATCCTGGTGGGAGTGGATCTTGACACGATGAGTCAGGTGGAAAGTTTGCTGAAAATGCATCATCACGAAGGTTTGACCAGAAAGGGCCGCCTCCGTGGAAGGAATTTATAACATGAAAGTTCGAACCAGTGTTAAACCGATTTGCGACAAGTGCAAGGTAATTAAACGGAACGGGATAATCCGTATTATCTGCAAGAATCCCAAGCATAAACAGAAACAAGGATAGGACAGGTATGGCACGTATAGCGGGAATCGACCTCCCCAACAAACACGTTAATATCGCATTAACCTATATTTTCGGTATTGGCAGATCCAGCGCCAATGAGATCTGCGAAAAGGCAAAAATCGATCCATTAAGGCTTATAAATGATCTTTCGCAGGAAGAACTGGCCGAGTTGCGCCGTCTTATAGAGAACGATTACAAGGTAGAGGGCCGCCTTAGAACCGAAGTTGCCCTGAATATCAAGCGGCTTATGGATATTGGCTGCTACCGGGGTCTCAGACACAGAAAAGGCCTGCCCTTACGGGGACAAAGGACACGGACCAATGCCCGCACGCGCAAGGGCAAGAAGAAAACCGTGGCCGGCAAGAAAAAATAGGGCGTAATCAGGACCCTGAATATAACGGAGGATGTGAGTGGCTGGTGCTTCAAAGAAGAAGAAAGAAAAAAAATCGGTATATGAGGGAAACGTATACATCCAGGCTACGTTTAACAATACCATTGTTACGATTACCGATCTTATGGGCAACGCTATTTCCTGGGCCAGTTCGGGAGGGCTTAATTTTCGGGGCGCCAAAAAATCAACCCCATTTGCCGCTCAATCGGTAACGGAAACAGCCGCCCAAAAGGCCATGCAGGTGGGTTTAAGGGAAGTTCATGTATACGTAAAGGGGCCCGGAATTGGCCGGGAATCCGCCATCAGACAGCTTGGCGTACTGGGCATCAAGGTAAAGTCGATCAACGATGTAACACCAATTCCCCATAACGGCTGCAGACCGCGTAAAACCCGCCGTATATAAGGAGTTTAATAATGGCAAGATATACCGGGCCTGTGTGCCGCCTGTGCCGGGCAGAGTCCAAAAAGCTGATGCTTAAAGGGGAGCGGTGCAAGAGCGACAAATGCGCAATTAACAGAAAGAGGCCTGCTCCCGGCAAGGATCCCAAGGGAAGAATGGGAAAGAGAAGCGATTACGGCGTACAGCTCCGCGAAAAGCAAAAGCTCCGCCGGATTTACGGTATGCAGGAAAGGCAGTTTAACCTGTTTTTCCAAAGAGCCCTGCGTATGGCCGGCATTACCGGCGAGAATCTCTTTGTACTGCTGGAACGGCGGCTGGATAATGTTGTTTACCGTCTTCGCTTTGCTTCAAGCAGAAGCCAGGCCCGGCAGATCGTACTTCACGGTCATGTTGAGGTAAACGGAAAACGGGTAAGTATTCCGTCATACCTAATAAAACCGGAAGATGAAATCAGCATCCGGGATGGAAGCAAAAGCATGGTTATTATCAAGGAAGCTCTTAAAGAATTCGGCAAGAGCGGTGTAATGCCCTGGTTCCATCTGGATCCGGACACTATGAAAGGCAAATTCCTTGCTTCTCCGCGGCGCAGTGACATTACAGACCTTGCGGATATCAGGGAACAGATGATCGTAGAGTACTATTCTAAATAGGAGTCATCATGAAACTTCGTTTCATGTTCGATTTAATTGTGCCGCCGCGCCGGCAAACCGGCGATGCTGCACTATGTAGGAGTTACTATGGCCCGTAAGAATCTGCTTCAGGGATTCAAGCGTCCCAAAGGCATTACCTTTGAACATGGTGAGCAAAAACCGAATTATGGTAAATTTATTGCTGCTCCTTTTCAGCCAGGCTTTGGTACAACCGTAGGGAATACCCTGCGGCGTGTCCTGCTTTCGTCAATACAGGGCTTTGCCATTACAGCAGTTAAGGTAACTTCGTACGATGTTAACGGGAATGCACATGCTGTATCCTCTGAATTTGAAAGTATTCCCAACATCATGGAAGATACCCTGGAAGTGATTAATAATCTTAAGCAAGTCCGCCTGCGTCTGCCTGCGGATATGGAACAGGTTGTTCTTACCTACGAATGGTCGGGAAAAAACACCATTAAGAGTGAAGATTTTGAAAAAGAAGGCCAGGTAGAGGTGCTTAATACCGGGCGCCATATTATGACCTTAATGGACAACGCCCATGTTGAATTTGAAGTTCAGATAGACCTGGGAAGGGGATATGTTCCGTCAGAGGTAAACGAACATTATGTAGATGTAATCGGAACCATACCGCTTGACGCTATTTTTTCTCCGGTTAAAAAAGTCAAGTATGCCGTGGAACCCACGCGTGTCGGACAGCGCAGCGATTACGACAAACTTGTGCTGGAAATCTGGACAGACGGGACAATTAAGCCCGACGATGCCCTTGCCGAAGCGGCAAAGATCGCCAAGGATCATTTTTCCGTATTTATTAACTTTGACGAAAACAGCCTTGGTTCGGATCTGGACGACGATCCGGATGACGAAAGAATCAGACAAATTCTTAATACACCCGTTGAGGAACTGGAACTTTCCGTCCGCTCTTCCAACTGTCTTAAAAACGCCAATATTAAAACCATCGGGGAGCTGACCAGGAAAACCGAAGACGATATTGCGAAAACACGGAATTTCGGAAAGAAATCGCTTCAGGAGATAAAAGAAAAACTAAAAGAATGGAATCTGGGATTGGGGATTACCGATGTTAATGTGCTGCGGAATGCGGTCAGGAATGTACCCCAGAAGGAAGTAGAAGATGAAACATAAAAGAGGCTTTAATCCTCTGGAGCG
>Ga0082212_10009632_pt1 | contig 12438 bp, 13 predicted proteins | sample TergutNt197P3_FD_71548 | JGI IMG/M metagenome (GOLD analysis project Ga0082212, IMG submission 71548) | Neocapritermes taracua P3 segment gut microbial communities from Petit-Saut dam, French Guiana - Nt197 P3 | ecosystem: Host-associated > Arthropoda: Insects > Digestive system > Gut ... | reverse complement strand
AGAGCGTTTCACCAGCCGTTTAGACGAGAAAAATCAACGGATCGTCAAACTCCTGCTTGCAGGGTACACACAGGCGGAGATCGCCCAAAAGATTGGATTTGCTAATCACAGCGGCGTCTGCAAGCGGATTAAGAAAATCGGCGCGGAGTTCTTGGAGTACATAAAGCCACAGTAAAATAGCGGTTCTCACGCCCTTGCTGAAAAATCGGCAGGGGTTTTTTCGTGCGCGGAAAAATTTTTTCAATCATTGGAACATTCCGGCTATATGAGAGCCGTTATAAAATAGAACGCATAAAAGGAGGCGATGTCCAAAGGTCAAAACCAGCGCAAAATCCCTATACCAGCACAATACTATAGCCGGAGGTGATGCAACCCTACCCCGCCCGCCGAACCGCACCCCAAGCGCGGCGGCGGGCATTTTCGCGCCCCAAAATAAACATAAGGAGGAGTACCATGCCCCACATTTGGCAAATTGGCGTCCACCCGGTTTACTCATTGCTTATTCAATCTGTTTGGCTACTCGAACGCTAAGGTTCAGCCTGCTTAAAACGAACGCCGCAATAAGAGGATGGCTGACTGTCTTCAATACGGACATGGTTAGTCCAAGGAGGAATACGTCAGACCATTTTGCCCTCTCATTGTAGCTTGGGCAATGAAATGGATAAAGACACGGCTGGATACCGTGCCTTGTCCGTAATTCTATAGTAACAGGAGGAATTGACAAAGGGCTTCGGTATCTGCTATAATGGCCGAAAATGAAACGGCTGGCCGCGGGCGCGGCAAACCGTTTCGGGGATCATCCGGGGTATGGGACCGCATGGATTGTCAAACGCGCCTCCTTCCGACAGTATATCAAACATAAAAAGGGGGAACGGCGCAAATGAGACAAAAGAGCAGTATTTCGGAGCGAACGGTACTTTATTCTCTGGAGAAGAGGATCGTACATATGCGGCTGGCGTTGTGTGACGATGACAGGCAGTTTGTCAAGGAACTCAAGCCCCTGATTTACCAGTACGGAAATAACCATCGGTTCGAGATGGTCATTGACGTGTTTCACTGCGGGGAAGCCCTGCTTCGGTCCAAAAAGGCGTATGACATCATCTTTCTCGACTACCAGATGGCCGGGGTTGACGGCCTGAGCGCCGCCAAAACGCTCCGGAACAGGAATGTCAACTGCGCCATCGTTTTCATCACAAGCTATCCCCGCGAGTTTATCCGTCAGGCTTTTGAGGTAAACGCGTTCCGTTTTCATGAAAAGCCTTTTGAGCGGGACAGCCTCTATGAAACGCTGGACGATTTTTTCAGGATGCACGGGCATGACTATCCGATCCTGCTGCAGCATGACAGGGAAACGGTACAGATTTACACAAAGGACATCATCTATCTGGAAGCGATGAACAAACACTGCATGGTCCATCTGGCGGACCACCGGCTGTATGTGGCGAAAACCATGACCAAAATCAGCGAACTGCTGCCGAGGAGCCATTTTCACCGGGTGGGCCGCGCGTTTGTCGTCAACTTCAACTTTGTGTCCAAATACAACAGCTATGAAATCTTCTTCAAGAACGGCGCGAGCGTGCATATAAGCCGCAGGTTCCTCGCCGTCTTCAAAGACGCCTACAGGGCGTATTCCGATTTGCGCAACCCGAAGCGGCCGGAACCCAAACACTAAACGGAGCGGGACGGCCCGCCGCTGACGCGGTGGGCCGTTTTTGGGACGTCTGAAGGCCGGCTCAGAAGCCGAGCAGCCTGGCGATCAATTCCAGCAAAAACATCTGTATACCTCCCCCCTGTCTTTGGATAACCATGGGGTAACCGTAATACAAAGGCCGGAAAGAATCACGGGCAGGGGAGTAAAAGGTCGTTTTTGGGGAGTGAACGGAGGGGATTTTTACCATATGGAAGTTTTCTTTTGGATCGACTTAGCGCTGTTTCTGCTGAGCAGCCATATCCTCGTCATCAAAATTTTCCGGGGGAAACTGCGGGTCAAAACGGCTATCCTGTTCTTTCTCCTGCTTTCGGCGTCCGCCGCCTTAACGGTGTCGCGGCTTTACGAGCCTTCCGTGGCCATCTTTGTCGTTCTGTCCGTGCTGCTGAGTTATGCGGCGCCTTTGTTTACGCTGGGCAATATGGAGAAGAAAAGGCTCTTATACATCACGCTGCTGTACTTCGGCGTATCGTATATCCTGATCGCGTCGTGCCGGTGGGTTGTCAAAATCATCACGGAAGAGGTCAACGCGCTGATCGCGGCCGGGATCGCCGTGCAGGTCATATTGCTGATCCTCTGCGTTGTGTTCTCAAAAAACGCCGTATTCAGCAAAGCAAAGCGGTATATTGATATGATTTCGGTGAAGCTGAAGGTATTTCTGCTTATTTCGGTATGGTTTAACGTAGTGTTTGCCTTTTTCTTCTCCTCGTACGTTTCCGGCCATCCGCGCACGCTGCCGCTGATCCTCACGGAACTGTCCGCCGCGGCCATCATCATTTCGGTCGGGACGATGTGGCCGTTCATCATTCTGGGGCATTCGCTGAACGTGACTTATAAATCCGCACTGGACCGCCTAGACGGGCAGATACAAGCCCAGGTCAAACACTATGAACTCGTCATCCAGGCCAACAAAGACGTCCGCGGCTTCCGGCACGACTTCCGCAATCTAAAGGTGGGGCTGGCCGCCCACCTGCAAAACGGCGACCCCCAAGGGGCGCTGCGGTTCCTCGCGGAATGCGAGCAATCGGTGCGGAGCGAGTATATCTCCTATGAAACCGGCAATCTGATCGCCGACGCGCTGCTGACCGAAAAGGAAACCGCCGCCGGAGCGGGCGGCGCGCAAATCGTTTTCAACGGACTCATCCCCCCCGGCGGCATATCCCCGGTGGACATGTGCGTCATCCTCGGGAATCTGCTGGATAACGCGCTGGAGGCCTGCGAGAAGCTGCCGGGAACCAAAACGGCCGCCATAGACGCCCGTATGAGCAACGGATTCCTCTTTCTAAAGGTTTCAAACCCTGTGAAAGAGGCTGTCCCCCTCCGCGGCGGAATACCCGAAACGACGAAAGAGGATCAAAGGAACCACGGCGCGGGCTTGATCTCAGTGGAAAACGCGATACGGAACTATAACGGCGTCATGACGCTGTCCTGCGCGGACGGCGTGTTCACGGCGGAGGTCGCGCTCGATTTGAACGAAACCGGCGGAAAGGATTGAAACGAAATGGACTATGCCTCAAAATCCCTCGCGCTCCACGCGCAATGGCGCGGCAAACTGGAAACCGTATCCAAGATAGACCTTTCTACCAGGGAGATGCTGTCGCTGGCCTATACGCCCGGCGTGGCCGCGCCCTGCCTGGAGATCCAAAAAGACCCGGAGAAGAGCTTCGCTCTCACCGGGCGGTGGAACACCGTCGCCGTCGTGACCGACGGCACGGCGGTGCTGGGGCTGGGCGACATCGGCCCGGAAGCCGCGATGCCGGTGATGGAGGGCAAGTGCGCCCTGTTCAAAGCGTTCGGCGGCGTGGACGCCGTCCCCATCTGTATACGCTCGAAGGATACGGAGGAGATCGTCCGCACCGTGGAACTGCTGGCCGGCAGCTTCGGCGGCGTTAATTTGGAAGACATTTCCGCGCCGCGCTGCTTTGACATCGAGCGCAAACTGAAAGAACGGTGCGGCATCCCCATCTTCCATGACGATCAGCACGGCACCGCCGTCGTGACGCTGGCGGCGCTCATCAACGCGCTCAAACTGACCGATCGTTCGATAGGGAGCGCCCGCGTCGTCATCAACGGCGCGGGCGCGGCCGGCGTCGCAACCGCCCGGCTGCTTCTGGCGGCGGGCGCGGGCGACATCATCCTGTGCGACAGGCAGGGGATCATCGCAGCCGGCCGCGGCGGCCTGAACGGGGAAAAAGCCGACATAGCCCGCCTGACCAACCGGGAAAACCGGTCCGGCACGCTGGCCGGCGCGCTGCGCGGCGCGGACGTGTTTATCGGCGTGTCCGCCCCGGGCGCGGTGACCGGCGGCATGGTCAAAACGATGGCCAAAGACCCCATCCTGTTCCCCATGTCCAACCCGGTCCCCGAGATCATGCCGGACGAGGCGGCGGCGGCGGGCGCGGCGGTGATCGGGACAGGCCGCAGCGACTTCCCCAATCAGATCAACAATGTGCTGGCCTTCCCCGGCGTCTTCCGGGGGGCGTTCGACGCGGGAGCCGGGGACATCACCCAGGCGATGCTGCTGGCGGCGGCGCGGGCTTTGGCCGCGCTGGTTTCAGACGCGGAACTGCGCCCCGGCTATATCATCCCATCGCCGTTCAACCCGGGCGTGCGGGACGCCGTGGCGTCGGCGGTCGCCGCGAACAGCGCCGCGCCGATCCGTTCCTTCAACCGGTCCAGCCCGGTTTTCCGGCCCGCCGATACGTAAACCGTCTCCGCGCCCTCCGGCGGGACGTCGTCGGCAAAGCCCAGATCCTGCTTATTGAAAACGGTCAGCACCGGGACCGTCCCCCCGCTCAGTTCGGCGATGATCGGATCGCACACGCCGATCTGGCCGCGCCAGTCCGGGCGCGAACCGTCCGCCACATGCAGGATCAGGTCGGCGTCGGCCAATTCCTCCAATGTGGCGCGGAACGCGCGGATGAGGTGGGTGGGCAGCTTGCGGATGAAGCCGACGGTATCGGTCAGCACAATCTGCCGCCCCTGTCCCAGAAAGCATTGCCGCGCCGTCGTATCCAGCGTTTCGAAGAGCCGGTCGGCCTCGGTGGCGTGCGCCCCGTCGGTCAGGATATTGAACAGCGTCGATTTGCCGGCGTTGGTATATCCAACGATAGATACAACCGGCGTGCCGCGCCGCTCGCGCTGCCTGCGCGAAATCAGGCGCTGCCGTTTGACCCGTTCCAGCGCCTGTTCCACCGCGCGTATCCTGGTCCGGACGTGCCGGCGGTCGGTCTCCAGCTTGCTCTCGCCGGGACCGCGCGTGCCGATGCCGCCGCCCAGGCGGGAGAGCGTGGTCCCGCGCCCCGCGAGGCGGGGCAGCAGATATTGATACTGCGCCAGTTCGACTTGCAGCTTGCCTTCCGACGTCTTGGCGCGTTTGGCGAAGATGTCGAGGATCAGGCCGCTGCGGTCGATGACCGGTTTCTCCAGTTCCTTTTCCAATACGCGCGTCTGCGACGGCGACAGTTCGGCGTCGAACACCACAAGCCCGGCGTCTTTGGCCAGTTCCTTGATTTCCCCGACCTTGCCGCGCCCGATAAAGGTCGCCGGATCGGGCGTATCGCGGTTTTGCAGCACCCGCCCCATGGCTTCGCCGCCCGCCGTGTCCAGCAGCGACTCCAGTTCGTCGAGCGTTTCGTCGGTAGAATCAACGCCGGGCAGGCGGCTGGTATTCAGGCCGACCAATATGGCCTTTTCTTTTTGCTCCATAGAATCATTCACCAAGGCAAAGGTTTTCCCGTATGTTCCATAAAATATACGCCTTCCGGAATCGTTTCCGGATTCACCGCGTACCCCACGATGTTTGACGCGCTCTCGTCGCAGCTGACCGAATACGGGCTTTCCGCCGCGTCTTTGCCGCCCATCACGGAGCGCAGCCAGCCGGGATGGAAGCAGATCACCCGCGTCCCGCGTTTTTTGACCTCGTTTTGCAGGAGCACCGACGCGATGTTGGCCGCCGCTTTGCTCATGCCGTACATATACTCCACTTCACGGTAGCAGTCGCCGATGCTGCCCGACTCGCTGGTGATGTTGACCACCATGCTTCCCTCGCCCAGCTTCGGGACGACGGCCTTGCACATCCGCAGCAGGCCGACGGCGTTGACCTGCATCATCACCATCCCCGCGTCAATGTCGGTTTCGGCGAGGCCGCAGCGGTCTTCCATCCGGAAAACGCCCGCGTTGTTATAGAGGAAGTCGATCCTCTCCTCTTTGGCCAGCATATCGGCCGCGGCGGCTTCAACGCTTGCGGTGGAAGTGAGGTCGCACGGATAAATATGCAATGTTTCCTGTTCGCGGGCGTATTGGCGCAGTTCATCGGTGATATTCACCTCAAAGGCGTAGACGCGGTCGCCCCGCCCGATGTGCTGTTTGACGATCGAAAAGCCGAGGCCCCGCCCGGCCCCGGTGACGGCAACCGATTTATCCATATCAAAAACTCTCCAGCAATTCCACGATAAACGGCAGCCCGTCCCCGCCCTCGAGGTAGGAATAGCATCCGCCGCCGTCGCCGTAATAGCCCTTCTGCGCAAACTTCATCCCATAATTCTCACAGGACAGGACGACGGAATCCATCCCCTTGACATTGAACGCGATATGGTGCAGCCCTTCGCCTTTCTCGTCGAGGAAATCCTGCCACACGCTGGCGGCGCCGTTGGGCTGGATCAGTTCAAGCTGCACGCCGCCGCCCACGTCGAAGAAGGCCAGCAGGCAGTTGGCGTCTGGCGCGGGACGGCCCTTATACTGCGTTTGCGTGACCGCGAAGTCGCCGCCCGGAAAATGCGGCGGGACCGGAAGGCCCAGAAAGGCGGCCAGCTTGTTCTTGGTTTTCTCGATGTCTCTGACGATCAGCGCCACCTGCGTGACCTTGCTTGTGCCGAGTATCCCTTCCATATGGAAAAACCTCCTTTTGATCTTTTGCCGATTGACCGTGTGCCAAACGCCGTTGCGACGCCATTATACCACAGGGCCGCGCTGAAAAGCAACGGCCCTTTTTTCATCGTTTTCCAAAACAGCGGATGACAGGCTGCGCTATACCGCGCAAAGCGCCGTATTAGCTATGGCGCGTCCTACGGCAGCAGGACCTCCGCCAGGTATGGCCCGGCGGCGTCGCAGAACAGGTTGGCGGCGCGGAGCGCTTCGGTCAGCGAGTTGGCCGCCGTGCCAACCTCGAGGATCAGCGAGCCGGGCGTCGCGTGCTGGTTGAAGCGTTCCTTGCGCAGATGGATGGGCCGCATCGCCGTGGGACACGCTTCCAATACCCGCCGCTGCATTTGCGCCGCGAACGCCAGATTGTCGCGCCAGCCGTCGTGCGGCAGCCCGGTGCCGTTGGTGCCGACCACGAACATCATCTGCGCCGTTTTGCCGTAAGAGGATTCGCAGACGGTTTTGAACATGGCGCCGTCCTTGGCGGTGATCGAATCCCGGTGGACGTCCAGCACAACCTGTATCGACGGATGCTCTTTGATATAACGTTCGATAGCGTTCAGCGTGCGGTTATACGAGCCGCTGTAGGTGGGATAATCGTTGATGTTGCGGTCGTGCAGCACGGTCAGGCCCAGCGCCTCCAGCCGTTCCGTTATCTCGTCGCCCACACGTACGATGTTGTAGCGGGTGTCCTCCGTCCGCTCTATGTCGGTGGGGATATAGAAATCCCGCTCGTCGGGCAGGAAGCTCTCGCTCGCGTGGGTATGTATAATCAATATCTGCGGGCCTTCGGAGGACGGCGCTTGCCCCGGGGTCCTCTCCAGCAGCGCCGGAATATCGACCGTGTACGGCGACCCGTTGTTGACCGAAACCGTGCCGTCGGTCAGGTAGCCGCCGCCGTCTGAGACGGGCAGCAGCGTTACCTCGCGCAGCGGCAGCGCGCCGGGATCATCCCCGTCCGGCGCCGGCCACGCGCGGTCGTCCCACTCCGACGGCTGCGGCGAGCCGCCGCTGACCGTGTCCGGGTCAGGGGCTGGCAAGGGGTCCGCGCCGGACCCGCTCTCTTGGGGGAGCAGGGGCGTCATGACGGGAGGATACGGTTCCGGCGGTTCCGCCTCCGCCGGCATGAGGCTTCCCGGCCCCGGAGCTTTATCCTCCGACCGGACGGCCGCCAGCAGCGGCGAGCCGAACGACAGCAGCGTCCGGTAGGCCGGCGGGCGCGCCCCGCCCGCTCCGGTTTCCGCGCGCAGCAGGGCCAAAGCCGCTTCCCCGCTAAGGCCCCGCGAGAAGACGGAGACGGCGGCGGAAACGGCGTTGAACCGCATGACGGCCCAGACGACCGCCAGAACACTCAAAATAATCAGCAGCGGCCTGACCGGGACGGAGGCGTGCCTTTTCATAGGAAGGGCGGATCGCACAGGCGTCATTCCTTATTTTGACATATATTGCAGGACCAGCAGCAGCGCGAAACCCGGAACGCCCAAAACGCCCAAAACGCCCGCGTTAAAGACGTTCAGGCCGACGGACAGGCCAAAAGCGCCGCCCGCTATATTGAACAGCAAAAGGGCGGCAAAGCCCAGTACGGTGCGCGCCAGCAGCTTCAAAGCGTGTTTCTTCATGCGCCCTCTCCCTCGCGCAGGATGCGGATGTAATAGGCGTGACGGGCTTTCAGCGCGTTGATCTCATATACGCACTGCTCGATCAGTTCCGGCTGCGTGGCCATATTGAACCTCGCGTTGGCCTCGCCCAACCGCTGCTGCGTCTCCAGAAGCTCTTCCAGCAGGACTTCCCGTTCCGTCGTCAGCCGTTTCGATACGCCAAGCGGCATAGCTTACGCCCTCCCTTTTGTAAATTCCAGACCGTTACAGCCCTGCCATAACGAATTGGTAAAATAACCCTATTCAAAGGATACCCGAAATATGTCCCGAAAAAACATCTATTTTCCACCTATATTTTGCGCGGCGCGGGCCATAATAGGTTTGGACGGCGAACATTGCTTTCAGACCGGTGCCCCGGAAACGCAAAGCGTTAAGCTGCGCGTGAGGTTTTCATCAGGGTTCGGCTATCGAACGCATTTGTCCGTTAAGGCGAAAGGTTAAAGCGCGGCAATTCCCGCACGGCCGATTTAGGCCGGGTTTGGTGAAAAGCCGGAAAGCCGTCAAGTGTGCCGGGACCGCGGGGTTTACGGCGCGAAAGAGGAAGGTCCCCTTCACGCCGGGTTTACACCGGGCGGCGGGGACCTCCTCTTTATTCGCCTTTATATTTCTTCCGTGTAGCCATCCCGCCCCGCAAATGGCGCTGCGCTTTGTTTTCATCCAAAACTTGCTTGACGGCGGCGTACAACGCCTGATTGCATATCCGAAGCCTGTCAGATAGGTCTTTATGTACGGTACTCTTAGAGATCCCAAACTTTTTGGCGGCGGCGCGCACCGTCGCCTTGGTTTCTATAATGTAAGCGGCTACCTCGCAGGCCCTTTCCTCAATGTTTCCCTTCAAGCGCTATCCCCTCCCTCTCCAAGCGCACGCTTGGGATTTCCCTACATATATATGCGGCGTTTCGCGCTTTGTGAACAGCAAAAACAACCCGTTGCAGTGGACGGGCCGCATAGAAAATATTTCAAAAACGCTATTGACTGATCCGGTCAATAGTGTTATGCTGACATTGACCGGATTAGTCAATGTCAAAGGGGGAATGAAATTTGCCTGAGGGAATGGACATCGCTTCGCATAAGATCATGTCGATGGGGCCGGAAAAGCGCGACCGCGTCATCAACGCCGCGCTGGAGGAGTTTTGCAAGGGATTTGCCCACGCGTCAACGGATACGATTGTGCGCAAAGCGGGTATTTCCAAGGGGCTGCTGTTCCACTATTTCGGCACAAAAGAAGGGCTGTATGAGTTTCTGTTGTGGTATGCCTTCGACGTGATGGTCAAGGAATATTTCGGCCTCCTGAATCTGGAACAGCGGGACATCCTTGACCGCCTCCGGCAGATGATCCTGCTCAAATGGGACCTGTCTTACAAAGCGCCCGCCTTGTTTGATTTTCTGATCGCGGCCTACGCGCGGGAGCGGGGCGACCCGTCCAATCAGTTTGCCGGGATGTATCAGGCGGTGCAGACCGACGTGGCGGGCAGGCTCTTTGCCGACATCGACTTCTCGCTCTTCCGGAACGATATCAGCGCGGATATGGCCGTCAGCGTCATCCAGTGGTCGCTGCTCGGCTACTCCGACAGCAAAATCAGCAAAGACAAGGTCTTAGGGGATTACCAAAAAGAATACGAAACGTATCTGGCAGATCTGGACGGGTATTTTTCACTCTTTAGGAAAGTATTCTATCCATAACAAGGAGGAATCGTTATGTCAGCCGTCAATCTGGAAATCAGCAGCCTGACAAAGAAATTCGGGCCGTTCACTGCGCTCAATACCGTGAGCCTGCAAGTGGGCGAAGGGGAGGTCTTCGGCTATATCGGCCCCAACGGGGCGGGCAAGACCACCACCATCCGCGTCCTGCTGGGCATTTTGCAGGCTAGTGCGGGAAGCGCCAAAGTCTTTGGGCTGGACGCGTGGAAGGACGCCGTGGAGATCCATAAGCGGATCGCTTATGTGCCGGGCGACGTCAACCTCTGGCCCAACCTGACCGGAGGGGAGGTCATCGACCTGTTTGTCCGTTTAAGGGGAAAGCACGACAAAGCGAAGCGGGAAAAGCTGCTGGAAATGTTTGACCTCGACCCATCTAAGAAGTGCCGCACCTATTCCAAGGGCAACCGTCAAAAAGTCGCCCTTGTCGCGGCCTTCGCCTCCGACGCCGATTTGTTCGTCCTGGATGAGCCGACCAGCGGCCTTGACCCTCTGATGGGCGAAATGTTTGTGGAATGCGTATCGGAACTCAAGGCAAATGGCAAGGGGGTCTTCCTCTCCAGCCATATCCTGAGTGAAATCGAGCGCCTCTGCGACCGCGTCGGCATCATCCTCAAGGGAAAGCTGATCCAAACGGGCACGCTTGATGAGCTTAAGCAAAGCGCGGCCGCCGCGGACGGCGCCCTGCCCGCCTCAATGGAGGAACTCTTTATGCGGTATTACAAAGCCGCAAGCGAGGCGGTGTGACCATGAAAGGGTTATTTGACCATTCCGGCCATTTGGTTCGGTTCATTCTGCGCCGTGAACGCGTAGTATCGGCCCTTTGGATCGTTCTGCTGGTCGTCTTCTCCGTCGGCCTGGCCCCCGGGCTCAGCGGTATCCTCTCCACCTCCGAAGACCGGGCGGCTATGGTGGAGACGATGGACAGCCCCGCGATGATTGCCATGATGGGGCCGCTTTACGACGGCGACAGCATCGGGAGCCTGTATGCCTTCCTGATGCATCTATGGGTCATGATCGGCGTGGGACTCATGAACATTTTCCTGGTGACGCGCCACACCCGCGCCGACGAGGAGCGCGGCAGGACGGAGGTTGTGCGCTCGCTGCCTGTGGGGCGGCTCGCGACACTTAACGCGGTTATGCTCACGGCGGCCATCGTCAACGCCGCGCTGGCCCTGTTTACGGGCCTTGGCATGGCGGCCACGGGTGTGGAAGGTATGGCCTTCGGCGGCTGTATGCTCTACGGCGTGACGCTGGGCGTTTTCGGGCTGTTCTGCGCCGCCATGACGGCGATATTCTGCCAGCTCTGCGTCAGCTCGCGCGGCGCGCTCGGGTTCTCCGGGGTATTATTGGCGTCGCTGTATATGATACGCGCGGCGGGCGATATGAACGCCGAGATGCTGTCATACTTCTCCCCGATGGGGCTTTTACAGCGCGCGCAAATCTTTGTGGGCAACCACTGGTGGCCCGTCCTGATCGTCCTGTTGGAAGCGATCGCGCTGACAGCCGTCGCGTATGCCCTCAACCGCACCCGCGATATGGATCAGGGATTCATCCCGGCAAAGCCGGGGCGCAAAGAAGCCAAGCCATCGCTGCTCTCTTCTTTCGGCTTGTCCTTCCGCCTGCTGCGCAACACCTTGATCGGCTGGACATCCGGCATGTTTTTGATGTGCGTGGCCTACGGTTCGATCATGGGCGATATCGAAGCGTTTATCGAGGGCAACGAGTTTTACCGCAGCCTGATGATCCTCTCGCCCGACCTGCCGCTCGCGGAGAGCTTCGCCGCCACGATCAACATCATGCTTTCGATCTGCTATGTCATCCCCGCCCTTATCGCCGTCTTCAAACTGCGCGCCGAGGAAAAGGACGGGCGCGCCGAACATATCCTCGCCCGCGCCGTCTCCCGGACGCGCTGCCTCGCGGGTTATGTGGCGCTGGCGTTTGCCTCGAGTGTCGTCGTACCGCTCGTGTCGGTCGCGGGGCTTTACGCAGCGTCCATGTCGGTCATGGACAACCCCATTTCCTTCGGCTTTTTCTTCAAGGCCACAATGGTCTATCTCCCCGCGCTGTGGGTGATGATCGGGCTTGCCACGCTGCTGGTGGGGCTGTTCCCCAAAGCAACGGTTCTCTGCTGGGCGATCATGGGGTATTCGATCTTCATCCTCTTTTTCGGGCGTATCATCGACAATATGCCAAGCTGGCTGGCCAAAATCACGCCGTTCGGGCACATCCCGCAGCTTCCGGTGGATGAGGTTAACTTTTTCACGCTCGCTGTCCTGACGCTGATTGCCGCCGCGCTGACCGCCGCCGGGTTTATCTTCTACCGCAAACGCGACATGATGACGGTCTAGCCGCATAACCTTCCCGTTTTCGCAAAAGCTATGCAAAACAGGAAGGGGACAAAAGATATGGGAAAGCAGTCAAAGGGGAAGAATTCCAAAGAACCGCGCC
>Ga0082212_10009631_pt1 | contig 12441 bp, 13 predicted proteins | sample TergutNt197P3_FD_71548 | JGI IMG/M metagenome (GOLD analysis project Ga0082212, IMG submission 71548) | Neocapritermes taracua P3 segment gut microbial communities from Petit-Saut dam, French Guiana - Nt197 P3 | ecosystem: Host-associated > Arthropoda: Insects > Digestive system > Gut ... | reverse complement strand
TCGGCCAATCGCTCCATGCTGGCTACAGGGAATTCGCCCGTAGCCATTGGGCCTACGTTTAGCAACAGATTCCCGCCCTTGCTGGCCACGTCAATCAATATGCGAATGAGTTCGGTACTGCTCTTCCAGTTTTGATCTGCCTTGTTATAACCCCAGTGGTCATTCATGGTCATGCAGGTTTCCCAATCCACGCCTGGTAAGCCCATTGGCGGGACTTCCTGTTCCGGTGTCCCATAATCGCCAGCATAGCTACTGTCCACCGTCATTTGCATCGAACCCCCGCCCTTATCAACGCGGTTATTCACAATAATTTGTGGTTGGAGAGAACGAGTGTAGTTATATAAATCAAGGCCCAACTCATGAGTCCATGTGGATTCCCATTGGCCGTCGTACCAGAGCAAAGAGATAGGGCCATACTGTGTAAGCAGTTCTTTAAGCTGACCCTTCATGTAAGCAATATAATTTTCAAAGACGGCCCCTTCCGCAGTGCGGTATTCCCAGGGGCGGCGCGGTAAATAATCGGTATGGTGCCAGTCCATGATGGAGTGATAAAAGCCCAGCCTGATGTTATATTTTTTGCACGCTTCTGCCAGTTCCCTGATGACATCCCTCTTGAATGGGGTTGATGCTATGCTCCAGTCGGTAAGTTTGGAGTCGAACAGGCAAAAGCCTTCGTGGTGCTTGGTGGTTATCACGATGTACTTAAAACCTGCATCAACAGCCGTCTTTACCCAGGCATCTGCATCAAATTTTGTGGGGTTAAACTGGTGTTTGAAGTTTTCATATTCACTCACCGGTATTTTGGCACTGTTGAGTATCCACTCGCCATATCCTGTTTTGCCATCCCACTCCCCCGCCGGAACTGTATAGAGTCCCCAATGGATGAACATCCCAAATCTGGCCTCTCGCCACCACTTCATTCTGTCTGAGTCCTTTATTTGGGTAGTCGCTGTTGGTTGGTTATTACCTGTATCCCGGTGGGCGGCGTTCATTATTCCTGTCACGGTTAGCATTGGTGCAAGTAATGTAGGTATGAGCCGCATTTGAAATCTCCGAAAATGATGTAATCGCCAGACAAGGTACTTTTTGGCATTACTATATAGAATCTACCAATTCATTATCTTATCTTTTGGGTAAATATCTGGAAGCAAACCACTTTTGCGGATCCTCCGGTGTTCTTCGGTTTCTGATTTCAAATCTCAGCCTCGGTCCATCGGGCGTGTCACCTACGTATCCAATGGTTTCTCCAGCTTTAACGATTTGGCCCTCCTGAACTAATAGTGCCCTTAAATACATGTAAATACTGAGGTAAGCATTCCCGTGATTGATAATTACCATAAGGCCATAGCTTTGGAAAGATTCAGCCTTGATGACTTGGCCATCCGCAACAGCCTTGATTGGAGCACCTCCAATAGCAGCAACCAGAATTCCCGAATTCATGGTCTTGGTACCAAAACGAGGGTGAGTCTGAATCCCAAACCCTTCAGCAAGCATCCCCTCCACCGGAACAGGTAACCTCCCGAGCAAATTCTGAAAAGGAATGGTGGCACGAAAAGCAATATTGCTCCCACTGGCCGACAGAACTGATGCCAACAACCTTTCCAACAGGATAGCTTCTTCATTTAGTTCTGCTTGAATTTCCCTTTTCTGTAATTCATCCCTTTGAATCCCATTCAAATATGCCTGCAGTTGTTTTTCATTTGCATTGAGTTCTTCCTGGAGTATAGCCATTTCACTGCTTACTTCGGAAAGTTTTGCTTCGGCATCTTCAGCCACTCTTGCCTGTTCAACAAGCTCGGCGTGCAGATTCATTGCTTTTTGAAGTTTTTGATTTTCATTTTTTCTCCACCACTCCAGATAGCGGCTTCTGACCAGGTAATTTTCAATGTCGGAATGGCTGGGAAAAAAACTCAAAGTACCAAGGGGACCCAGAGCTTGAAGCCACTTTACCTGGCGTTGAAGACTTCTTTTTAGCCTGCTCAATTCAATAAAAATTTCAGTTCTTTTCTTAGTCAGCATCAACAATTCGCTCTGAAGTTCATCTCTCCTTAATTTGGTAGCTTCTGCCTGGGAGCGGGCTTTTGAAGTCCTTAAGGTAATGCCCTGAAGTTCAACCAACACACCATTCCTGCGATTGTGAAGCTGTATTAGTTGATTATCCAACTGCCCAATTTGTAGCTGTAATTCCTGGAGCCGTTGCCTTGTTTTGCCGATATCCTGACCATGCTGTTCCTGAATCTTAACTTCCTGACCCAAAAGAGCCAGGAGAGAAACAAAACCAATCAATTGGCAAATCAATTGTCCAATTCTTTTGTTTGGGAACATGGCAAATATCAACCGAAAACAATATCGCAGTTCTATTGTGTTTTTGTTTTTTTGCTCTTGCCAATGGGCAAAATTACCAACAGGGCAGCAAGAGCTAATGTTCCGCCAATGCCAATAAATATTGTATTTACAGCGATTGTTGCTTCAGCTACATGATGGGAGGGTAAAAAGTGAAATAAAAATTCCACGATCCTGAGTTGGCTGGAACTCATACCGAGCATTTCACCAAAATCGATCAGATAGCTGAGCTTTGTTCCAACCGCGCTCAGCCCGAGTGTCAAGACCATGGAAATACCTCTATTCGAGCGTATGAGGCGATTGAAGATAATACTCCATATCAATAGCTGCACCCCGAGAATCAGGGCATGTAAGTCTGCCAGGGCTAAGGGGGCTGGAATCAAAGAACCCATGATCTTTGCACAAATAGCCCAAACAGGAATTATCAGGAGTTGGCTATATAAGAAGCCGTTTGCAGCGCCCAAAAGGTTGCCAACGAAAAAGCCTCTCAATTTGTTTGACTCAATTGCTTCAACCAGAGGGAAATAAGCCGTTGCCAAAAACGTAAAAGGTACAGTCCATACAATGAATGCCCTCAGAAAACTCCGTAAGAGTTGTATCGGATCTGCAAGGTCGCTGATGCTTGCCAATACGTACTGTGGGATAGTGGCCCCGAAGACATGGATGGCAAATCCGTCCGGCCCGTCAGATGTGCTGAAACCAATAAGAAACAGCAAAAACAGAAAAACTGACACAGAAGCCCACACAATGCGCAACCTGGGACTGCCAAAACGATTCATATTCCCCCCTGGATACCGAAAAACGTCATGTTTGATTGACCCAAAAAAGATAACAATTACAACCCATTAATTTTACAACCACGAATATAACTCAACTCATTGATATTAACTCATTTTTTCATGGTTTCTGTCTGGTCGCCAAAACCCAATGCTGAAACATGCAATCAAACAAATCAGCACTCCTGGCAAACTTGCCTCCAAGCCAAATTCACCACCAGTAAACCAACTTGGGAAGTCATTAAAAATCGGTTCCCAATATCCTCTTGATTTTGTGCCACTCACTCCAAAACCCAACAGGCTACCCTGCGCCCAATTCCAGCCCAAATGAATACCGATGGGCAATGCAAGGCTACCAGTCCTGATATATGCCAGGCCGAGCAGTACTGATGCCAGGCCGATACCAAGGCTTGCCAAAAATTTTGTACTTCCTGTCATGCCGGGATTGTTCCAGTGCATGAGAATAAAAAGCCCCCCAAATAGCGTCAGGGCCAAAATTCTGCCAAACCCGCGAATGGCTCTCTGAAACGCATATCCGCGAAAAATCAATTCTTCAGTTACGCTAATGGCAATAAATGGGACTGACGAGTAAAAAAGCTGGCCTAAACTGACCTGAGAATTGCGTACCCAATCAAAACCGCCAAAACTCTTGATTGTCAATGCCGAAACCAATATCAACAAAATTCCAAAAATGGTTCCAATTAAAAATTCTGAAACAAAATTTGAATTAATACATAAACCAATTGAACTTAAAACATTTTTTTCCCATCTAAGGCATAACCATGAAATGATTAGCACCGCACCCGCTTGAATCCATAACGTTACTGAATCGGGTGAGGGTAATAACGATGCAATAACCAAGACATTATTCACCAGAAAAATAAATCCAAATATTTTTATGCCATTCCTGACCTGGCCTTGATTGTTTTTTATTTTCATAGCGGAATATTGCCGTGCTTCTTCGCGGGTACATGGTCACGCTTAGTTTCCAACAAACCCAGTGCGCGAACAAGTTTTTTACGGGTCTCACTCGGCATTATAACTTCGTCAACATATCCAAGTCCTGCAGCTACATAAGGATTTGCCAATTTTTCGTTGTAATCAGCAATTATTTGTTCACGCTTTGCGGCAGGATCGTCTGCCTTTGATATTTCCTTTGAATAAAGTATGTTGGCCGCACCCTCGGCACCCATGACCGCTATTTCTGCTGTTGGATATGCGAAGTTGAAGTCTGAACGAATATGCTTGCTCGCCATCACAATATAAGCTCCGCCGTATGCCTTTCGAGTAATCACGGTCAGCTTTGGAACAGTGGCCTCGCAGAACGCATACAGCAACTTGGCTCCATTTTTTATAAGCCCGTTATACTCCTGATTTGTACCTGGTAAAAAGCCTGGCACGTCTTCAAAGACTATCAATGGAATGTTAAAAGCATCGCAGAAGCGCACAAATCGTGCGGCCTTTTCAGAAGCATTAATATCCAGTACGCCTGCCAAAACCGCAGGCTGGTTTGCGACTATGCCAACAGACCTGCCATCAATTCTCGCAAAACCAATGACAACATTTTGGGCATATGCCTCCATGACCTCAAAGAAATGCGCATCGTCCACGATGCCCTTAACAAGAACCCTCATATCATATGGCTTTGTTGGGTCTTCAGGGACAATCCCATCGAGTTCCGCATTTTCCAGGGGCATGTCATTCAAGGGAGCGCGCCGCGGAGCTTCCCCCATATTATTTGAGGGAAGAAAGCTCAGAAGTTCCCTGGTGTGGGCAATCGCTGCTAAGTCAGAAGGCACCATGAAGTGGCAGACACCAGATTTATATCCGTGGGTAGACGCACCCCCTAATTCTTCTTTGGTAACATCCTCGTGGGTCACAGCCTTAATCACTTCCGGCCCGGTGACAAACATATAGCTGGTATTACGCACCATTGTTATGAAATCAGTAATGGCCGGGCTATAGACAGCACCTCCTGCACAGGGACCCATTATCAGACTAATCTGGGGGATAACTCCTGAAGCCATCGTATTGCGCAAAAAAATCTCACCGTATCCAGCAAGCGAATTTACGCCCTCCTGGATGCGTGCCCCTCCACTGTCATTCATGCCAATCACGGGGCAACCTATTTTCAAGGCCATATCCATAATTTTGCATATCTTTTTTGCCACAGTCAGCGAAAGCGAACCACCCTGAACAGTAAAATCCTGAGCAAAAACAGCCACCGGACGACCACTTACCCGACCAAAGCCTGCAACAACACCATCACCAGGAATTTGATCTCCTGGACTCGGATTCATGGCCAGAGCGTCAACTTCTTCAAAGCTACCCTCATCCAAAAACGCATCAATGCGCTCACGAGCAGTTAATTTTCCTTGTTGGTGTTGTTTATCAATACGCGCCTGCCCACCCCCAATCCTGGCAGATTCATATTTGGTTCTAAGTGCATCTACCCTTTGTTGAAGGGACATAGTCAAAAACTCCTCATAACAACATTACAGCCACACATGTGGATGTCGAGTCAGGTTTGAACAAAATCACCGCCCGCTTTTTTTCCAATCCGACATAAAAGAATCAATGCCTTTATCAGTGAGAGGATGTTTGATTAGGCTTTCAAAAACTTTTGTTGGAATAGTAGCCACGTGCGCTCCTGCAAGTGCAACCTCTGTAACATGGCGGGGTTGACGAATTGATGCAGCCAGGACTTTGGTATCAAATCCATAGTTTTCATATATGACTACTATTTCTCTTATCAACTCCATGCCGTCCAGATTTATGTCGTCGAGCCGCCCAACAAAGGGGCTGACAAATGTAGCTCCAGCCTTAGCGGCTAAAAGAGCCTGGTTGGCCGAAAAGCAGAGGGTCACGTTAGTTTTTATGCCCTGCGAACTCAATTGCTTACAGGCCTTAATGCCCTCAGGTGTCAATGGGAGCTTCACTGTGACGTTTTTATGAATTTTGGCAAGTGCAGTGCCTTCTGTGATCATTCCCTGGGCTTCCATGCTGATAACCTCCGCACTGATAGGCCCGTCTACAATTCCACATATTTCCCCAATAATCGCCTCAAATGGCTTGCCACTCTCCCTGGCAATCAGACTGGGGTTGGTAGTCACTCCGTCCAACACTCCCCAGGAATTAATTTGCTTAATTTCATCAAGGTTAGCAGTATCAAGGAATAACAACATAAAAACCTCCTCCAGTCCAAAGTTCCCCTGACGATTGTCTCACATACCGAGCTAAAACACCAAGGCACACTTTGTGCGCGATGGTACTATGCCCCTGAATCTCTATTCCACATTGCTGTGAATGAAAATATAGGCAACCAAGCGATATACTTAAGCTGTGCCTTGACTGATGCCCTGTTTTATCCTGTAATGGTATCCTTAAAGTCTTTTGAGGTCGTTGATGCTGGATGCAGTTTTGCTTCGCCAGGATTTAGAAAGTGTCGTTACAAAATTAGCTCACAAGGGATTCAACTTGGATGTTGAGAGCTTCGCACGCCTCGACACAGAAAGGCGGCAGATTATTTCGGAGGCAGAATCCCTAAAGGCCCAGCGCAACAAAATCTCTGAGGAGGTTGCACAACTCAAGAGGTCAAAAGAGTCGGCAGACCACTTAATTGAACAGCAACATAAAGTGGGCGGGCGAATAAAAGCACTGGAGGCCGGTGAAAAAGAAGCTGAAATAGCGTTCAGAGATTTTTTGAGCCATGTTCCAAATATCCCGCACAGTAGTACACCTATTGGCTCTGATGAATCCGGCAACATCGAAATAAAACGCTGGGGAAATATACCTGAAATAGACACCCCAGAAGACCATGTAGAAATTGGCACACGGCTCGGAATCATCGATTTTGACAGGGCTGCCAAAATCAGCGGTGCCCGTTTTACTATTTTGAAAGGAATGGGCGCGAAACTTGAGCGGGCGCTAATTCACTTTTTTTTGAACCAAAACATTGATGCTGGCTGGCATGAGTTACTGGTTCCTTACCTTGTATTACAAAATGCTGTGTATGGCACTGGGCAGCTTCCAAAATTTGAACATGACCTGTTTAAGACCCATAGAGGTGGAGATCCTCTGTATTTGATTCCGACAGCAGAAGTGCCCGTGACAAATATTTACAGGGATGAAATATTGCAAGCAGAGTCATTGCCTATCAGACATTGCGCTTTTACTCCCTGCTTCCGAAGCGAGGCGGGCAGCTATGGCAAGGACACCAAGGGCTATATCCGCCAGCACCAATTCCACAAGGTTGAATTAGTAGCATTTACAACAGCAGAAAAGGCTGAAGCGGAACTTGAGTACTTGACTCGCCAGGCTGAGACACTATTGGAGGCACTCGATCTGCCTTACATGCGTGTGGAGCTTTGTACTGGCGATTTGGGATTTAGTAGCCAGAAAACATTCGACCTGGAAGTGTGGTTGCCGAGCCAGAAATGTTATAGAGAAATAAGCTCCTGTTCCTGGTTTGGTGATTTCCAGGCCAGACGTGCAAATCTTAAGTACAAGGCCAAAGGTGCCAAAAAACCAGAATTTCTTCACACCCTCAATGGGTCGGGACTGGCCGTTGGCAGAACCCTGGTAGCAATTCTCGAATGTTACCAGCAAAAAGATGGTACTGTGGTAGTACCTAAAGTCCTGCGGGATTTCATGGGTACGGATATACTTAGATAGTCATTTTGGCTATTTTTGCAACTTGTCTCATCTCAACGGATTGTTTAATGTTCAACTCTCGAAAGGCAAGGCGAATAGCGATAGATGCTTTCCTTTGGGTTGTCATCTTCTTCTGCACCTGGATGACACTCACCAGACATTTTATCGCTTTTTGGGCAGTTTCAGGGCGTTGGCAGGTACCAAGCATTCGGCAGGTACATGTGGGCCATGTTCAAAAATTACCGTACTCAGAAGACCCTTCTTTTGACCGCCTGATAACTGTCAATGCAGACGGAAGCCAAAAGGTCTATAGACTGTTGAAAGAAGAACTGTATGGTGTCCAGGGCGGTGACAATATCTGGCTGATTAACTCCCCCTATGTTGCTCTTGCTGGCAAGGCATCGCCTCCTACTTTCAGGTTTTCTGTTCCTAATTTATTCCTGGTGTTCCCGGAAGTTTTTCTGCTGATTTGCGGGTTCTGGCTCTTTCTCAGGTTTCGCAGCCGTTTAGGCAAACCCTATGATGCCTACGAAGGCTCAAAAAAACCGACTACAACCTACGTAGTCCCGCCTCCGGATTCGTGGGGACGCAGCAGACTCTTTATTGGAAAAAAAGATCAGGACAATGGTTCCTGATACCGAGTAGCGTTCAACAGGTTGAACGCAAAGAACGCCAAAGTTTTTTCAAACGCGAGCAAAGCCCGCATTATCAAAAACTTGCGGGCGGCGGTGACCCGCCGCCTTCATACCAAGTTGATCCCGTTTGGATGCAACTTGGTATGACTCCACTTTTGCAGGGCATCCGATAATTTTTCCACCTGGCATGGTTCTGTTGTCCTAAACCGGCTTGCTAATTTCCAGCCCTGACTCACCTTTTGGTATCGGTGAAGCCAAAGGAATGGACCTTGCCAGGGATTGTCACCAATACGTCTCTTTACCAAATAGGCCACAACCGTCCATGGCCCCTCCGACAAAACTGAACGCCCCAATTCTTCCACGGTTGCTTCACCGTCATCTTGCTCCAGGACTAAGTCGTCTAAATCACTTATGATCATAAGAATAGTTTAACCTGGGTGGAATAATGCGAATAGTTATTCAAAGAGTAGCCAGTGCCAAAGTAGCCAGCGGCAATAATTCATCTTCCATCGGTCATGGCATTTTGCTGCTTGTGGGTCTGGAAAAAGGAGATACGCCCGATACCACAGCGTGGTGTGCTAACAAGATTGCCGGCCTGAGAATATTTGGAGATGAGGGCGGCAAAATGAATATCTCGATATCTGAAGTTGGCGGAGAAATTCTTGCCGTGAGCCAATTTACTCTAGTTGGAGATATTAGCAAAGGGCGCAGGCCTGGCTTCGACTCCGCCATGTTGCCTGACGAGGCCAATTCACTATTTGAGGTTTTCGTATCACAACTCAAAGCACACCAAATACCAGTGAAAACTGGTTTTTTTCAGAAACACATGCTAGTGGAACTTGCAAATGACGGCCCTGTAACCTTTGTTTTAGACCGCAAATAGCACAAAAGGCATTGGTACCTAGTGCAATGTAACACTTAAATGTTGCATTGCACTAGTATTAAGCATTCCATCCGCAAACGCGTGTTGTTCTGTTTTTGAAGGGCTATGACTATAATGAACTACAAGTTTTCAAAACGGATTTTGTTCTTTGATGCCAGACTTAAGAAATGAACTGGCTCCTCCCGCCGGAAATCCCCTGGCCACAGTTCCTGAAACTCCTTCGCCGACCTGCCCCACCACGCGGGTGGCTTGAGGCAGCAGCCGAAGTACCTGATGTCCGCAAGAAACCGATGCTTCTGCGATGGATTGCCCAACACCGCAGCGCACCAGCACACCTTCGGGTCAGCCTGATAACCCGCCTACCGTGGCGAGCCCTCGCATCCATATCATGGGATCCAATTGCACATCCACAGGCACGCGCCCAGGCAGTTGAGCGTATGCAATTGTTATGGGCCGGACTGACCACAGGTGAGCGTCGCACCTTTGCAGCAATGGCCCCTCGGCAGATGTGGCCCATGGTATGGAAAATAAGGGATTCTGGAGTAATATCTGCCTTTTTGCAACATTCAAAACTGAACCTGAATATGGTTGTCAGCCTGATTCAGCCTCCAATCTCCACTGCCCACCTGGACGCCCTCCAGGCATCCTGTTTTTCAACTATTGCCCCTGTTGCCAAACAAGTAATTTTAGCCACAGATCAAAGCCTCCAACTGCCGGATCATGGCCTGGCTTTTGGCGCAGCAGCATCGTGGATTCTAAAGTTGGATGTTGAGGACTTACAGCAAGTTTATTCAGAATTGAAAAATCCGCTGCTAAGAGGGATGATTGAAAAAATGGTGTTTTCACATGACCCAAACCATCTTTACAACTCGGAAGATATTTGAAGTGCTGCTAGGTAAGCGCACGATGCCATACGTGCTTCATCTGCGCCCCCTGGAGTGGCCCATCATGACCGCGCACTTTCTATTGGGCACTGTGCTGGCCGTTGGCCTCGAACTGCCCTGGCGCAATGTCTTGCTCGGCTGGTTCATTTTTGTAGTACTGATGAATGGCGGAACACTTGCTATTAACAGCGCATTCGACAAAGATGAAGGCGATATTGGCTATTTGAGGTCGCCCCCTAAAATACCAAAATACTTACTCCATGTATCGGTTGCTATGCTGGTTGCTGCATTTTTGATGGGCTATGTTCTCCCGCTGGTATTCGCCTGGGCAACGGCGGTATGTGTGCTGATGAGTGTCCTCTACTCTGTGCCACCTGCACGGCTGAAGGCACGGGCAGGGTGGGATTTGTTAATCAACATGCTTGGCTTTGGACTTCTGACCCCTCTGGCGGGATGGGGACTCACGGGTGTGCCACTGGAACCGTGGTTCTGGAAAATTTGCATTGGCTTCGGCTTTCTCTTTGGTGCCCTCTATCCGGCCACCCAGATATATCAGGTCGAAGAAGATACGGCACGAGGCGACAAAACACTGGTCATCAGGCTGGGGGTTGGCACGAGTCTTTTGCTGGCGATAATATTGCACTTTGCAGCTCACCTTATATTTTTATGGGCCCTTTATGAGCGATACCCCTTTGTGCGCCTGGGACATTTTTGGGTTGCTCCATGGAGCATTTCGGCCAACCTCTGGTCGCTTGCTACCATAAATTGGTACCAGTTGTGGCGTTCCATGTCTCCAAAACAGCATGAAAAGCGGATGTACTGGCTCCTCGGCTGTTGGGTTGTGACAGATATTGCCCTCCTATGGTCGCTTTGGCCGTAGTAGCTGAATTGAAGTCCTCCCCCGAGTTGCCACCTTGACCATGATACTACCTTCCATCCAGCCACCCTTCCCAATCGCATGGGGGTTTTCAACCCGCCGTAGCGATCCATCAGAGTTGCCAACCAAGTTGCTCACACAGGTTCATGGATGCCGGATTTGGGAGGCTTCTGATACGTTGCGGGAAGGTGATGGACACTGGACACAAGAGGCTGGCAGGCGTATTGGCGTTAGAGTCGCCGATTGCGTTCCCGTACTCCTGGCAGGTCTTGTTAGCGGCAGGCCTTGGGTGGCCGCTCTACACGCCGGTTGGCGCGGAGCCACAGCAGGCATTTTGCGGAATGGGGTTTGGCAATTTACAGAACTCGGAGGTATTAGCCATGATCTATACTTTGCCTTCGGCCCATGCATACAATCCTGCCATTTTGAAGTAGGGCCGGAGGTAGTGGAATCGGCAAAGCGCGATTCCGCATGGCGGGACGATTTAGCTTCGGAAGGCCAAGGCGGAAAGCCCCATCTTGATCTTCATGGGTTGCTGCTGGCCCAGGCTATAGACCTGGGGCTTGACTCAAAAAAAGACGGCTCTGTCCGGCTATGCACTCTATGTGAACGAGACATGTTTCATTCATATAGAGGTGGCGATTCCGGCAGACAGTGGGGATGGGTGGAGATACTCTAACCGATACAGTAGCGAATATAGTTAGTCCATTAGGAATCGTAATCAATATCGAGACAAATCACTCAACAGAGATAGGCACTTCTGTTGTGTAATCCAGAGTGATAACTTCATGCTCTTCAAAAGCAATGCGGCCTTCCTCGACTTCTTTAACTGATACCTGTGCCCAAAATGATGCCAGCTTGGGGGCATCCTGCGCCTGCCCCAACCGGTTTACGGGCACCACAACTTCAACCTTTGGGAAAGCTCCGTGCTGTAATTGTTCGCAGCGTTTGCCCGCTACCACCACAAAACGATACTTATTGCCAATTTCTTCCGGCACATGGACTATTGGTCGCTGAGCTGCGTTGGTCATTTGATTTCCTGTCCAAAACTTCCTGGGATACTTGTTAAACGCCAAATAAAGCAAATAAGACTTTGTAGGATAACACATAGCAACCATTTTTTCCAGCGAAGATTTCGGGAACTATTCGAGCCAATTGCGCTGTGTTCAGAGTTTGGTTGTAGCGCATTGAGGGATGGTGCAGAAATATATTTTCCCCCAGGCATGCCACGTAGGTTCTAGTTTTTTTGGTTTGGCATCCCGCTGGATTCATAAAACGCACCCAGAACCTACCCATCCACCCTGCGCCCTTAAGAAGAAGCCCAGAGACAGGGAGTTTTGCATAGAAAAGCGGAAGCCAGCATGGTATAACAGTTTGGACGTAAACATAG
>Ga0082212_10009630_pt1 | contig 12442 bp, 11 predicted proteins | sample TergutNt197P3_FD_71548 | JGI IMG/M metagenome (GOLD analysis project Ga0082212, IMG submission 71548) | Neocapritermes taracua P3 segment gut microbial communities from Petit-Saut dam, French Guiana - Nt197 P3 | ecosystem: Host-associated > Arthropoda: Insects > Digestive system > Gut ... | reverse complement strand
GTTCCTAAAGAAATTTTTGAAGAAGCCTGCCGCAAGGCAGTTGAACTGAATCAAGAATATATTCCTCCTTATGGCACAGGCGGTTCCTTATATTTGCGTCCGTTGCTCATCGGCTCCGGTCCAAAAGTGGGCGTAAGTCCGGCGGATGAATATCTGTTTTTGGTTTTTGTAACCCCTGTTGGTCCTTATTTCAAAGAAGGTTTTAAGCCTGTGAAAATGCAAATTATTCGCGATTATGACCGCGCTGCTCCTATGGGAACCGGACATATTAAAGTGGGCGGCAACTATGCTGCAAGTTTACGTGCAGGACAGCGCGCTCACAAGGAAGGTTTCTCTACCGCTATCTTCGCCGATTCTAAAACCAAGCTCTATATAGATGAGGCAGGTCCTGCCAACTTCTTTGCCATAAAAGACGGCAAATATATTACACCGGATTCCGGCTCTATTCTACCCTCCATTACCAATATGTCGCTCAGAGATTTAGCCGCTGATATGGGGTTGGTGGTAGAGCGCCGCCACGTTGCTCTTGCCGAATTGGGCGATTTTGAGGAAGCCGGCGCCTGCGGAACGGCTGCGGTGATTTCCCCAATAGGAATGATACAAGACAGAGACACCGGACACGTTTACCAATACTCAAAAGATGGTAACGCAGGACATTGGAGCACAAAATTGTACGAGCGATTAACGGGGATTCAATACGGGGAAGTTGAGGATACTTTTGGGTGGTGTACCGTTTTGTTTTAAAACGTTAAAACGTTGTTTTATAAATCGAAATTAAGAATATCTTTTTCAGATGACCATCCGCGTCCTATTTCCCAATGGATGTCAATTTCAAATATGACTTTACATTTTTGAAGATTAAATCTATTTATAATGAGTTTTTTAATTGCATCAGTGATCCAACCTCCAACAAAAACATAAAACGTATTATCCTTGAAAAATACTCTACCTCTTGGTACCTGAGTATAATCACTTAAATAAATAGGATCGCATATCAATCCTTTTTTAACTTTATTTCTAGCGCTATAACGCAATTTAGTCCATATAGTTTTATGAAGTATTGGAAAAGTTAATTGTCCTTTTTCAAGTAATGATATGGGAATGGAATGTACTTCAAAAAGTTCTTCAGCAATGGGATGATACCAAAACAATCCAACTTCAGACTTTATGTTGAAATATTGTGTCATTTCAATTATGGCTTCTTCCCTGCTCATCATATTAATTTTTTTGGCTAAATTTTATCAGCGGCGAAAATATAAAAAAGGGAAACAAAAGCATTCTATAAACAAAAAAACTATTTTTGCCCCTTAATCCACCTCAATAAATGAAAAACCCTGATTTTAAGGCAATAGCCAAAGATGTGCTTCAATCGGAGGCAGATGCTATTTTGCGCTTGCAAGATTTCATTAATGAAGATTTTGTAAAAGCATTACATCTCATTAAAGATGCGCCCGGTCGTTTAATTGTTACCGGCATTGGAAAAAGCGCCATTATTGGTCAGAAGATTGTGGCAACCCTCAATTCCACAGGTACTCCGGCAATTTTTATGCACGCTGCAGAGGCTATCCACGGCGACTTGGGCGTAATTCAACCCGAAGATGTGATTTTGTGTATCTCGAAAAGCGGCAACACACCGGAGATATCTGTATTAATCCCATTTTTCAAACAACAGGGCAATAAATTTATTGCGTTGGTGGGCAACGTCAATTCGTTTTTGGCAAAAGAAGCCGATGTACTGCTCAACTGCTCGGTAGAGCGCGAAGCGTGTCCTAACAATCTGGCGCCCACGTGCAGTTCTACGGCACAGTTGGCAATGGGCGATGCATTAGCAAGTTGCCTGATTGAACTGCGCGGATTTACTTCCGAAGATTTTGCCAAGTATCATCCGGGCGGAATTTTGGGTAAACGCTTGTATATTAAAGTGCAAGACCTTTACAAATTCAACGAAATTCCGATGGTTACTCCCGAAGCAATGATGCCCGAAGTGGTGTTGGAAATTTCAGGAAAACGCTTGGGGGTTACCGCCGTAATGGAAAACGGTAAATTAGTAGGCGCCATTACCGACGGCGACTTGCGCAGAATGCTCCAAAAAAATCCCGATTACACACACTTGCGCGCCCAAGACGTGATGACCCCACACCCCAAAACCATCACCGAAGATATTTTAGCCGTTGAAGCGTTGGAAATTATGAAGTTGAAAAACATTACCAACCTGTTTGTGGTGGACAATTTGGGAAGGTATTTGGGGGTGCTGCATATTCATGATATTATTAAAGAAGGGATTGCATAATCTTTAATAAATACAAGGGGGCATAAAAGGAATAGGGTTTAATTATATCGTTGATGTTTTAACAAAAATTATTAAACGGTTCTTAAATATTTTTTAAGTAGATAATACTTTTTTCAGCGCAAATCTGCGGAATAATTTCTATTTCCGTGCCGCAAACGACAAAATTACCCCCAAACAAACCCCCAAAAATGCCGCAAACAATACTTGCGAATTTTGTGGCAAAATAAAAGTTATGGTGTGTGCCGGAAACCAAAACAACGGGATGCTCTTTTTTAGCACAAAACCCCAATGTACATTCCAATTTATAGAAGATAACATTGCAGTAAAATTGATTTTTTTACTGCAAAATCCCTTTAATGTGCCGCCGGTTTCTATAATGTGCATATCTGTAATTTTGTGCAATGTCATAAACACCGGCGCGAAGGTAGTGTTCATTATTACGCTGATACAGAATGCGCCACAAAGTTTCAACAGGGAAAAGCCGCCCTGCATCGCTACGTTTATTCCGGAAAATAGTTGAAATCGGTCTAAATATGCCGGCACGCCGTTGCGGTAAACGCCAAAAGCAAAAGCAATGCAAATGCCGAAGCAACCCCAGATTATGGCACGGGGTAAAATGCCGAAGTGGGGCATATTGTACTTTCCGGTGCGAATGCGCAGACCCAGCACCTCACCAAAAGTGGATAAGATGCCAAACTTAAAAAACGCCATTAGCAATGGAAACTGCTGATTTATATCTTCATAGAAGTGATAAACACTTTTGAAAATAAAGAAAGGAATAAAAAACACTATTACTCCGAGTAAAATAAAAATATCCTGTTTTTTCATAAAATTATAATTTCACAACGCGAAAGAATAGTTTTTTTGTTACCATAATAATAATTACCAATAATAAAAACTTATTTACTTTTGCGGCAAAAATTTTAATGAAAAAATACAAACCTGAAAATTCAAATAAGAATAGGGAACCCGTGCGATTAAAGCAAGGTTTTACTTTTATAAAACCATTGATAATATTCTTTTTTTCATTTTTACTTTATTCACAATCAATAAATTTCAAATATACAATGTTTGATGATGACTCATTGTTAATAAAGAATAAAGAATTTTTCACAACAGATAGAGACCTTAAAACCATTTTTACAACAGATGCTTTTTTGACTACGGAAGGTACTTTTTATCGCCCGCTGCAAAATATTTCATTTTTGATTGATGCTAAAGTGTTCGGTATAATGGATGTACGGATGTTTCATTTTACTAATGTTTTCTTGTTTGCATTAATCGCACTGTCGTTATATTTTCTGTTACTGAAATTTAATATTTCACATTTAATTGCATTTTTTGGAACGCTTGTTTATGCTGCCCATCCGCTTTTTGTTTCATCGGCGACATGGATTCCGGCAAGAGGAGACCTGCTGCTCACACTGTTTGCCATTTTATCATTTATTTTTTGGATAAAGTTTATTAATAAAAAGAAATACAGCACATTAATTATCTCATGGCTATTTTTTACGTTGGCGCTATTTACTAAAGAAACTGCTGCGCTATTGCCTGTTTTGTTTTTCATCTACTTCCTTGTTTTTGAATCTAAACCAAAACTTGATTACAAAATTGTTTTGTTCGGGTTTTTAGTACTTTGTTCTGGTGTGCTGTGGTTTGTTGTAAGAACTTTGTATATAAAAACTTTCGATTCAGATTTAACTGTTTCAATGTTTTTACAAAACCTGTTTGCCATTCCTGCAGGGTTGGCTATGTTTGCTGTGCCATACGATTTTTCAACTGCTCCTGAGTTTACGCATATTAAGATAATTTTGGGTTTTATTTTATTTATGTTACTAATAATAATGATATTGAAAAAGAGTTCGCAGTCGCGTTGGAAAAAGTTATTCTATTTATTTTGGTTCATTTTTCTTCTTTTTCCAACATTTTTTGCCAGAACAAAGGAGTGGGATTATTTAGATCATCGCTTTTTATTGCCGTTGATTGGAATTTTTATTTTCATACTTTCGTTAATAGAAAAGTTTAATAATAAAAGAGTTGCTGTTTTTTCTACAATATTAATAATCATTTTTTCAACAGTATCAGTTTTCAAATCAAAAGCATTTTCAAATCCTGTATCATTTTGTGAGGCAATGCGTTTTAACAAAAATAAACCGGAAATCTATTATTTTTTGAAAGGAAATTTGGAGCAAATCTCTGAAAAATACGATAAAGCGCTGATGCAATATGATAAAGCTATTGCCTATAATCCGAATTATATCAAAGCGCTTAATAACAGAGGTATTGTAAAACAAACATTGGGCGATATCAGCGGCGCCCTTGAAGACTACAACCAAGCGATTGCATTGGGAGTAAATAATTATCATATTTTCAAAAACAGAGGTAATATCCGGTTGCAATTGGGCGATTATAATGGCGCAGTTGAAGACTACAACTCAGCACTTGAAATGGAACACCATGCAGAACTCTATTTTAACAAAGCCGTTGCCAAATATATTTTATTAGATTATGATGGAGCGCTTGAAGAGTGCGAAATTTTATTATCCATAGACAGCCTTTATCCAAATGCAAAAAAATTGAAAATAGAAATACTGCAAAACAAGTAATTACTAACTTATTTCGTAAAGATTGAAAAATTTCCCATTCCCCATTTTTGCAGCCTGTATTGCAAAGCGGTTTTCACAACGCCAAACCCATATTTTACACTTCTACAGAAGTTTATGGAAGAGGCTTCTTTAAAATATTTGGTTGGGCAAGTAATTTCCGCTATTTCGTAGCCGGCATAAAAAATTTGCGCCAACATTTGATTATCGAAAACAAAATCATTAGAATTTTTCATAAAATTAATATGATGTAAAACTTCCGAAGAAAAAGCGCGATATCCGGTGTGGTATTCTGCTAATTTTTGATTCATCATAATATTTTGGAACAATGTTAAACATCTGTTGAAGAAATATTTATAGAGAGGCATGCCTCCTTTTCGGGCGCTTTTTCCCAGAATACGGGAACCTAAAACAACGGGATATACTTCATTAACAATAATATATACCATTGCCTCAATAAGTTTGGGGGTATATTGATAATCGGGATGGAGCATTATTATTACATCTGCTCCTAATTCTAAAGCTTTGTTATAGCATTTTTTTTGATTTTCTCCATAGCCCAAATTTTGGTCATGTTCAATAATATTTTTTATCCCAAGTTTTTGCGCCACTTTTATAGTATCATCTGTGGAATGGTCATCAACTAAAACTACTTCATCCACTATTTCAAAAGGAATTTCACGGAAAGTTTCTTCCAAAGTTAAAGCTGCATTATAGGCAGGCAAAACCACACAGATTTTTTTGTTTTTTACCATATTATTAATGTATTCAAAAAAATAATGATGTTATTTTAAAAACAAGAAACGCCACACCCCAAGCCAATGCAATAGAATAGGCCACAGAAAACAGCGCCCATTTCCACGAGTTACTTTCTCTTTTTATAGTAAAAATGGTGGCAACGCAAGGCATATATAACATGGCAAACACCAAAAACGACAATACCGCAGGCACAGTAAAGATGTTTGCATTTTTCAAGTGCGCGCCCATTTGTGTTCCTTCTTCGCCGGTGTTGTATAAAATAACCATCGTGCCCACAATGAACTCTTTGGCAGCCAAGCCGGTGGTTAAGCAAACGCTCATTTTCCAATCGAAGCCCAGCGGGCGTAAGGCTGGTTCTATAAAATGTCCGAAACGCGCCAAATAGGTGCCCTCGCGAAAACTTTCTACATTAGTTTCTTCGTTACAGAAATTCGCAGTGTGCGCATTATCAATAGCACAGTTATTTTGTGGAAAATGGCTTAAAAACCAAATTGCCATCATGGCAATAAGCACCACTGTGCCAATCTTTTTGAGGTATTCATAACCGGCATCCCAAGTAAGTTTTAGCACTTTGCTGAACTTCGGTTTTACAAGCGGCAACACCTCCACCGGCGTTAAATCCACTTCTGTTTTAAAAAATACGCGGTCTAAAAAAAATGCCGTAAGAATTGCCATAATAATAGTAATGGCATACAATCCAAAGATAATGAGCACAGGATTTTGCGGGAAAAACGCGCCCACCAAAAGCACCAAAATGGGCAGTCGGGCGCTGCACGACATAAAGGGAATGAGCAACATCGTTAAGATGCGGCGTTTGGTATCTGGAATGGTTTTGGTTGCCAAAATTGCCGGCACGTTACAGCCGAACCCCATAAGCAAAGGCACGGCGGAGTTGCCGTGCAGCCCAATTTTGTGCATCATATTGTCTAACAGCGCCGCCACGTGTGTAAGATAGCCGCTTTCTTCAAACATATACATAAAGAAGAAGAGAATCAAGATGTTGGGTAAAAACGCTAATACATTTCCTACGCCGTTCACCACGCCGTTGCTGATAAAATCGTGCAACAAACCCAGCGGAATAACGGTTGCCAAATATTGGTTCAATTTTTCTAAAAGCCACAAAATGCCTTCCTGCGGGTATCTTCCTAACTTAAAAGTGCAGAAAAACATTAGCCAAATAAAGAACAAAAATATGAGGGTGCCGGATAGTTTTTTTGAAAAAAGTGAAGAATGTTGCAACTTATTATTGATAACTATTTGAATATTAAATGTTGGATTTACTTTTTAAGTGGCAACGAAAATATAATAAAATCCTTTGTATTACGATAAATTCAAAGTCATCAAAAAATGAAATGGATTAACCGTTTTTAGCATATATTAACTCGTTGTGCATTTAGTCAATACAAATTTTTAGGTTGTTAATATTTCTTTAATAATTCGTTTATCAACTGTATAACTATTAGCGATGTAATTTTCGATAAGATTCTTGTTTTATACACATCAAAAGTTTTAGTGTAATTTCTTCGAATCATAAATTAATCACAAAGTTGTGAAAATAAGATTTCAATTCGCTTTCTGTTTTTTTTAAATATAGCAGGATAGGGTTTTGTAGAAGTGTCAATTTTTTCCAAAAACCGTAATACCGGCGCAGTATCTTTTACATCTGTGGGCAAGTTAATAATATGTTTCCCTGCATAAACGGCATTGGGATAAAGCGTTGTGTCTAACTGCCACCACTCAAAATTGTTTTGCACGGGGTGCAGCGGACTGTTAAACCAATCGCCCAACTGAATGTTGTGTTTTTCAGCCAAATGCAAAACGTCTTCTCTATTTTCTACCAACAAAGGATATTTTAAAAACGAATGGTTTTCAAATAAAGAAAAAGGTATATGATTTTTATTTTTTTGTATTAAATATTCGGAATAAATTTGGGCATTATTTTTTCTTAATAATAATGTTTCAGGAAGTTTTCTAATGTTTTTAATCCCTTTTTTCATTTGAGTTGTAGAGAGTTTCATAAAATAGTTAGGAGGTATTTTGGTTGAAGATATCTCTTCGCCGGAAGAGGAACCCAACACCAAATTTTTGCGACTTAAAAAGCGGTAAAGTTTTATTAACGTCCAATAAGTATGTTTGTTAATTAGTTTTTCTCTTACAAAATAAAGCAGTTGTAACGATATGTGCTGTTTGAATGAAGGTGTAATTAAATCTTGGTTAACATTGATGACAGCATCCAACAGTTTTTCGTTGTTCACCAATGCAAATCCGCCGGTGCCGGTTGAAAAGGGTTTGTTCCATTGTGTAGAATAAAATGCGGCATCGCAATAGGTTCCGTTTGGTTTTTTGTGGTAAAAACCTCCGAAACCGTGCGTGCAGTCTTCAATGGTAAAAATATGCTGCGCTTTGGCAAATGTTGTAATTTCTTCCATTTCAGAACTTAATCCGAATGTATTTTGGCAGATGATTACTTTCGTTTTTTTTGTAACCGCCTTTTTAACCTCTTCAAAACGGCTGTTAAATGTTTGTAAATCAATATCTACATACACCGGTTTGGCGCCCAAATAGAGAATAGCATTAGCAACCACCACGCAGGTAAAGGCGGGTAAAACCACTTCATCGTCTTTGCCCACGCCCATCGCTTTTAGCAGGGCGTACAGCGCCACACGACCTTTCCAATAGAGGAAAATACGGGATTCATTTGTTTGTAAATAAGTGGCGATGTGTTGTTTATAGGTGATTTCTACATTGTTCATTTATTCTATCATAAATTAAAAAAACAGATATGTTGATGACATACATTCTCTTACTTTCTATCATTTCTCTAATAACCAATCAATTATATTTTTCTTTTGTATTCCTTCTATAATGATATTATCGTAATCAAGCGTCAAAAGATATTTTGGGTAGTTGTCTCGGATGTTCCTAAATGACGAAATTTCTCGTTCAAATGTTTTTTCGTCATTAACGGTATAAGCAACCTGATAGTATGCTCGCTCATTGTTGGCTTTTTGTACTACAAAATCTACTTCTTTATCCTTATTTTTGCCTATAAAAACCTTTCCGCCACGCCGCAAAAGTTCTAAATAGATCACATTTTCCAATTTATGCCCCAAATCAGTATCGTATTTATTGGTTTGTGTGATATTCTTCAAACCCAAATCAACCATATAATATTTTTCGTTGGTTGATAATAATTCTTTGCCTTTGATATCGTATCGCGGTGCAGCATAAAGAATATAAGATTCTGTAAGATAGCCAATTAATTTTATAACGGTATTGTGTGAAATCTTTTTATCGGAATTTTTGTTTAATTGCTCAGCAATATTAGTTGGTGAAACCAAAGAACCGACCGAATCGAATAAAAACCCAATAATTCGTAGTAAATTGTGTAAATTTCGTAACTTATATCGTTGAACAATGTCTTTTCCAATCACTGTATCGTAAATAGATTGCAAATAATCATTTACAAGTTCGGGAGCGGTTTTTAAAAGATTAACAGCTTCGGGAAATGCAGAATTATTGAGAAATTGGCGAAAAAGACGGTCGGTATTTTTTTCTTCCGGAAATGCAAGTGTATATTCAACAAAAGAAAATGGGAGCAAATGGATAGATATATATCTACCCGTTAGTAGTGTAGCCAATTCGCTCGACAGCAAGTAAGCGTTTGAACCTGTGATATAAAGGTCTATATTTTTCTTTACAAACAAACTATCAACAAGTTTCTCAAAATCAGTTATTAACTGTACTTCGTCTAAAAAAACATAATTTTTTTGATTGAGATTTATTTTTGATAAAATTTCGTCGTAAAGTGCAGTCCAATCACTAAATTTTATGTTTTCTCTTTCTTCAAAGTTAAAGAAAACAATATTTTCAGCGTTTATTCCCGATTCTAACAATTCGTTACAAAACGCTGCCAAAAGTGTAGATTTTCCACAACGACGCACACCTGTAATGACTTTGATTAAATCTTGGTCTTTGAGCAATCGCAGTTTTTTCAAATATATTTCTCTTGATACCATAAGAATTAAAATTTTTGCAAAAATACTATTTATTGACGAAAAATACAAGTTTTTATTATTTTCGTCAATAAATCTGCATCATCTGCGTGAAAATAAATGAGGGCATATAAAAATCCCTACCAACGAGCCCACTCCGTACGAAAAATGCAACGCCACAAACCCCCAAACCAAATACAAAAATCCGAGTTTTTTCTTTGTTGCCAAACGTGCGCAAATTACCGTTAAAAAACTGAGATACAGAAGCAACGAAGCAGCGGCTATGCAAATCAGAGGTTTACACAAAAAATAAAAAAACAGCGGAAGCAGCAACGATAAAATAAAACAAAGCGGAACAAAATGTCGCAACGATAACGATGAAAACTTTTTGGTGTATTTCACCGTTAAGATATTCCACAAGCCGTTGTTATAGTTATTTTTAGCGATAGCTGAAAAAGTTTCGCGGGCGTAGTAAACCGATTCTAAATGGGGTAGGAGGTATATTTTTCCGCCGCCTCGAATAATGCGTTTATTCAACTCAATATCCTGATTTCGAGTAAGGCGCGTGTCGTAAAGTCCATATTTTGTAAAAACCTCTTTTTTGTAGCAACCAAAGGGCACAGTGTCCACCTGTGTAACGTTTTCAATACCAATTCTAAAAAGCGCATTGCCCACACCGAAGCGGTTGGAAAGTACCTCTTTTATAGCCAATGTTTTTTTATTTTTTGTTAAAACCTCCGTTTTCCACATTGCGCCCACATTATCAGCGTTTAAGGAATAGAGTTGAGTAACAAGTGTTGAAACATAGTTTTCCGGATAAAACGCATGGGCATCCGCACGTACAATGATTTCGCCCTGCGCCTGCGCAATACCCAAATTCATCGCAAAAGGCGCTGTTTTATTAGGATTTTGCAACAATTTGATAAAAGAAAATTGCTCGGTAAATTTTTGGATAAGCGCAACGGTGTTGTCTGTACTCATCCCATCAACAATAATGATTTCCAACTGAAAATCTGCACATTGGTTGTTAATTAACGATTGAATACAGGTGGTAATGTATTTTTCTTCGTTTCGACAGGGGAGGATTATGGATACGAGTGGTGGCATAAACCTATTTATTGATAACGCCGCAAAAGTAAATTTTTATTATTAGAAAAATCTTTACTTTTGCTGCCGGTTTGTATTCAAAAAAAATATCCTTATGATGAGATTATTACGCTTTTTCTATAAAAAAATTCATAAAAAAGATCCACCCTATTACTACTATTATTCTTTATGGAAAATTATTGTAAAACCTATCCGCAAATATTTTAATGTAGTGATTATACCAAATACTCCATTTAACAACCTTCGTGTGTTTATGTATCGTTGTTGCGGTTATAAAATTGGCAAAAATGTTTTTATCGGTATGAAATGTTATTTGGATGATATGTGTTACGATAAGATTGTTATTGAAGATAATGTGGGTATTTCTTATGGCGTTTATTTTGCCTGTCACGGAAGGAGGCAGGATGCGCACACCCCAATTACGATAAAAAAAGGCGCTCACATTGGAATGCGTGCTACCATTATTTCAGGAAAAGAAGGAGTGGTTATTGGCGAAAATGCAATGATTGGCGCGGGTGCATTAGTTAATAAAAGCGTTCCGGATAACGCACTTGCAGTAGGGGTTCCTATTACAATTAAAACACCTTCAACCGTTCATCCATAACCACTATTGTTTCTCCAACCTGTTTAATTACCGCAATGCCCTGATTGAGCAATTCCTGTTCAATTCCTGTATCAAAATGAAAGGCTGCTAAGATAAAGACTGTAAATTTATAGTTCGTAATTAATTGTGCAGGTTTACTTGTTCTATAAAAATATCATTCATCGAAGGTAATAATTCTTGGTATGAGATAATGTTTTCTTTTTCCATAAAGAAGGTTAATAATTCTTTAGAATTTGTATCCGGTAATAATTGTATTTCAAAAAGTTCCGATGTTGGTTTTTCGGTTTGAGAGATTAAAGTAAAGTGATGCGGCAAATTAAGTTCATTGTTGTTTTTTTCAATTTCAATAACAAAACGATGTTTTTTGAAACGGTTTTTAATATCAGTGATGTTGCCGTTTAATATTTTTTTCGATTTGTTAATCAGCACAATATCATCGCAAATCTCTTCTACGGAAGCCATATTGTGGGTAGAAAGGATCACTGTGGTGCCTTTTTCTTTCAGCAGCAAAATTTCTTCTTTCAACAGGTTGGTGTTAATGGGGTCGAAACCGCTAAATGGCTCATCTAAAATAAGTAAGTCGGGTTCGTGGATAATGGTGGTAATAAACTGAATTTTTTGCTGCATCCCTTTGGAAAGTTCTTCTACTTTTCGTTTCCACCAGCCTTCAATTTCAAATTTGCGAAACCAGAATTTGAGGCGTTTTAAGGCTTCCGCGCGGGGCACGCCTTTCAGTTGCGCCAAATAGAGGGCTTGCTCGCCCACCTCCATTTTTTTGTACAAGCCGCGCTCTTCGGGCAGGTAGCCAATGTTTTCCAAATCTTTTTCACACAACAGTTTGTCGTTAAACAAAATTTTTCCCTTATCGGGAATTGTAATCCGCGTAAGAATACGAATCAGCGTTGTTTTTCCGGCGCCGTTCGGACCCAACAGCCCGAAAATCTTCCCTTTTTCAATCTCAAACGAAACATCATCTAATGCTAAATGGTTGGAGAATTGTTTGGTAATGTTTTGAATTTGTATGAAATGATGCATAATGAAATATTATGTTTTTAAGGTTTTAAGGTAAGCAATGTTAGATGAA
>Ga0082212_10009629_pt1 | contig 12442 bp, 8 predicted proteins | sample TergutNt197P3_FD_71548 | JGI IMG/M metagenome (GOLD analysis project Ga0082212, IMG submission 71548) | Neocapritermes taracua P3 segment gut microbial communities from Petit-Saut dam, French Guiana - Nt197 P3 | ecosystem: Host-associated > Arthropoda: Insects > Digestive system > Gut ... | reverse complement strand
AGACTTTCGACAGGATTATCCCTGTGCGTAATAAAAACAAACGAATCGTAACATACAGGTTTTATTATCAACTCTATTCCTGCACTGGAAGCCATATTCAACTCATCGGTTGACGGATACGTTGCAAGAACAATGTCAGGACGTTTGCTGAAATAATATGTTTCAGTTAAATTGGAAATAACTTTGTTTATCCTGCCATTCGTTGTTCCCCCGTTAATAATTTTGTCGTACGCACCCGAAGTTGTAGAAAAATTAAGAAAACTCAATGTTTCACTATACCATTGATATGGAGAAGTATCACTCAGGTCTGTAAACTGCCAGACAAATTCTGCTGCCATTGGTATTAAAACTGTCGAACCGTCAATTGCCGGGAACGTTCCGTAGGATTGTTTATAATTGGTGTGATTCCATCCCTCCCATATTTCAGTTTCATAAACCTCGCCGAGTACAAATTGTGTTTTATCCTTTACGATTTGTTTCCAATCCGTACCTTTCACAACAAACTGATTAATATTCCCCAAAGGATCCGGACTTCCTATTATTACTTCTTCCGGTTTGCTGCATGCTGTTAATACGAGCACACAACCGCATATTAAAAAACTTCTAATCGATTTCATTTTTTACTTTTTTTATGTCCTTTCAGACAGTTAATATTTCATGTTTGGCGTAGGCTCTTGTCTGTGCTAATCCTGTTCGCATACGCACACAACACTCCAATTTCGCTATAAATATAGCAAAAAAAATTAAATTGCAAACAAATTATCAAATATTTTTATGACTTTTTTGGCAGAAATATTTACCCTGTAAGCAAAATAACGCCCACAATAATCAACGAAATTCCCGCTACTTTTATTAGTGTTATTGTTTCGCCGAGAAAGAAAAACCCTAGAAACAGCGTAAATATATAGGCTAAACTTGTCATTGGATAGGCTTTGCTCAATTCCAACTGCGACAACACATAAAGCCAAAGCGAAAGGTTAATAATGTATCCCAGCATACCGCCCCAAACGAAAGGGTTCAAAAGTCCTGCCTTAATAATTTCACCTGTGCTTTTATTGGCGGTATCGATAGCGGCTACTCCTGTTTTGAAAAGAAACTGCGCTAAAGCCGCCATAATGGTACTGATAATAAGGGCAAGATAATGCATGAGTTTGGCTATTTTTACAGTAAATTAAGTTATATTTTATTCGCCTTTAAATTTCTTAAGGTCAATTGCTTTTGGGACAAAGGCAGAAGCATCGCCGCCGCTTTTTATAATGTCTCTTACAATTGTGGAATTTACGTGGCTGTGTTCGGGAACCGTCAGTAAAAAAACCGACTCAATATTTGAGTCTAAAACTCTGTTTGTTTGAGCAATGGCTCTTTCAAATTCAAAGTCGGCAGAAGTCCTGAGACCTCTTATAAGATACCCTGCTCCGATATTTTTACAATAATCAACAGTAAGTCCCTCATAATGCGATACTTTAACTCGCGGTTCATCTTTAAAAACCAAACTTATCATCGATTTTCTGACTTCAAGAGAATAGTAACTCTTTTTCAGAGCATTATCGCCTATTGCAATTATAATTTCGTCGAAAAGGCTAAAAGCCCTTCGTACAAGTGCTTCGTGCCCAATTGTAAAAGGGTCGAACGAACCGGGGAAAACAGCAATTTTTTTCATTCAAAAGAAATGTTTTTAGGGTTATCTACTTTCTGTTTAAGCAACGCTATATCAATTGCTTCCATAATTGAATCGACATAATGAAACGTTAGCCCTTCGATATACACAGGGCTGATACTTTCAACGTCATTTCTGTTCTCTTCGGGCAAAATTACCTCTTTAATCGTTGCACGTTTTGCCGCAAGTATTTTTTCTTTAATCCCGCCAACAGGCAGCGTTTTTCCGCGAAGCGTTATTTCGCCTGTCATTGCGAGGTATTTCTTGATTTTTCGCTGGGTAAAAGCCGATGCAATTGAGGTTGCCATCGTTATTCCCGCCGAAGGTCCATCTTTGGGTATTGCGCCCTCCGGCACATGAATATGAATGTTCCATTTTTCCGAAAAATTATCGGGCAAGTCGAGAATACCGGCGTTTGCTTTAAGATATTCGTGCGCCAGAACAGCCGATTCTTTCATTACATCGCCAAGATTGCCGGTAAGAGTAAGTTTTCCAGTGCCTTTGCTCAAACTTGTTTCGATGAAAAGAACATCGCCGCCGGCAGTAGTCCACGCCAAGCCTGTTACAACGCCTGCCTGCTCGTTTCCGGCATACAAATCGCGCGTAAACTTCGGAGGACCAAGTATTCCGTTCAGATTTTCTACTGTAAGATTTTTTTCATATTCGGTGTCGGAAGCAATATTTTTTGCGGTTACTCTGGCAACTTTTGCAAGTTTTTTATCGAGTTCCCTCACACCAGATTCACGCGTATATCGGTCGATAATTGCCTCCATTACATTTTTGTCGAGTATAAGTTGTTCGGGGGTTATTCCGTGATTTTCAAGTTGTTTAGGCAAAAGATGACGGTTTGCAATTTCAAATTTCTCTTCAAGCAAATAACCTGTTATCTCTATCATCTCCATTCTGTCTTTGAGCGCCGGAGTGATATTTGCAATGTTGTTTGCCGTTGCAATAAAAAGCGTTTTCGACAGGTCGTATTCCATCTCCAAAAAATTATCATAGAATGCGTTATTCTGCTCAGGGTCAAGAGCCTCCAAGAGAGCAGAAGAAGGGTCGCCGCGAAAATCATTACCAACTTTGTCAATCTCATCTAAAATAAAAACAGGATTTGAAGAGCCTGCACGTCTTATATTTTGAATAATGCGACCGGGCATTGCACCTATGTAAGTCTTTCTGTGTCCGCGTATTTCGGCTTCGTCGTGCAGTCCGCCCAGCGACATTCTGACATATTTTCTGCCAAGCGCCTTTGCAACCGACTTGCCCAGAGACGTTTTTCCAACTCCCGGAGGACCATGCAAACAAATTATCGGCGATTTCAGGTCGCCTTTAAGTTTCAGAACTGCAAGATGTTCCAGTATTCTCTCTTTTACCTCTTCGAGCCCGAAATGGTCTTCGTCAAGAATCTTTTTAGCGTTATTAATATCAAGATTGTCAGTAGAATATAAATTCCAAGGAAGATCGAGAAGCGTTTGGATATAATTCACGTGAACCGAGTATTCGGCGGCGGCAGGGTGCAATCGCTGTAATTTTTCGAGTTCCTTTTCAAAAACTTTTTTTACGTTTTCGCCCCAATCTTTTGTTTCGGCTTGTTTTTTATACTCTTCTATCTCTTTTTCAGAGGAATTACCTCCCAATTCGTTCTGGATTGTCCTCATCTGTTGATGCAACAGATATTCGCGATGCTGCTGGTCGAGGTCGTTTTTTACTTTCGATTGAAGTTCGTTTTTAAGTTCAAGCATTTGCATCTCTTGAACAAGAAATTCCATCAAGGCAAAGCCTCTGTCTCTTAACGAATTAAACTCAAGTAATTTTTGTTTATCCTGTACTTTTATGTCGGTATTTGAACAGATGAAATTTATGAGATAGGTACTGCTTTCGATGTTTTTTATTGCAAATGATGCTTCGGGACTTATGTATGGATTTATCTTTATTATCTTGAGCGACAAGTCTTTAATAGACCCTATAATAACGTCAAAATCCTGATTTGCATTGTCGGGGGCTAATTCATCGTGGAGTATCGTAACTTTTGCAACGAAATAAGGGTCGTTCGAAACCAACTCGCCCAACGCCATTCGTTTGCGTCCCTGTATTATTGCGGTTGTCGAGCCATCGGGCATTTCGAGCAGTTTCACTATTTGCCCCACTGTGCCAATTGCGTGAAGGTCAGAAAATTCAGGATTTTCCATATCGGGGTCTTTCTGCGCAACAATGCCAATTATTTTGCTCGAGCGGTAAACTTCCTTAATAAGTTGTATCGACTTTGGTCGTCCGATAGAAATAGGAAGCACCACCCCGGGAAAAAGAACTGTGTTGCGGAGTGAAAGGATAGGCAACGTTTCGGGCGTTTCCATATCGTTGAGTTCGCCATCATCGCCATCGGCAATAATGGGGATAATATCTACCTCGCCATCAATTATATCGGGTAAAAATAACTCGTCAGCAAAGTTTCCGAATTTTATTTCCATTTAAAATTTCCTTGCTCCAAAATTACAACTATTTTTATCAAAAATACCGATTTGCAGAACGCTTTTTCTAAAAAAACAAGGGGCTTTAAGCCCCTGTATCTTTTTGAGATAATGCTACTTTCTCTTGTCCATGTGATTTTTGTACCTGTTCATAAACTTATCAACTCGTCCTGCGGTGTCAACAAGTTTCATTTTTCCGGTATAAAATGGGTGCGATGTGTTCGATATTTCAAGTTTTATAAGAGGATATTCGCTTCCGTCTTCCCATTTTACCGTGTCTTTCGAAGGTGCGGTTGATTTGGTCAAAAACGAGTATCCGTTCGACATATCTTGAAATACTACAAATCTGTAATTGTTTGGATGAATTCCGTTTTTCATTTTACTTCAATATTAAGCCTGTATTTAAGGGCTGCAAAATTAATAAACATTTATCTAAAATACAATACAATTATTGATCATTATCCGATTTTTTTGTCGGTTTTCTCATTAATTCGTCCATTTCATCTTTATATTGCTTGAATGTCAGAGTTTTATTAATCATATATCGAAAAGTAATATGTGTCTTTGCTCTTTTTGCACCAACAGCATCGTAAATTGCTAACATCTTGGGATTGAAGTCGCCTGTCCACGACAGTTCCAATTCTTTAATCCATGGCTTTTTTCGGAAAGCATTATAAAACTGATAGAATATTCCAGACTCCACGCCGCTGTTTTGATATGAAGGGTGCACTCCGGCAACCAATCCCCGCGCACGAGTCATTTTGTGAGTCAGTTTATAATAGAGAAATTTCAGTTTATTCCACAGATGTAATTTTCCGTTTAAGTGCTTGAATATCTGGTTGGCATCGGGAAAAAGAATAAAAAACGATATTGGTTTTTCGTTGTGATAGGCAAACCATATAATCTCTTCATCAATAATTGCTTTTGCATTATTCAGCGTTTCGAAGAGAATTGTTTTGTCGAGCGGCGTAAAATCCTGTTTGAAAGTTGCCCACGTTGCGTTGTAAATCTCAACAATATCATTTACATACTTTTCGGCATTCGCCATTTCAAAATGCCTGAATGTGTAACCGGCTCTTTCCGATATCCATTTGGCGATTTTCATAAACCGTTCCGGAAATTCAACTATTTGATTATTAGCATCTCTCACTATTCTGTGATACGAATACTGTTCGAAATATGTTTTGAAGCCATATTCTTCAAAAAAATCTCTGTAATATTTCATATTGTAGGGCATACCGTATCCCTGCTGCATAAATCCATCGACCAGCAAGCCCCAATTAGTGTCGTTTTCGCCAAAGTTTATGGGACCGTCCATTGCTTCAATGTTTCTTTCTGAAAGCCAGTTTTTTGCCGTATCGAACAGCAGAAACGCCGCATCGCGCGATTTTATGACTTCAAAATAGCCCATTCCGCCGGTTGGCTGTGCATTTGCCTCCGACCTTATTTCATCAATAAATGCGGCTACTCGACCAATGGTAACTCCGCTGTCGTCTTTAAGTATCCATCGCGTTGCAACGCCGTGCTTAAACGAATGATTTGCAGCCGGATTGAACACCGACTCAATGCTAATATCCAGCGGACAAACCCAAAACGGGTCATCTTTATATAATCGTTTAGGAAAATCGATAAATTCCTTTTTATCCTGTTGTGTCAAAACTTCAACTATCTTCATAAGCGTAAAAATAAAATACCCGACAAATATAACAATAATTTTTTTTATCGCATAGTGATAATTCTGTGGTCGATAAGCACAAAGACAAGGGTTACGAGTGCGCTGTAAAAAAGATAAAGTTTTACGGGGATATATTCCGAAGGCTTTATGTTCATTTTCACCCAACAATAGCCCGTAAGGAACGCTTTACTGAAAATATATGCAATAAATGTAGCCAGTGCAACTCCCACTAAGCCATAACCTTTGCTTATCATAAAGAAACTTAGGAATATGTTTACAAGCAATTCCAAAACGGCGGCTATAAGCGAGATATGCGTTTTTTTCCTGCCAACAATTATGGTTTGCGGAAATATAAGTCGGGGTATTACCAAAAGCGAATAAACAAGAAAAATATCTGCGCTTCTTTGAAAATCGGGATTGAACATTATTGGGTATATCCATCTGGTTGTCAGCATAACAACTATTGTTAGCGGAAAAAGTATGTGCATCAATCGTTTCGATTTTTCCTTAATTTTTGCAAGCGATTCTTTCATTTTTTCGCGCGTTGAAAACTCCGAAAGCATTGCGTTGCTCAGAGCGTTTGCCAGCATCAAAACAATGGGAAATTCCTTTGCTCCGTAACGAAACCACGCAAACATAGCAGGGTCGCGGTAAACGGCTGAAATGATGACGCCATCGGTGTATTGAGCCGAACCGCTGATGAGCGTTGTTAGAATTAACGGCGCTCCCAGATAAAGATGTTCTTTCATAAATTTCCACGAGATAATCGGTTCCGAATATCTTTTGAGAAGCGCTATCAGCCAAATCCATCTTACGCCGGTAATTGTCAGCAATCCGTAAATTGCCCAAATAATATCTTTTCCCAAAACGATTGGAATTATTATCGCAACCATTTGACCCATAAAAGTATAGAGCCCATATTGAAATATTTTGTACGACCGGTTGTTGAGCAAATAAATGTATTCGATAAGGCAAACCGGACTGCTAAGAAGTATGTATAAGAACAGTAAATTCAAAAACGGCACGTTGCCTCTGAAACTGAAAACCGAAAAATTTCCTTTATACGCGTGACCAAAAGCGAATACGAAAAGGCTGAAAAAACATAACAACAGAAATGCGTTGAAAATTTCGGGCGATTTTTCCGAATGGTTATCTCCCACCTTGCGAAATGTTTTATTTCTGTGATAAAGCGGAAGCAGCGACTGGATAATCCCCGTAACCCAGAAAAAAGTAACAAGTCCGGCAATAAACATAAACATTTCCCACTTACCAATATCGGCTCGCGTTAAATGACTTTTGGTCAATACAATACTTATAATGAGGAAGATAACTGTCTTCATCAATTGAAACATCTGTAGCCCCGAGATGTTGTCTATAAATTTAATCTTCTTAAAATCGAACCTCATTTTAGAAATGCTGTTTTAAAAAATCGGACAAATATAGTACATGTATTAGAAAATGAAATCAAAATTTTGTGATGTTGATTTTTTGACATTACTTTGCAGCCCAAATGGTGGACGTAGCTCAGCAGGTTAGAGCGTCGGATTGTGGTTCCGAAGGTCGTGGGTTCGAGCCCCATCTTCCACCCAAAAAAATCTCTCAAATTCAATGAGTTTGAGAGATTTTTGTTTTAAATAAGCGGCGTTGTTAATAATTGATAATATGCGATTAAAAGTAAAAATCAGAACAAACTATTATTGAATGGTTTGCCCGAATATTTTTTCTCGTGGTCGAGCAGCCATTTTTTTCTGTGCAGTCCGCCGGCATATCCTGTAAGGCTGCCGTCAGAACCGATTACTCTATGACAAGGTATTATGATAGATATTCTGTTCATTCCATTAGCATTGGCTACTGCTCTTATTGACAAAGGGATTTGCATGGCATCGGATTGTTGTTGGTAAGATATGGTAGCGCCATAAGGTATATTAATAAGTTCATTCCAAACCTTTTTCTGAAATTCGGTACCGTACATAACAAGCGGAATATCAAAATGTTTTCGGGTTCCTGCAAAATATTCATCTAACTGAAAGCGAAGATTTTTAATATGGTCGTTTTCACCTTCGGTCATTTCTTGTTTTAAATATTTTTTCAGTTTATTGAGTTCAGCCTCAAGGGTATTTTTGTCGCTGAATTCAAGCATATATATCCCGTCTTCAACCGAACCGGCAATCATGGTTCCTAACTGTGTTTCAATTTGGGCTATAAACATAGGTGTTCTTTATAAATAACAGTCAAAGATATGTAAAATTTAAAATCTTTTTATAATTTTGGGTCATAAAAAATAAACTAACTTAATTTTAACCGAAAGTATTCACAATTTTAAAAAACATGATTTATTCATGACGAAACCCCTGCTCATATTTATATCTCTGTTTTTCTGTTTCCAAGTCAGTGGGCAGGAATTTGATGTTGACGGCGAGTTAAGCAAATTCACTCCTTTCATTCAGGCTCTTCAGAATTTTTCAAACAACATTCCTCAGGAGAAAGTATCTCTGCATTTTGATAATACAAGTTATTATCAGGATGACCATATCTGGTTCAAATGTTATGTTACCTCTGCACAGCATCAATTAAGCGAGTTGAGCAAGACGCTGTATGTTGAACTTTTGAATCCCGGCGGGGAAGTGATTGACAAACGGATATTGAAAATCGAAAACGGGCAGTGCCACGGCGATTTTACGTTGAGTCATATTCCGTTTTATTCGGGTTTTTACGAAGTACGCGCATATACAAAATACATGCTTAATTTTGGTGACGACGTTATTTTTTCCCGACTGTTGCCTGTTTTCGACAAACCGAAAGAAGAAGGCAACTACGAAGAGAAAGTGATGATGAGCTATGGCAGATGGGGAACGGGCAATTATCCAATGAAAAGAGAACGCCCAATCAGGGAAAATAGAGTAAACCTCCGTTTTTTTCCCGAAGGAGGCAATCTGGTTCAGGGCGTTGCATCACGGGTTGCTTTCGAGGCTACGGATGAAGTTGGCAATCCTATAGACGTTACAGGCGTGGTTTTAGATGAAAATAGACAGGAAATATCTTCATTTGCTACTCTACACGAAGGACGTGGCGTATTTACATATACGCCCAACGCTAATACAGGTAGAAGAAGAGACATAGTCGAAGTAGAATATTCCGGAAGAAAATATTCATTCGACCTGCCCACTGGCTTGTCGCAAGGAGTGGTGATGGAAGTGGATAATCTGTCGCATCCCGACAGTATTGGAATTACCATTCGGAAGAATGAAGATATTCCTTCTCAATTACTTGGCGTAACTGTTTTAAATGGTGGCGAGATGCAAGTCTATTATATTGTCCGTATTACAAGAGATGAAGTCAACTTTAAAATAGATAAAACCCAATTGTCTTCGGGCGTTTCTCAAATTGTGCTTTTCAACAGCAATGGAGAAATTCTTTGCGACAGGTTGGTGTTTACCGACAGAAGAGATGAAATATTAGACATAAAAGCGAGAACAACCAAACAGTTTTACGGACCTTTTGAATTAGTGAATATGGAAATATCCGTAACAGACGGGGAAGCAAATCCTGAGCCAGTAACTTTTTCAATATCTATAAGAGACGGTGAAAATGAGGTAGAGAGCAACCATAATATTTTGACAGATCTTTTGTTAATGTCCGAAATCAAAGGATATGTTCGTAATCCTTCTTATTATTTTGAAGACAACGAAGATGAAATGCGAAACGCCGCTCTTGACTTGCTGTTGATGGTACAGGGCTGGCGGCGTTATTCGTGGAAGCAGATGGCGGGAATGGAGCCTTTGGATTTGAAGTATCTTCCGGAACAGGGTATTGAAACCAATGGGAATGTTATTACATGGAATCTTCTTGGCAAGGAAGTATCCAAGTCTCAAGTTGATATTGACTTAGTGATTCTAAGAAAAACAGAAAATGACAGCACAGGCATCAGTTTTGCAGAAACCTTTGTAACAGACGATAATGGACGCTTTTCATTTGTGTCGGATGTAGAGGGAAGATGGAACATGATATTAAGCGCAAAAGAAAATGGAAGGGGAAGAAATTATCAAATCCTTCTTGACCGTGTATTCAGTCCTGAACTGAGAAGATACAGATATTCGGATTTGCAGGTAAACATTGCCGAAAAAGCTATTGCACAAATAAATGACAATGATGATGACGATGAAACACTCTACGAAGATATTGAAGCGGATTGGATGTCATTTCTTGCTGCATATAATGATTCGATAGCCAAATTAGGTTTTGAAAACAGAGTCCAGCAATTGGGAGAAGTAACAGTAACAGCAAGAAGAACAAGAGCGCAGGAGATTTTAGAAAACCGGTCGACATCAATATCTTATTATGATGTAGCTTCGGAATATGACGACATCTACGACAAAGGTATATATGTAGGTGACGATATTCACGAACTGTTGATTAATATGAATCCGGATTTTTCTACTAAATACATTAGGAATGATGAATGTTTATTTTACAAAGGCAGGATGGTGTTTTTTGTTGTCAATTATCAGCCAACTAGATTTGACGAGATGGGTTATTTCAATTATAAAAACTTCAATATAAATGCTATTAAATCTATTTATATTAATGAAAATATCTCTGTTATGGTTCAATATATAGAATCTCCAGATCCCATACTACTGTCGCCGCTGGAGATAGTTATGACAACTTTGCATGTTGGTTTGAGTTGTGCTGTATTTATTGAAACCTATCCTGAGGACGAGATACCTGCACAAGCCGCAAAAGGAGTACGTAAAACATGGTTAGAGGGATACAGCGCGGTAAGTGAATTTTACAATCCCAACTATTTGGGTTTATTGCCTGGGCTACCCGATTATCGCCGTACTTTATACTGGAATCCGTCAGTAACAACAGACGAAACAGGGCATGCAAAAATAGAGTTCTACAATAACAGCAGAAGCAGGTATTTCAGCATCAGCGCCGAAACGGTTACGCCAAATGGTATGATTGGGGTTTATAAAGAGCGATAATAGAGATATGCGAGGATAAGGGGTAATTGAAATCTTTATCCCAATTTCATCTTTTCCACTTCCTCTATATTTCTTTCGTTTGTAACTACTTTTGCTTCGGGAGTGTAAAGAAAATCAATAAGTTCCTGATATCTATCCATAATTTTACCTCTCACTATTTTCATGGTCGAATTCATCAATTCGTTTTCTTCGGTAAAGCCTTCTTCGAGAATTCCAAGCGCTACAGGAAGCCATCTTTGAGGAAACATACTGCCTCTATCCATAATTTTACCTCTCACTATTTTCATGGTCGAATTCATCAATTCGTTTTCTTCGGTAAAGCCTTCTTCGAGAATTCCAAGCGCTACAGGAAGCCATCTTTGAGGAAACATACTGCCGTATTTCCCGCTTGAACGGTATTCGTTTATCTCATTTTCAATGAGTGTAATTACAGCCCTTTTGCCTTCGTCGGAATTAGCTGAGAAGTTTCTTTCTTCCAAATATAACTTTAATGCGCGCTGGTTGGGAACGACAAGCGCCACGGTGTATGGTTTCTGATTGTTATACAACATACACTGGTCGATATATTTAGATTGTTCGGAAATGGCTTCTTCAATTCCTTCGGGACTGAATTTTTCGCCGTCATCGGCTATCAAAAGGCTTTTAAATCTTCCCATCACATATAAAAATCCATCTTCGGTCAAATATCCAAGGTCGCCGGTATATAGCCATCCGTCTATGATTGTGTCTTTGGTTGCGGCGTCATTTTTCCAGTAGCCGTGCATTACGTTTCCTCCGCGGACAACAATTTCTCCTTTTTCGCCGGTGGGCAGTTCGTTGCCATTATCATCGCATATTTTCAAATCCATATTGTTTACAAGAGCGCCCGATGATCCGAGTCTGTGCTTCCCTACCGAATTTGACGAAATAACCGGCGATGCTTCGCTTAATCCGTATCCCTGATACATCGGGATGCCTATGGCGTAAAAGAACCGCTGAAGTTCAATATCCAAAAGTGCGCCGCCGCCGATGAAATAATCGAGTTCGCCGCCGTAGGCTTCTCTTACTTTTGAAAAGAGTATTTTATCATACAACTTCAACAGCGGTTTTTTGAGTTTTTGAAATCCCAATCCCTTGTTCCATCCCTCTTTGTTATACGAATATGATATTTTAATTGCATGATTGAACAGTATCTCGATGAGTTTGCCTTTTTCCCTGATGCCTTTCTCGATGTTTTTTCTGAAGTTTTTTGCAATTGCCGGAACGCTCATCAGCATATTGGGTTTTATCTCTTTAAGACATACGGGAAGATTTCTGAGCGTTTCCATTGGCGATTTGCCTGTTTTTACCGATGCAATGCTTGCTCCCTTGCCCATAAAAGCGTAAATGCCGCACGTGTGCCCAAACGAGTGATCCCACGGAAGAATTATCAGGGTTTTGTAAAACGAAGGCAAATCTATCAGACTATATGATTGATACACGTTAGAAACATAATTGCCGTGAGTAAGGATTATTCCTTTGGGGTCGGCTGTTGTGCCCGATGTGTAGCATATATTTGCAAAGTCGGACGGCAGAACACTCTTATAGAGTTTTTCGAACATTTCCATATTTTCGGGCGCATCCAACCATTCCCTGCCAAGTTTTCTTACTTCGTTAAAATGAATTTCGTTGTAAGCAT
>Ga0082212_10009628_pt1 | contig 12442 bp, 10 predicted proteins | sample TergutNt197P3_FD_71548 | JGI IMG/M metagenome (GOLD analysis project Ga0082212, IMG submission 71548) | Neocapritermes taracua P3 segment gut microbial communities from Petit-Saut dam, French Guiana - Nt197 P3 | ecosystem: Host-associated > Arthropoda: Insects > Digestive system > Gut ... | reverse complement strand
CTCTTCAGGCTCTCCACTTGCTTCGGTTCTTGGTACTGCGCGATGGTTTCGTAGTATGGCGCGGCGGCATTGCCGGAGACGCCGACTCTGGCAAATAGGATCTCTTCCGGTATATACGCGGGCCGGAGGAGTTCAAACGGTACGGCCCAGCTTACCTGCTCCCACGAAGCCCAAGTTCTAACGTCGCTTTGCACCGCGATCGGTTCCAGCGCCGGTTCCCCCACCGGCTCTGCCGTTGGTTCCGCCGTCGCTTCGGGTACGGCGGCGGCCACTCCCGGCCCCGCCGGGACCTCCGCCACGGGCGGCGTCAGCATTCCGGCGGCCCACGCGCCGACCGTTACCATCACGGCCAGCAAGCTCAGCGCGGCGGTCACCTGCACCGCGGACGCCAGTCTTTGCCCGCGGCGCTGTGTACGGATCAGCTTGTTCATCTTGCGTTCAAACGGTTCGGAGAACGTCGCCGTGGTGACGTCGGACGCTTCCGTTAAGTCATACTCGCGCACGGCTTTTTCAATGGCGCGGTCAGTAGAGAATATCATTGCTGTTCAACTCCTTTTTCGTATTATCCGGCTTTGGGTCACGCAGTATTTCCTGCAAGTTTTTTCTGGCCCGGTTCAAACGGCTTCGGACCGTGCCCGGCGGAATGCCCAGCAGGCGCGCCGTCTCCGCCGTATTGAAGCCATAACGCAAACGCAAGACGACGACTTGGCGGTGGCCCTCCTCCAGAGCGTCGATCGCGCCGGCCAGGTCCATGCCCAGCGGAATGTCCGTCTCCATGACCGGAAGGTCCTCCGGCAGCGGAAGCGAAGCGCCGCGGTCACGCAGCAGGTTCAGCGCCGCGTTCTTGACGATGGCAAGGCAGAGGTAGCGGCGTTCGTCCTCAGAGAGGCCGCGAAAACGCGGGATGTGCCTTGCGATCCGCAAAAACGCCTCATGCACGGCGTCCTCGGCCAGCGCGTGGTCGCCCAGCACGCCCAGCGCCCGGTGAAGCATCACGCCCCGGTAGGCGTGGTACAGGCTTTCCAGCATACCGCAATCCCTCCTCAGACCTTAGATCGTATACGGCCGTCTATAGTATAAACCCGCCGGGAGGCGGTTTTGTTCCATCCGGGCGAAAAATTTTTTCCGCGCTTGACAAAGCCCGCGTTCTTTGCTACACTGACCTAGGTAATTCCATCGAAATGCGCCTGTAGCTCAGTGGATAGAGTGCCCGGCTACGAACCGGTAGGTCGAAGGTTCGAATCCTTCCAGGCGTGCCAAAGCCCGCACAAACATGTTTTGTGCGGGCTTTTATGATAGACCCAAAAATATCTTAATTCTCCAGCAGCAGCTCGGTGATCTTCCGCAGGCGCGCGGCGCAATCCGGCAGATAGCAGGCGCGGATGATCAGCGACTCCAGCAGGATGGCCAGATCGTCGGCGTCAAGGCCGTCGTCGTCCATCTCACCGCAAACCTCGCACACGAGATCGGCGTCCCCGGCAGCTTCCGCCTCAGCCTTTTTCGCGCGGGGGGCTTTCTTTTCTTCCTTCTCCTCGGCGAAGGGGCTGGCGATGCCGCGCTCCGCGAGGAAGCTGTTCAGCGTCCGCTCGGTGTACTTGCCGGGCTTATCCGTCTCGCCGCAGAGGTACAGCGGCGCGATACCGGCGACTTTCGCCATGGCGATGGCGGTGGCGGCGGAAATGTGGCCCTGCTTGTAGGTCTTATGCACGGTGGAGGCGGTGACGTCCGCTAACGTAAGAACTTCGTTCTTCTGGACATTTTTCAGGCCCTTCCAGGCGGCCTGACAGCGTTCCTTGGTCTTCTCGACGTCGGCGCTCATGTTCCTGCGCTTCGGGAGGCCCGAAATCAAGGCGGTCAGATCGTTCATGTTCATTGCTCCTTCATCAGTTTTGTGTGATTTGAGGGTAGTATACACCCATTAAATCCATAATGCAAGAAAATTTTTATCTGATTTGCAATATTGATGATTTTATTTCACTTTATTGTCCGCTTCATGCCCTAACCTTGCCAGTAACTCGTCCACCGCCAAGCCCCCCAAGTCCCCTTGCGCGCGGGAACGGACGGAGACGGTCTTGTTTTCCTGCTCCTGATCGCCTACGATCAGCATATACGGTATCCTCTGCGTCTGCGCCTCTCGAATTTTCCAGCCGATCTTTTCACTGCGCCGGTCAAGTTCGGAGCGGAAGCCCGCGGCCAGCAGCGCGTTATGCACCGTTTCCGCGTACTCCACATGGCGGTCGGTCAGCGGCAGGACGGCCGCCTGCACCGGGGCCAGCCACAGCGGCAGCGCGCCGGCGAATTTCTCGATGATCAGCGCCAAGGTCCGCTCATAGCACCCGATAGAGGTGCGGTGGATGACATACGGATGCTTTTTAGAGCCGTCGGCGTCCACGTACTCCATGCCAAAGCGCTCTGCCAATTGGAAATCGACCTGGATCGTGATCAGCGTGTCCTCCTTGCCGTGGACATTGCGGATCTGCATATCCAGCTTCGGGCCGTAGAAGGCGGCCTCCCCGGCGGCTTCCTCATAGTCCACGCCCAGCGTGTCCAGAATGGCCCGCAGACGGGCCTGCACGGCCTCCCACTGCTCCGGCGAGCCGATATAATCGTCCTTTTTGTCGGCGTCCCAAAGCGACAGGCGGTAGGACACGTCCTCGGCCAGCCCCACGGCGTCCAGCATAAAGCCCGCCAGCTCAAAGCAGCCCTTGAACTCGTCCTCCAGTTGGTCGGGGCGGCAGGCGATGTGCCCTTCGGAGATCGTGAACTGCCGCACGCGGATCAGGCCGTGCATCTCGCCGGAATCCTCATTGCGGAACAGCGTGGCCGTCTCGGCGTACCGCATCGGCAGGTCGCGGTAGGAGCGCGTGCGGTTCAGGTACGCCTGAAACTGGAACGGACAGGTCATCGGGCGCAGGGCCAGCACGTCGGCCTCCTCGTCGTCCGCGTCGCCCAACACGAACATGCCGTCCCGGTAATGCCCCCAATGCCCGGAAATCTTATACAAGTCCCGCTTGGCCATAAACGGCGTTTTGGTCAGCATATAGCCGCGCTTTTGCTCCTCGTCCTCCACAAACCTCTGCATGATCTGGAGGACGCGCGCGCCCTTGGGCAGCAGGATCGGCAAGCCCTGCCCGATATAATCCACGGTGGTGAAATACTCAAGCTCGCGCCCGAGCTTGTTGTGGTCGCGCTTTCGGGCCTCTTCCAGACGCTTCAAATGCTCGTCCAGTTCCTCGCGCGTCTCATACGCCGTCCCGTAGATACGGCACAGCATTTTATTCTTCGAGTCGCCGCGCCAGTACGCGCCCGTCGCGCTGAGCAGTTTGTACGCCTTGACGCGGCCCGTGTGGTCGACATGCGGCCCGGCGCACAGGTCGGTGAAATCGTCCTGCTTATAAAAGCTGATCGCCGCGTCCTCCGGCAGGTCCCGGATCAGCTCCAGCTTATACGGCTGATCGCGCATCATCTCCAGCGCCTGATCGCGCGGCAGCTCGAAGCGCTCGATGCGGTAACGCTCCTTGACGATCTTCTTCATTTCCTTCTCGATCTCGTCCAGCTGCTCCTGCGTGAACGCTTTTTCCACGTCAAAATCATAATAAAACCCGGTGTCGATGGCCGGGCCGATCGCCAGACGCGCGTCAGGGAACAGGCGCAAGACCGCCTGCGCCAAAATATGCGACGCGCTGTGGCGCAAGGTCTGCAAACGCTCCATATCGGACATGTAAGGCCCCTTCTTTCGGTCGTGATTGGGCTATTGTAATACAAACGCGGGAAAAAAGCAAGGCCGCGTCACCCCTTCCCCTTCAATCCCGGCCATATCCAGCCCCATTCCGTCATTTGCTTGACCAGCATCGCCCCGAACGGCGTCAGGATCATGCCCGGCACGCCCCAAAGCAGGAACCCGGCGTACATGCTCATCAGCGTCAGCAGCGGCGGCAGGCCGATCTGGCGGCCCACCAGCTTCGGCTCGGTCAGCCCGCGGGCCAGCGACACGACCGCGTAGAGCATCAGCAGCGCGATCCCCTTGACCGCCGAGCCGCTGATGAACGAGTAGATCGCCCACGGCAGCAATACCAGCCCTATGCCGATAACCGGCAGCGCGTCCAGCAGCGCCGTCACGCCCGCGATCAGCAGCGCGTATGGCTCCCGCATGGCAAACAAGCCCATGAACAGCAGTACAAATGTGATAAAAATCAAGATGGCCTGCGCCCTCAGCCACTTGCCCGCCGTCAGGGTCATATGATTCTTGATTTTGAGAATTCTCTCCCGGATGCGCTCTGGGAAAGGCCGCATCAGCAGCGCGGTCAGTCTCGCGTACTCGCAGGAAATCAGGAACGTACTCAACACCGTCGTAAACAAAAACAGCACGGTTTTCGGGAACCCCGTGGCCAGCGCGGTGATCAGCGTCCCGGCCAGCGTATACACGTCTCCCGGTATGGACGACCCTCCGGCCAAAAAGCTCTCCAAGGCGCTGCGGAGCATGTCCTGCATCGGCAATGGCGCGGCTTCGATCCAGATATCCACGCGCTCGCGCCACGACCCGGTGATGTCGGGCAGACGCGCCATCAGGCCCGGCAAAGCCGCCACCAGGCGGTTCAACTCGACCCACAGGATGCTGACCAGCGCCGCCCCCAGCGCCGCGAGCAGACCCACCGCCGCGACAGTCAGCGCCCCGGCGCAGACGGCCCTCGGCAAGCGCAGGCGCGCCGACAGCAGGCGCACCGGGTTTTCCATCAGCCGCGCCAGCACAAGCCCCAGCAAGAACGGCATCAGCGGTTCCAGCAAAAACCGCAGGAACAGCCACGCCCCGGCGGTCACCAGCGCGGCTATACCGCCTCTGCGCAGGGTCTCCATGTGTTTTTTGTCCGGCAAGCTCTGACCTCCCAAGGGTTTTGGGACAAGCATAGCACCCCCGGTCTGTCATAATCTGCCGCGAAATGTATTCTCAACACCGATAGTATAAAATATGGAAGTCTGACTTATGTCAACTTCCATAATAAGACTATACTTCTATTTATATCTTGTCAATTTTGAGAAACAACCTTACTATCTCCCTAAGCACCCGGCAAACCGTCCTCAATTTCCACCGTCATGTCCTCGTCTATCGCGCTGATCTCGCCCTGGCTTAACAAAACCCGGAAATTGTCCAGCAATTTCGGCAAAAACGGGCTGGCCACGGGGTAGACCAAATGCGCGTCCACCAGCCCTGTCCCCAGGCCCATGCGGAAGTGGAGCGGCAGCTCGGCGGGACGCCCGGACAGGTCCGGCCCATCCTGCATGATCTTCTGAACCAAGGACACGTAGAACTCATCCCAATGCCACGCCGCCATGGCGATGCGCCGGAACGGCCTGCCATCCGGCTTCAGCGTGTACAACTGCGCGTATACGCCCGGGAAGCGCTTGTATTCCAGCGGCTCGCTCAGCAAGACCGGGAACCACGCGATATCGCACCCCGCGCGCGCGAGCGCGGCGCAAACCTCCAGACGGGCCTGCGCGGTGTACGCCGTAAGCGGCATATGTACCACGCGCGCCTGCGGGCGCACCATGCACGCGCCCTGCGCGAAGGCCTGCATGTCCTGCGGCAGCGCGCCCGTCACATGCCGCCCGGGGATAAAGCCCAAACGTCCGCTTTCCGTCAGCGCGCCGGCCGCCGCGCCGCACAGGAAGGCCGCGTCTCCGGTGTTGCCATAATACGTAGACAGTGCCTTGCGCCCCGCCCCGGCTGCGCACAGCAGCACCAGCGTCCCGCGCTGCTCCAGCGCCACGCGCAGGGCCGCCGTTTCCATGCGCACATCGGCCGCGAACAGGATGTCGGGCTTTGCCTCCGCGACGGCCTCCGAAAGCACGGAATAAGCGTCCGAAACGTCGTATTTTGTGTAATAGCGGCGGATTTTCATCTGCGCGTATTCACGCTCCAGCCGCAGACGCCCGACGTCATGCGCCGAGGGCCAAAAGCCGCCCGGCTCCCCCGCGTAAACAAAAGCCGCGGTCAACCGGTTGGATTTCGGCAGCAGCGAGGAAAGCCGCGCGCGCGTGGCCATGTCCTCCGGGTCGCTCAGGACCGTCTGCGCGTCCTCCGCCGACGGCGCGTACAGCGGCCCGCAATTTTTGATGTTCAAAATCAGCTCTTTTTCCGGCGTCTCCAGCGGGAATGAGTAAAGCTTTACATATTCGGCGAACGCGTCGCCCGTGGTCAGCGGCAGGTCTGCACAGCCCGACGCGTGGTAGGCTTTGCGGAAGCGGCGAAAGCTCTCGCGCAGCAGGGCTTCGGCCGGGTCCGGCGCGTCTGTTTCCCCGGCGGACGGCGCGGATAAAACCGCTTTCTTAGCCAGCTCATAAAGCTCCGTATACACCCCGAAACGGCTGAACCATAAATGGCCAATGGGCCGCCGTTTATCCGGCCCGGCCAGCTCATAAAAAACTTTCACGTCCTCGTCCGGCGAATCAATCGGCGGCAGCAGGCGCGTCACCTGCGCCGGGTAGCTGTACGCGCCCACAAAGTTCAGCACGCTGACGCGCTTGTTGCCCTCGCGCACATAGTACCGGCCAAGGTATTCGTAGACTTGGATCGGGTCGTGCAGGCCCTCGCCCAAATGCGCCGCCAGCACGCCGCGCCACTTGGCGGAAAACTCCGAATCCTCCGCCAGCAGCGGCATAAAATTCCCGGCCAGCGCCGACTGCCGCCCCGCCGAGTAGGTCCCCCGGATCTTGTTCAGCGGGATCTCCAGCAGCCCCAGCCCGATTTCAGGCGCAAGCTCACGCAGGCTTTCCTCCAATAACGGAAGAAAGCCCGACTCGCCCCGGCTGTGTTTATCAGAGACGTACCGGCGGCCCGAACGCCGGGCCTGCCGGTAGCTCTCTAAAATTTCCGCATGATTGGGTGTCATGTGTTTGCCAATCTACTTTCCGATGTCGGTCACAAACATCCCAAGCCCGTTCCGGCTGATCTTCGCCGCTTCCAGCGCCCGATCCATATAGGCCCCGAAATCCTCTTCCCTCATGGACGCCCGGGCCTGCTCCCGCCAGCCCGCCGTGTCCTCGCGGCGCTGGGAGTAGTACATCACATGGAAGCCGTAGTCGGTTTCTACGATGCCTGTGTCGCCGGGCTTGCGCGCCGGGTCAATATACCATTCCTTGAACGGCTCCATAATGTTTGAATATTGCGCCAATTTATCATACATACCGCCGTTTGTGACGTTTCCGCCCTGATCGTCGGACTTTTCGTTGGCCAATTCAGCAAAAGACTCCTCAGTGGCCCCGCCGTCCCGCCATTCCTTCAAGATGTCCGTGGCGCGCTGCTGCGCCTCGGCGTACTCCTCATCGGTAGGGGCACTGCCGTTATCATTGAACCGCGCCAGGATATGGCGTACATCGTGTACCGGGCCGTCGTCGCGCTCCCGCTTGATAAACGAATAGACCGTGATGCTCTGGTCCTGCTCGAAGCTGGTCTTGTCATTGGCCTTGCGCGCCTCGTCAAAGAGCCAGTCCCCCGCCTCGGTGTTGGAGATACTGCTATAGAGCGCCAGCTCGTAGCCGGTTTTCAGTTCCTCGATCTCGTCATCGTCGTCATGATCGTGGCCATCGTCGTCATCATGGCCGTCATCATCTTCATCGCCTTCATTGCCCTCCCCATCGTCTTCGGGCTCGGGCGTATACTCCGCCTTGAGTTCCTCATAGCGCGCGGCGTACTCCACGGCCAGCTCGTTGAAGGCGTCAGGCGTTGTGACCTTGCCCAGCATCTCATCGGCCAGCGCCTTGACGGCCTCACAATAGGCTTCCCTGTCCTCGTCTTCGCCCTCGCTGAGTACGCCGTTCATCGTATAGGACTCATACGTCACGCGGTCAAAGTCCGTGCGGTGTTCCGCGTAATAGTCGTCGGTCTGCCCGTCGGTGTAGCTGTAGCTGTCCATTTGGAGCGTGGCCCAGCGGTTGGCCAAAAGTTCCCGCTCCATACACCGCATCAGGATATCCTGCGTCAGGCCCTGACGCCCGTAGAAGGCGTTCAGATATTCCTGAAACGTAGAGAACCCATACGCGGCGGCTTCGTCGGTCCGGCTGCGCATCGCTAGGTCAAGCAGGTCGCGGTCTTCCTTGGACAGCGTCACCCCCGCGCGCGCGGCCTCATTGCACTGGATCAGCAGGGTCGTCACGCTGTCAAGGGTCACGTCGTTGATATATTCCGCCCACGTGCCGCCGAAGATCGACTCCTGCGATTTCAGCGGTTGGGTGGTGTCAAACCCCATGTTATATTGCGCCCATGTGCTGTAAACATTCCATTTTATCCCGGTGAAATAATAATTGAACTCCACCGGCGTTACGGCAGTGCCGTCCACGGTCAGCACGGGCAGGACCTTGTGGATCACCCCGCTGGCGTAGAACGTCATCACCACGACCAGCAGCGCCAGTACAGAGCCTATGATAATGCCGGCGACCTTGCCGCGCCCGTTCTTGGGGTCGGCGCGGTTCCTCTTGATCGGCTCGACGCCGCCCTCCCGCTGTTCCATACGGTTTTTCTTTTCGCGTGACGCGCTCATAGTTTTTACTCCTCCTGTTTTCGGAGCCGGATGCTCCTTTTCTAAAGCGTCCGGCTTGCGCCGCCGGCTCCTTATATCTCCCGCAAGAATTACATCTTCCCTATTGTAATCGAAACCACGCGGATTTACAATAGCTTATGCGGATTTTCACAGAAACTATATAATAAGGAGTGATCCCCCATGACAGACATGGAGCTTTTGACCCTGGCCGAACAGGCGCGCGCGCGCGCCTACGCGCCGTATTCCGGCTACAGCGTCGGCGCCGCCGTCCTGTGCCGCGACGGACGCGTCTACCCCGGATGCAACATCGAAAACGCGGCCTATCCCGCGTGCCTGTGCGCCGAACGCGCCGCCCTGGCCGGGGCGGTCAGCGACGGCAACCGCGAGGTCGTCAAAATCGCGGTCACGGGTTCCGGGGCCGGAATATGCACGCCCTGCGGCGTTTGCAGGCAGGTTATTTTCGAGCTTTCGCCGGATTGTTTGGTGATTTGCGGCCGTCGACATAATCCGGCAAATCCGTCCGAGCCGGTTCGTCAAAATAACCAAAACCAGGATGGCCCCGCCGGCCTGACCCCGGAAATCTATCCCATCCGGGAGCTTTTACCATCCGCTTTTGCGGGAAATATGCTCGAAAACACCGGCGAATAATGGTTTATTAGCACCGTGGTAAGGTGAGAAATTTCGTCGCGGATTTAAGAAAATTAGATATTCCGATGAAATTTCAATGTTTATATAAGATTAGTTTGTGCATTTTGACCATGCCTTTGATTTTTCTTGTGCATCTTGCACAATCATTTTCAGTTTTCCGGCTGTGTTTCGGCCTGTTTTTCCTATGGTAGCAACGTGATTAACATAATATTTTTTCTCAAATATGAGAAACATCCTAAAATTCCTGCATTTTCTTTTTAATTCCTTGTCTGTAAAAACCATAATCAGGAATTTATTTACTGGCTTCGTCCGGCGCAAACATTTCCCCTTGCGAAGCGACAAAATAAATGATATAGTGTTCATGATTATACACGGGAAAGGGTATCCTAGAATGAGCGCGACACCCCGGTTCTATCTTCCGGCCATCCCGCCGGACGGCCTTGTGAGTTTAGAGGGGCCGGAGGCGCGCCACGCCTGCCAAGTCCTGCGCCTGAGCGCGGGAGAGGCATTGTACGTGTTCGACGGCGCGGGGCGCGAGGCCCTGTGCCGCGTTATGGAGGCCTCGCGCGGCCATATCCTCGCCCGCGTGGAAGCGCAGCGCGAAATCTCTTCGGAACCCGCCGTGCGCCTGTGCTTCTATCCGTCGCTTTCCAAAGGGGAGCGCTTCGCCTGGACGCTCCAAAAGCTGTGCGAGCTGGGCGCGGCGGAGATCACGCCGGTCCTCTCCCATCGTTGCGTCGTCCGGGACTGGACGGAACAAAAAGCCCAGCGCCATCGTCGAATCCTTATGGAGGCCGCCAAACAGTGCGGGCGCGGGCATTTGCCCATCCTGCGCGACCTGACGCCGCTGGACGCGCTGCTTCCGCAGCAGAGGGACGGTATCACGCTGTTCTGCCATGAAACGGCTCAGACCAGTCTAAAGCAAACCTTGGACGGCATCGGTGATTTTGAGGCGGCGCATGTTTTCACAGGCCCCGAGGGCGGCTATACGCCCGAGGAAGCGGCCCTCGCGCCGCAACACGGCGCACGCCCCGTCCGCATGGGAAACATCGTCCTGCGCTGTGAAACCGCGCCTCTGGCCGCCGCCGCCGCGTTATTATACGCCACAGGGCAATACTAGATAGAAAAGGGGTTATGCAATATGGCTTCCGCCCGTGACCGCCAACCGGACCACGCACTCCCGATCGACAGCAAACGCAAGGAGGACGAACGGTTCACCTACCGCGTGCTGGCCACCTTCGCCATTACGGCGGCGCTGTTCTTCTTCGCGCTGAACCTGAGCCGGCGGACCGAAGCGATCTCGTTGGCCAGTTTCAGGCTTTTGGACGCCGTGACGCTCTGGACGCTGATCGCCACAGGAGTTCTGACCGCCGCCGCGCTGGCCTTGCACTTCGCCCTTCGCCGCCGCGTGCTGACCGCGTGTTTTGCCTACGCGGCTGTGGTCGCGGCCATCGCGCTGGTTTCCACGCAGTTTATCCGGTATTTATCCGACCACCAGCTCCCGCTGGCGATCATTCTGGCCGCCCTCGCGCTGCTGTATCTGCTTTACTTTATCTACCCGCGCTCGTTCATGCTGCTGGCGGTGATCGACAGCGGCGGGGCGCTGGGCTTCTGGCTGATGCGGCGCGTCCTGCGCTCCGGCAGCTACGGCTGGATCTATGAACACCGCGTCTGGCCCAAACGCGCCACGCTGCCTGTGATCGTGTTTTCGCTGGCGATCGTGCTGTCTGTCGCCGTCATCCTGTTCCTGCGCTCTCAAAAAGGCCGTATAGGCAAGCTCACTATCCTGCCGCCCGAAACGCGCTACGGCGGGCTGCTGGCCACTTGCGGGCTGCTGGCCGCCGGATTGCTGGCTACTGTCGCCTTCGGCTGGACAGCCGCGTGGGTGGCGATGATCGTGTGCTTCGCGTACCTGTTCATCGCGGCGATTTATTACACCTCGAAATTGATGTAGCAAACATGAATATACCCCAAACCAATGCCACACGGAGAAGATTTTCCTTCCCCATGTGGCATTTTGTCCTGCTCATGCGTATATGAGGTGAAGGGAGTGGCTCAAGTGTATAGTCGGTGGATTGGATGGAGGAAACCGTAAAGCGGAATGAAGACAAAATGTTCCGGGCGGCCCTTGCCATTATGGGCGGCAAGGCGGACGCGGAGGATATCGTGCAGGATGTTTTTGTAAAGCTGATGGAAAAACAGCCGCGTTTTGAATCCCCGGAACACGAAACCGCCTGGCTGATCCGAGTGGCGGTCAATCTATGCAAAAGCCGCCTTCGCTCCCCCTGGCGCAAAAAGACCGTCCCTCTTTTGGACACCTACCCGGCCCAAAGCGACCAGCAGCAGAACATACTGCAAACCGTCCTCTCGCTTCCCGCAAAATATAGGACTGTCATCCACTTGTTTTATTACGAGGGCTATTCGACAAAAGAGATCGCGGAGATCACGAAACAAAAGGACTCCACCGTACGGGAGCAGCTCACGCGCGCCCGGCGTATGCTGAAAAATTTTTTGGAAGGGGAACAGACATGAAAGACTACACCGATTATATGGACAACATATCCGTCGACGCCGAATTGCACGAAAAAATCATGGAACGGGCCACGCAAAAACCCGCGCCGTCATACCAAACCCGCGCCGTATTCCGCTATGCGGCAATGGCGGCCTGCATAGCGGTTTTGCTGCTCTGCGCTTGGGGGGCCAGACTATGGAGCCGCCCTGTTGATCCCAGCCCTGATATCCCCGGCGAAATGGACACCTCTATTGTCGGCCTGCCAGTGGAGAACTTCAGCCTTGCCGACCTCCACGACCCCAGCGGTGTAGCAGCAAGCCGCGTTGTACTCTTTAATTTGAGCGATTTTTATGGACGCACTGCGCCATTTTCCTTCGCTTTTGTGCGGGTCACCGAGGCAGAACAAGGGACAGAGATCAATTTTCTCAATAGAAAGACTTCGACCTTGCATATCCTTTCGCGTATTCATTCGACTTTGCCAAGCGAACACGAACTGCCCGAAACAATAACAGTCACACAATACAAGTACGGCGGTTGCTGCGCGAATGAGGAAACCAACCTTCTCCGCGAGGGCGGCGTCTACCTTTTGCCGCTGGCATTTCGGGATCATTACAATGAATGGGGTGTTTTGGGCGACCAAGACGTTCTGTTTGAAGTGGACGATCAAGGCCGCATCTGGTCTCATTCTCAATTTGAGGGTTTCAGCCGTTTCGACGGGCAGGACGCAAGCGTCGTCGCGGATATGATT
>Ga0082212_10009627_pt1 | contig 12442 bp, 11 predicted proteins | sample TergutNt197P3_FD_71548 | JGI IMG/M metagenome (GOLD analysis project Ga0082212, IMG submission 71548) | Neocapritermes taracua P3 segment gut microbial communities from Petit-Saut dam, French Guiana - Nt197 P3 | ecosystem: Host-associated > Arthropoda: Insects > Digestive system > Gut ... | reverse complement strand
CCCGCGGCAAGCAAGCCGGGCGATATTTCGGTTAGTCCGAGCGATATTGTGAATTTGGTTGCCTGTGATACAAAATATTACAAACACTATTTTGAAGGTAAATCGGTAAAAGTTAATGTGACCCTTCCCCTGTGGTTAAAGGAAGAAGGGGAAAAAAAACACGTTAACTTTTCTCAGATATTGCAAAACGGCGTTAAAGAATACTTACAGATACAGTAAAGAGGACTTGCATAAATGGTTCCGTAAGAAATCCGGAAAAAAGCGACCGGACGCCGCCGGATCCGCCGGTTGAAATTATTGAACATGAACTGCCCGAGAAGGAGCGTTTTTGCTCCGACTTCGGCGGTTCATTGCATGTGATGGGGAGTGAAATCCGAGAAAACTGAAATTGCTTCCGGCACAAGCGGTTATTAACGGCCGTGTGCGTTATGACATAAAAAAATATTTCGGGTAAAAAGGTTGACAAATGCGAAATAGTGTGTTAGTAATATAGTACACTAACGGAGAGGGGTGAATGCATGGACGCGTGGGACCGGTTTGACGCCGCTTTCAGCGACAGTTCCCCGATATACAGCCAAATCATAACGCTTTTTTCCCGCTCGCTCGCGCGGGGGGAGATCAGCCCCGGCGAGAGGATACCTTCGATCAGGGATATGTCTTTGCACTTGAAAGTGAACGCGAACACAATGCAGCGCGTTTACAGGGAGATGGAGAGGAGCGGACTGATCTCGAGCAGACGAGGGACGGGATACTATTTTACGGAGGATGAGGATATGGCGAAAAAAGTCGGGGACGAAATGGCAAGAGTCGCCGTCAACGGATTTTTGGAGGAAATGCGGGCGCTCGGATTCTCGGATGAGCGGATTATGAGCGAACTTAAAATACGGCTGGAAGGAGAAAAAAATGATGGCGCTTCTGATGACAAAAGGGCTTGAAAAAAAATACGCGGGAGCTCACGCGCTGCGCGGAGTCGATATGACGATAGAACCGGGAAAAATCATCGGGCTTTTGGGGCCTAACGGTTCGGGAAAGACAACGATGATGAAGCTGCTCGCCTGTCTCCTGCAACCGACGGCGGGCGAGATAATTTATCCGGATAACGCGAAAAGGGGCTTGGAATCCAAAAAGACTGTTTCATTCCTTCCCGATATACTTGCTTTTCCGGAATACATGAGGGTAAAGGACGCGTTTGCTTTTTACAGGGACATGTATCCCGATTATTCCTCGGAACGGGCGAATGAAATGATGAAGCTTCTTGATCTCGGCGCTGTGATGAACACCCGGGTCGAAAAACTCTCAAGAGGAATGAAAGAGCGCGTGGCTTTGGGAGTGACGTTCTCGAGAGAAACCCGGCTGTATTTGCTCGACGAGCCGCTCGGGGGTATAGACCCGCTCGGAAAAAGCAAGATCATAAGCGCTGTTTTGGCGATGCAGCTTCAAAATTCATCTATCATGATCTCCACGCACCTGGTCAAGGATACAGAAAGGATTTTCGACAGCGTATATTTTATCTCCGGGGGCCGGTTGGTGTTTGAGGGAGACTGCGACAAAATGCGGGAAGAAAACGGTAAAACGGTCGAAGCTGCTTATTTGGAGGTGTTCGCTTATGAAGGCGCAGTTTAAATACGCGCTGCGCTCAAGCCTTATGCTGAGGCTGATCGCGCTGGCGGCGGTGATACTGCTGAATCTCGTTTTCGGTCTTATCGGTCTGTTCGGACCGGCCGGGTCCGCCTTTTTGATAACCGCGGTCGTCTTATCCTCTATGGCGCTGTGCGGAATATTCGTGACGAATGTTATAGCGGATACCGTAAGCCTGAAAAGCGTTTTCGGCACGCCGCACGGATATCTCGGCGCTCTTGCTCCCGTAAAGAGCAGGACTGTGTTGCTTGCAAGGATAAGCTGCATCGTTTGCGAGGACCTTGCCGCTCTTTTCATAGGGATTGCCGGCGTAGTATTGCAATCTTTTATACTTGCGGGATTGATCGGTTCAAGTCCCGGTGATTTTTCCGACCGTCCGGATTTCGGACTGATTTTTTCCGGCGCGGTCATCATAATCTTGGGATATGCCTATGTTATCACGTTTACTGTATTCGGAGCGGCGCTTAAAACCTGTGTTTTTTCCGGTGTACGCGGCAAGTCGCTTCTTTCGCTTGCCGGAGTCGCGGCGTCTCTTTGGCTGCTCAATCTGCTCAATTTCGCGCTGGTACCTTTCTTTTTTGCGGAGCGGTGGGGCCTTCTGTTCACTGTCGGTGTTTCGCCGGGTCTCAGCGTCAGCTTCGCGGCTTACTGCTTGCTCGCGCTCTTGCGTCCGGCGGCGCTTTTTATCGCGTCCGGAGAACTTATCGAAAGGAGGATCGATCTGCTGTGAAAAAATTGACTGCCGTTTTGACGGCCTGTTTATCAGCGGTCATTTTGCAGGGCTGCGTGGTCGTCAGCGTTTCGCCCGGATACGGGGGAATTGCCGGCTCCGGTGAAATCATATCCGCCTCGTATCCTTGCGGGGATTTCAATGAACTCAGGGTAGGCATTCCCGCCGTGCTTTATTATACCGCCGGGAAATCAGACGCTGTCACGATAAAGCTGCAGGAAAATCTCGCGGAGCATGTCAGGGTCGAAAACCGCGCCGGTACGCTTGTCGTTTTTTCCGATGTGAATATTTCATTTTCCGGATCGACGAAAATTCCGGAAATATATGTTTCGGCGCCGCTTTTGGAAAAAATCACCGCGGCGGGGATCGTTGAAATGGGCAAATCAGATGTGATAACAGCGGATTCATTCGAATTATATGCGCTCGGCCTGACAAGCGGAGAATTATCGCTTGACGTCAAAGAACTGCGCGCCGTTCTGTCCGGCGCCGGCGAAATAACGCTGACCGGGACTGCGGAAAGAGCGGAGCTTATCACGACGGGCGCAGGTTCCTTCAATGCTATCGGTCTTGATACAAAAAAGGCGCATGTCGAAGTCTCGGGAGTGGGCAGCGTTGAACTGTCCTGCTCCGACACGTTGAGCGCCGTTATTTCGGGCATCGGCGATATCACCTGCAAAGGAGCCCCGGAGCTGTCTGAAGACCGAAGCGGGCTCGGGCGCGTTGTCTTTACGGATTGAGCCGGAGCCACGGTCAAAAGAAGAGCGCGGGATTTCCTGCGCTCTTCTTAATTTTGACATTGTTCTTTGAATTATTTCAATAATGTGATATGATGATCGAAAATTGCGCTGCGAAAAACCGAAAGAGGAGTGGCATGATGAAAAAGAAATCGATATCGATTATTTTATGTATATTGACGCTGACGCAGATATTCGTTGTGACCGCCGCCGCTAAAGGTCCGGACAGTTTTCAAAAAACGCTTGTCTATGACGATACCGTCTTTGAAGACATAGCCGGACGGTGGTTTGAAAACGACGTAAAGGCGGCCTATGAATACGGCATGGCGGAAGGTGTGGGCGATAAAAAATTCGCCCCGGATGAGTGCATATCGGTGGCTGAGGTGATCGTTATGGCGGCTCGAATAAATTCCGTCTACTATGACAAGAAGATATACAGTGAGCCCGGAGCCTGGTATACAAAATACATCACTTACGCTTTGAGCGCGGGCATAATAAGAGGAAATCAATTTGTAAAATACAACAGAGAAGCTACAAGGCAGGAAATGGCGGCGCTGTTTTATAAAACTCTGCCTATGTCAGAATACCCCGCAATAAACACTGTGGAGTCGATTCCGGATTTTGACAAAGACGCCGTAGACTCCGAGGCTGTTTATGCGCTGTACCGCGCGGGGGTCCTTACCGGCGATGAGGACGGCTTTTTCAGGCCGAAAGACACGGTGACAAGAGCGGAGGCGGCGGCCATACTTATCAGAACGATCGTTCCCGAGCGCCGCGTCATATTCGCTCCGATAGTTGAAGGCGACAGGGACAATCTTGCCTATTTTATTAAAGCTGATAACGTCGGCATGATAGTGGCGTCGATTCTGCTTAACGCCTCCGCTCACACATTTATCTTCGAAACATACGACGGAACGTGGATGGGGGCGGCCGTCGGGAATTATGAGGCGAACGGCTCGTATGTCTTATGCGCGATATTCGAGAATCGAATGGAGCGTTTGCCCGGCGCGGATATTGCGTTTATGTATTTTATGATAACGGAAACCGGTTTGGTTCTTACCAATCTGTTTACAAAAGACGGCGACCCTGTGAACATGATCGGCGTTCTTGAAGTGGGAGAGGGTATGAGGGCGGCAAGATAGAGTTTTATCGCTTTACCGGATCTTTGCCCAGCGCCGTCTGACGATTTGACCGGCTTTTTTTTGTGAGAGGAGTTGTAAGTGAACAAAAAACTCCGGAAGTTTATTGAACCGAGCATGAAGATGTACTTTGTGATACTGGTCTTTTTCGCGGCCGGATCATTGTTCTTTAATGTCAGGCTGGCGGCTGTGGAAGGGGCCGTGATCCTTCTTCTTCTTGTTTATTCTCTGATCATCGGAAGAAAAAGACGCGGCGAACTGGCCGAGTATATCGAATCGATAACCTATAACGTGGAATCCGCGCAGAATAACACGCTTATGAATTTCCCGCTGCCCATTGTCGTTTTTAAACTCAACGACTACCAAATGGTTTGGGCAAACAGGATATTCTTTTCAATGTGCGGCAAAAGCATACCGACATTTGACGCCAATCTGACGGATCTCGTGCCGGGTTTTTCCGGAAAATGGCTGCTTGAGGGGAAAACCCGTCAGGCGGGCGTCATTGAAGTCTCCGGCCGTAAATACCAAATACACGGTAACATCATTCGGGCGAACAGCGATGAGCGGAGCAAGGATTTTATGGGCGTGACATACTGGGTGGACGTTACCGAGTTTGATGACGTCAAGCTTGAGTATCAAAATTCCCGGCCGGTGGTCATGATCATAGTTGTCGACAACTATGACGAACTGATGAAGAACGTCTCCGACAGAATAAAAGCGGAGCTTCGCGCCACCGTGGACGAGCGTATAGAACAATGGCTCGGGGGAAAAGACGGGCTTCTCAATCGTTATGACCGGGACCGTTATGTGTTTGTTTTCGAGGAACGTTTTCTGACGGGTATGACGGACGACAAGTTTTCGATTTTGGATTCGGTGCGCAAGGTCGTGAACCCGTCAGGAATACACGCTACTTTAAGTATCGGCATCGGCAAAGACGGAGCCGGGTTTGAGGAGAATTACCGCTTTGCGTCGCTGAGCATCGATATGGCGCTGTCCCGGGGAGGAGATCAGATCGTTCTGAAAAACCGGTTCAGCTTTGAGTTTTTCGGCGGCCGCGGCACTGAGATCGAAACAAGGACAAAAGTCAAGTCCAGAGTCATGGCTAACGCTTTGTATCAGCTTATCGGCGATTCCTCGCAGGTGTTCATAATGGGGCATCAGCTTGCCGACATGGACTGCGTGGGGGCCGCGGCGGGCATGTGCTGCATTTGCAGAAAACGCGGGATAAGAGCGTACATTGTTATCAACCCCGTCCGTAACGCCTCGCATAAGCTGATTTCCCTCTTATGCCGTGAAGCTGAATATGAAAACGCTTTTATCAGTCCTCAGGAGGCGATGCTGAAAGCGGACGGCCAAAGCTTGCTTGTCGTTACGGATACAAACCGGCCCGAGCAGGTTGAGGATCAAAACCTGCTGCAAGCCTGCAACAGAGTTGTTGTGATCGACCATCACAGACGCGCGGCGAGTTATATTCAAAACGCGGCGTTATCTTTGCATGAGCCTTATGCCTCTTCTGTATGTGAACTGATGGCTGAGCTTCTCCAGGAACTGACGGAACAGTCGGACATAATGAGATGCGAAGCCGAAGCCGTTATGGCGGGCATTGTCATGGATACTAAGAATTTTATGATAAGAACGGGAGAGAGGACCTTTGAGGCCGCGGCTTTCCTGCGCCGCGCGGGCGCGGATACGGAAGAAGTAAAAAAACTCATGCAGAACGACATAGAAAATACCGTCGCGCGGTACAACATCATGCAACGCACAAAGCTTTATCACGGCAACATAGCCGTTGCCGCACCGGAAACCCCTCAGGACAGGATCGTTGCCGCACAAGCGGCGGACGAACTGCTCAATATTTCCGGCATACAGGCTTCTGTTGTCATTTATCCGACGGAAGACGGAGGCGTAGTGATCTCCGCAAGGTCGATAGGAGACATAAACGTTCAGCTGCTGCTTGAAGAATTCGGCGGAGGCGGAAATAAATCGGCTGCGGGAGCGCAGGTCAAAGACATAAGCTTAAGAGACGCGGTCAACAAGATGTTCAAAACCATAGACGCGTATTTGGGCGGATAGGGTCGATTTCCCGCCGTCCACGGCGAAAGGAAAAAAACTATGAAGGTTATTTTACTGGCTGATATTAAAGGCCAAGGAAAAAAAGGCGAAATGAAAGAAGTGTCCGACGGCTACGCAAGAAACTTCCTGCTGCCGAAAAAACTTGCGGCCGAGGCAACGACGGATAATTTGAACGTCTTAAAGGCGCAGGAAAAGGCAAGAGCGCTGAGGATATCAAAAGAAAAAGCCGCGGCCGAAGAAAACGCAAAGAAACTGGAAGGCATAATCATAAGAATACCCGCGAAATCGGGAGCGGGCGGAAAGCTTTTCGGCTCTGTCACCTCAAAAGAGATTTCGGAGGCGCTCACGGCGCAGCACGGTATCGAGATCGACAAAAACATGATAGTCCGGCAGGAACCTATAAAGAGTTTCGGCAACTTTGAAGTAAAATGCAAATTGGGGCATGAAATAACCGGCACGCTGTACGTTCTGGTCACGGAGGAAAAATAAACATCCGGACCGAATGACCCCGGCGAGCCTTTGATATGGGGTGCAAAGCGAATTGGACGAGCTTCTGGGCAGAAGGATACCGCACAGCGCGGAGGCGGAGCAGGCGGTGCTCGGCTCGATGCTGATAGACCCGGGCTGTATTGCGGAGGTTTTGCATAAGGCAACTCCTTCGGATTTTTATCTGACCGTCAACAGGGAGATATTTGAAACTGTTTTGTCGATGTTCTCATACGGGAAAATCGTCGACCCCGTCACGGTGCTTGACGGCATGCGCGAACGCGGAACGTTCAGGGAAGAAAGCTCCCAATCTTATCTTCTTGAATTGATGCAGATCACGCCCACAGCGGCTAATGTCATGAAATACACAGATATTATCCGCAATATGACCTTGCTGCGCAACCTCGCGGAAGCGGCAAGCGACATAACCTCCATGGTGACCGACGGCTCCGGCGCGGCCGATCAAATATTGGAAGCCGCCGAAAGGAAGATCTACGCGCTGCGCCGGGATCGGACCGTTGGAGGGCTCGTGCCGGTGTCCGAGGTGATACAAAGCGTTTATTTGCAGCTTTCCGAAGCCGCGGAAAAAGGAGTAAAGATACCCGGGCTGTCGACGGGTCTGCCCGATTTGGACGACGCCATATTGGGATTGAACCGCGGGGAGCTGATCATTATAGCCTCGCGCCCGGGCATGGGAAAGACCAGTATAGCTCTGAATATGGCCAAGCACGTCGCGAAAACGAGCGGGAAAGCGGTGGCTGTTTTTTCGCTTGAAATGGCGCGGGAACAATTAGTCACGCGCCTTTTGGCTTCGGAAGGCCGGGTGGACAGCCAAAAGCTCGTGACCGGCAAGCTCAGCCGTGAAGAGTGGCGGCGGGTGGCTCAAGCCGCCGCCGCCGTGAGCAACACAAAGATAAAGATCGACGATAATCCTTCGCTGTCCGTCGCCGATATGAACGCGCAATGCAGAAGAGCGGACGATTTGGGACTTGTGGTCATCGATTATTTACAGCTGATGCAGACTGCGGGCTCGGAACACAGTTACTCAAACGAAAACCGCACGATAGCTGTTTCCGACATGAGCCGTATGCTTAAAATAATGGCAAAGGAACTCAATGTTCCGGTAATATGCCTTTCTCAGCTCTCCCGCGCTAACGAGGGCAGGCAGAATAAGCGCCCGATGCTGTCGGACCTGCGTGAATCGGGTTCGATAGAGCAGGACGCCGATATTGTCATAGGACTCTACCGGGACGGATATTATAACAGAGAATCTGAGAATCCGAGCATTGCCGAAGCGATAATATTGAAAAACCGCAGAGGCGACTCAAAAACGATAGAACTCTTATGGCTGCCGGAATATACGACATATGTTTCGGCGGAAAAACGGCATGAAGATGAATACTGACTTTGCCGACAAATACGATATGCTCCCGCCCGGCTGCCGGGTACTCTGCGCCGTTTCCGGCGGAAAAGATTCGATGTGTCTTCTGCATTTTCTTTTTTTTCGCTCAAAAGAACGCGGGTTCGAAGTTTTTTGCGCTCACTTCAACCATCTTTTACGCGGGAGCGAATCAGACGCGGACGAGAGATTCGTCAGAGACTATTGCGCTGAAAATAAAATCGGTTTTTACTGCGGCTCCGGCGACGTAAAAACATATGCCGCCGAAAACGGACTGAGCGTCGAGGAGGCCGCGCGGGAACTCCGTTATGATTTTCTCGAAAAAACAGCGGTTGAGATAAACGCTGACAGGATAGCTGCGGCGCATAACGCTGACGATAACGCGGAAACCGTGCTCATAAATCTGACGCGCGGGACAGGGCTTCGCGGCTTGTGCGGGATACCGCCTGTTCGAGGGAAAATCATTCGTCCGCTCTTATGGGCGACCGGAGCCCGGATAGAAGAGTATCTCTCGGAAAACGGCGTCCCGCACATTGAGGACAAAACCAATCGATCGGAAATCTATATCAGGAATAAGATACGAAGCAGAGTCGTTCCCGTGCTGAAAGAAATCAATCCCGCTTTTGCCGAAAACGTTTTCAGATCGTCCGAGCTTCTGCGGGAAGACGAGGGCTTCATTTCGTCCGAGGCGGAGGATTTCATCAATAAGAACCTGAAAGAAAACTCGTTGCCGGCGGCAGAGCTGAAAAGCTTGCCGAGAGCTGTTTCGGCAAGAGTGTTGAGGCAGGCAGTAAAAGCGCAGCCGGCAGCCGAACGGATAGAGGCGCTTTACGCGCTGTGCGGCGGGGACGGCCCGTCGTCAACGGCGGAGATCAACGGGGTTTGCGTCAGGCGCGAGTATTCGCGGTTGGTCTTCGGCGCTCCGCCGCAAACGGTTTTATCTGCATCCGAACTGAAGCCGGGAGATACGCTCATTTTACCCGAGGCGGGATTTGAAATCCTCTGCCGGAAAACGGATGACTGCCCGGAATTTAACAATTCGTTAAATATTTTTTTCTTTCAAAGTGAATCCGTTTGTGGTAAAATATCTGTCAGGTGTCGCCGCGGCGGGGATGAAATACGGATTTTAGGCAGAAATTGCACAAAGAGTTTAAAAAAACTCTTTTCGGACGCAAAAATTCCGCGTGCAAAGAGAGAGAGTATTCCCGTCATCGCGGACGAGGTAAAGGTTTTGGCCGTTTACGGGTTCGGTCAGGATGAAAAATCGGCGGCAAAACCCGGGACCGGCGCTATAAAAGTTGAAGTAAGGACGATATGACGCTATGCATAAGGATATTCAAAGTGTCCTTTTTACCGAAGAACAAATAAAAAACCGCGTCAAAGAAATGGGGAGCAGGATTTCCGCGGATTTCAAAAATCTTGATCCCATATTCGTGGGGATACTTAAGGGCAGCTTTATTTTTATGTCGGACTTGATGCGCGCCGTGGATATGGACTGCACCGTGGATTTCATGGGCGTGTCCTCTTACGGGAGAGGTTCGGTGACCACGGGAGCCGTTAAGATCACCAAGGATCTGAACGAGAGCATTGAAAACCGAAGTATTATTCTGATCGAGGATATACTTGACAGCGGCGTGACTCTTAACTATTTGGTCAACTGCCTCGAAGTCAGAAAACCGGCTTCGATCTCGATAGCCGCGCTCTTGAATAAGCCGGCTCGAAGAGAAAAATCTGTCAAACCGGACTATATAGGTTTTGATGTTCCGGACGCTTTTGTTGTAGGCTACGGACTCGATTACGCAGAAAGATACAGAAATCTGCCTTATATAGGCGTTCTGAAGCCTTTGATCTACGCTGACTGACCGATAAGGACGAAAAAGAAAGATAATCCCGGGACCGGTTTTTGTTTTTGAGACCGGCCGGCGGTGCGGGAAGGGAGTGACTGTTACTTGAAGCAAAGACCCAACAGAGCAAGAGATTTCGGTTTTTATGCCCTTATATTAATAATCATTCTGGCTACGGTATTTTCAATGACGTCGCCGACGGACACCGTCACATATAAATATTCCGAAATTATAGAACTGTTTGAACGGGAAAAAGTGGAGTCTTTCGGAACAAAGGGCAACGATCTTGTTCTCATACTCAGGGAAGAATATAACGGAAGCAAAGAGATCGAATATAAAATGTTTGATTTCGCGGTATTCTATACAGACCTGAACGATCTTATAAGGGAACAAAAGGCGAGAGGGATATTGTCCGAATACGACTATACGGAAGCGTGGACGCCGCCTTGGTGGATGTCTTTCCTTCCGTATCTCGGCGTTATTATACTGTTCGGCGTTTTATGGTATCTGATGATAAACCGCGCTTCGGGAGGAGGCGCCGGAGGAGTTGCCAAATTCAGCAAGGCGCGCACCCGTTTGGGCAGCGACGAAAAAAAGAAAGTCTTGTTTTCGGATGTTGCCGGCGCGGAAGAAGAAAAAGCCGAACTGCAGGAAGTGGTCGAATTCCTTAAAAATCCGGGCGCTTTTACCGAGATGGGCGCCAGGATCCCGAAGGGAGTTTTACTTGTAGGCCCGCCCGGAACGGGAAAAACGCTCATCGCAAAAGCCGTCGCAGGGGAGGCGGGCGTACAGTTTTTGTCGATATCCGGCTCTGATTTTGTTGAGCTTTATGTGGGCGTGGGCGCGTCCCGCGTTCGCGACCTGTTTGATCAGGCAAAAAAAGTGTCCCCGGCAATTATTTTCATAGATGAGATAGACGCTGTCGGCAGACAAAGGGGCGCGGGCCTCGGGGGCGGGCATGACGAGCGCGAGCAGACCCTGAACCAACTGCTTGTCGAGATGGACGGGTTCGGGACAAACGAGGGAGTTATCGTCGTTGCGGCGACTAACCGTTCGGACATATTGGACAACGCTCTTTTGCGCCCGGGGCGCTTTGACCGGCAGGTCTATGTGGGATTGCCGGATATAAGAGGACGCGAGGCGATACTGAAGATACACGCGAAAGGTAAACCGCTGGGAGACGACGTTGACTTAAACAGCATTGCAAAAGGCACGCCCGGTTTCACCGGGGCCGATCTTGAGAACCTTCTGAATGAATCGGCGCTTCTCGCGGTGCGCAGAAAGAAAAGATATATAACCATGCCGGATATCGACAACGCGATCTTGAAAGTGATGGCCGGACCCGAGAAAAAAAGCCGGGTGATTTCGGAACGGGAAAGAAAACTGACGGCCTACCACGAAGCGGGACACGCGGTGGCGTCCAAGTATTTGGAACATGTCGACCCTGTGCACCACATCACGATCATTCCCCGCGGGCCTGCCGGAGGCATGACGGTCTACAGGCCGAAAGAGGACAAGACTTTTTCTTCGCGCAGCGAGATTTTTGAAAGAATCATTTCGGCGCTCGGCGGGCGCGTTGCGGAGCGGCTGATGCTCGACGACATATCCACCGGGGCGTCCGGCGATATACGGCAGGCAAGCGCCCTCGCGCGGGCTATGGTAACACAATACGGCATGAGCGACAGGCTGGGGCCCATATCATTCGATTCGAGCGAACACAGTATTTTTATCGGCAGAGATTTCGGGCAGACAAAAAGCTACTCCGAAGAGACCGCCGCCATGATCGACGAGGAAGTCAAAAGGATATTCGATGAAGCCGGCGAACGGTGTGAGGTCATACTGAAAGAACACATGGAACTGCTCATAAAAACAGCGGATTACCTGCTTGAGAACGAGACGATGGAAGGCGAGGATTTCGATTATCTCTGTGACACAGGAGAATTCCCGCCGAAGAAGATCGCGCCTGCCGGTTTTGATGAGGCGATGAAAGCCGGAGAAGCGCAGGAAGACGAAAGCGCCGATATAAAAGCTGATGACCGAAATGACGCTGAAGCCGCGGAAGATAAGGAAAATACGGAAGACGCCGGCGCTGAAGCCGCGGATGCGGAAGACGGGACGCAGAGCGGGGAGCGCTGACGGATATGAGACCGGGTGAGAGATGAAATTAGGTATAGTGGGACTGCCGAACGTCGGCAAGTCGACGCTTTTTAACGCCATTACGAACGCGGGCGCCGAGACGGCGAATTATCCGTTTTGTACGATAGAATACAATGCGGGCGCGGCTCTTGTGCCGGATAAACGCTTGGATTATCTCGCGGAAATGTATTCGCCGAAAAAATATACCCCGGCGGTAATCGAGTTTGCGGATATAGCCGGACTCGTTAAGAGCGCTTCCGAAG
>Ga0082212_10009626_pt1 | contig 12442 bp, 14 predicted proteins | sample TergutNt197P3_FD_71548 | JGI IMG/M metagenome (GOLD analysis project Ga0082212, IMG submission 71548) | Neocapritermes taracua P3 segment gut microbial communities from Petit-Saut dam, French Guiana - Nt197 P3 | ecosystem: Host-associated > Arthropoda: Insects > Digestive system > Gut ... | reverse complement strand
ACCCAAGTTGGTCGTAAAGAAAAAATAAAAAAGAAAAAGTCGGTCTTTCGACTGACATTTTCATAAAACTGACTATTGGATTTTCGTGTTGCTGTTTAGTTGGCAACCCTCGATACCTTACCCGAACGCAGACAACGGGTGCAGGCATAGATATGTTTAGGGGTTCCGTCCACAACGGCTCTTACACGCTGTACATTGGGTTTAAAGGTACGGTTAGAACGTCTGTGTGAGTGAGATACCTTAATACCAAAGGATACACCTTTTCCGCATATATCACACTTGGCCATATCAACACCTCCTTTTCACTAAATAATATGTATCATCAAACTAATAAAAAAGTATTGTTTTGAGTCACGGCTATTAATATATCAGAAAGAAAAACGAAATGCAAGTAGTGTTTTGCTCAGTTTTGGTCCTGTCGGAGGTCGGGATCTCCAAATGACAGGTAATCGTTTAGTAGAGTATTGTTAAGCCACCGAATCGTGACAGAGTACCAAGAAATTACACACTCTGTTCACTAGCTGTACACATGGTTTTGATACTATGGAAATGTAAGATTCTTTTTTAAGAGTATTACTGAAGAAGGTTTTGGTATATTTTGTCTGGAACCACCATGTATTTATAGGAATAGACTATGAAACGATTACTAGTATTTTTCTTTTCTTTACTACTAGTTTTTCTGCCTGCTCAAAAACTGATGTTATACCCGACGAAACATTAGGTAGCTCTGAATCAGTGCCTAAAAACAATGAAGAGGTTCTTCTGTTAGAAGTTGAAGAAGAACCGACGGATTTGCCTCTTACTAGATTATCTAGTGCTTTTTTACAGATATCATCTAATTCTACTGTTGCGTACTTTAATAGGGTAATACCTGATCGATTTTTAGCTGAGTTTCAACCGGAAGGATGGACTAACACCTACTATGGATATGGATATCAAATGGTATATGTCACCGACTTTGTCTCGTTGCAGACTAATCCTTTATGCTATATAACCGATTGCACTCATAAAGACGATAGCTGCGATGCATGGATTAAATCACAGATAGCTAATTGGTCGTTAATTGCTTCAGAGGATAGACTGTTCTGGATACATTTTGTATATGTTGAAGAAAGAGCATATGAAATCGGAACTGAAACAATAACAATACCGGAAATACCTGCCGGTATAGAGATGAGTAACCTTGACGGGACAGACAGGAAATGGGTGTATACTGCAGATGTTGACTGTACGATTGACGAAACAGGGCTCTTTTACGATACTGAAAAGCTATATACTGTTGAAAATGCTCGTAGTGTAAACAAGATGCAAACTTTGGTGGTTGTCGATCTAGAAACACTCGAAATCGAAAATAGATTCGATATAGGAATCTACGATGGGATTGGTGGAGAATATGTCAGTGTAATAGGAACATACATGAATGAACCTCTGTTTTCAAAAGCGAAAACAACCATAACAGAGTATTGCGATAATGAGTTCATCAATACCCCCTATGCCCAACCTTCAAAATACATAACAGACATCGAGTATTTTACCGTAAACAAAAAGACCGGTACCATACAGGAGATAACTACAAAGCAGTTTACTCAAGATACTACGCTCTCTGATTTTACAGGGAGTACCTTTCTTGTCATAGATGAAGTCTCCTATGACATCATTGAGATAGATATCGAAAATGATACAGAAACAGTTGTCGGGAATTTACCAACTGAAGATGGTGAATACTCCTTTACAATGAATAGTACGATATATCAAGGCATGGTTCTATTTCGTCACAAGGAAACCGGTACGAGATATTCACTGAACACTGCCTCAGGAGAGATAAAAGAGCATACATTACACTATCACAATCAATATGGTGGTGAACAAATCGTGGAGATTATTGCGTGTATAGAAAACGAATTCTTAATTGTTGTTGGGATGACTGAAAACGGTGCAGTGAGTAAAAGTCCAATCGAATATTATGATATAGTCTCAGGGTGGGGAGGAAGCCGATATATCTATGCTATGATTTCCTGCGACGACTACTGGAACAGTATAAATAACTACAAACTCATCTCACTTAACTTCTAAAGACACATCCGACTGCATTTCTATAAAACTTACAGATATACTTGAATGTTCAATTGCTTTTTCAGGCAGATACTATCAGCTAGTGTGTTTACATTAAATAATTAAGGTGATTTTAGTTACTAAATAACACCATATAGGTTTCTCCTTAATGGAAATATTAAGGAACCCGCATATATTGATCTACATCTTGACGACGCCAAGATATTGACGCCGAAATCGCTGACGGAACCGCAAAGCTATACGCAACTCCCGATGAACAGTTTGTAGCGTGGGAGCATGGAGAAAGAGCGAGTATAAGAGCAAACCTGTTGAAACGTTGTTATTCATGAAAACTCGAAAATACCTAAAAGAGTGTTAGCTTAACTGTTTGAAATTAGACCTGATTATGAGTTGACCGGATGTTGATGTTTTGTCGGTATTATGCTATCTTACATAAGCGAACCATAATAACTTCGATATATATTGATACTCATGCCTTGGTGAGTATCATTCACTGAATAAATCAGATTAAGAGATTACACAATGACGAAAGGTTATGCAATAGACCCAACTACTGCCCTTATGTATTTGGCAAGAATACTAGCATTGGCTTTACCGATACCATTGCATGAAACAGCACATGCATATGTATCTGATAAATTAGGTGATCCTACCGCAAAAAACCTGGGACGTATCTCCCTCAACCCCATAAAACACTTTGATATCATAGGAGCTATGTTCATGATATTTGTCGGGTTTGGATGGGCCAAGCCGGTCCCGGTTAACCACCGTTTCTATACCAACAAGAAGATATCGATGGCACTATCATCGCTGGCAGGTCCGCTCTCCAACTTCTTGTTAGCCTATCTATTCATTGTCATATATAAGGTAGTATACTATACTGCTGGCGGACTAGACGGTAGTTCATTTAGACATGTCATATCGATACTACTGGAATATATGATAGCCATCAACATCACCCTGGCAGTGTTTAACCTGTTGCCCATACCCCCACTAGACGGTTCCAGAGTCTTCCTGTTGTTCCTTCCGGAACGGATATATTTTGGCATCATGAGATACGAGCGATACATCGTAATCGTTCTCTTCTTATTGATGTCTTCCGGTCTGCTCAACGGTATTATCACACAGCTACAGATAAGTATGTATTCACTCCTGTCCAAAGCCACCATGTATTTGGATATACTGTTAGCATAGATTGTTGAGGTATAATGGAACAACTGAACTTTTCAATCGAAAACTTTGAGGGACCACTTGACCTACTACTTAAACTCATCGCCGGCAATCGGATGACTTTGCTGGATGTCAAGTTATCGCTCATTATCGATCAATATCTCGATTTCATCGGCACCATCGGACCCTCCCAGCTGGAAGATGCCAGTGAGTTCATCGAGATGGCTGCAAGACTGGTATACATGAAATCTGTTGCACTACTTCCCCGTCAGGAGGAAACTGAACAACTTCATCGGGAGTTGGTCGGACAGTTAGTCGAGTATCAGCTCGCTCAACAGGCAGCAGCAAAGCTTCGATATATGCAAGAGGGACTATTCTTCTTCGTTCGTGAACCGATGAAGATAGATTTTACCGAGGAGTATAAGGCGGTACATGACCCACAAGAACTGCTAACAGCCATGAAGGCACTGATGACCAAAGCCATAGTCATAACCGAACAGGGGCAGAGAACCTTTGAAGAGATAGTAGTAGCCCCGGTTGTGTCGGTATCCTCGAGAATGCTGCATATACTCCGAAGCCTAAGACGCGGAGTGGTCAGGACCCTCAATGAATTGTTCAGTACCATCAAGAGCAAAGGAGAATCCATTGCTACATTTCTAGGATTGCTTGAGTTAATGAATAACCGACGGATACTAGTGTCGGATGATGGGACTATAGAGCACACAGTTAGAAGAAATATCGCAACAGAGGATGATACATCTGATGAATGACCAACAGATAAAAAACATAGTTGAAGCGGTGTTGTTCGCAATGGGTGAACCCATCTCCTGCGAAAAAATCGCTGAAAGTCTAGAGGAACAACCCGAGCTGGTTGAAGCGGCTATGCTAGAGTTGATGTCGGATTACGATCAACGTCTTGCCGGTATCTGTATTCTTCAGATGGAGAATAGATATCAGTTAGCAACCCGACCGACCTATGTCGAGTTCGTGAGAAAAGCACTGAACACCAGACGCAACACTCCGCTGTCCACTGCAGCTATGGAAACACTAGCAATAATAGCGTATAATCAGCCGGTAACTAGAAGCTTCATCGAGCAGGTGAGAGGGGTCGACAGTTCATCCTCGGTATCCGGTCTGTTGGATAAGGGACTGGTAGCAGAAGCAGGCAGGCTTAATCTGCCTGGACGTCCCATCAGCTTTAGAACTACCGATGTATTTCTCAGATCCTTCGGCATGAATTCGCTGGAGGAACTACCACCCGCAAGAGATCAGGCAGAACAGCTGTCGGATATGATGGTACAAGAGGACGAGTAGATGATTGCGTTACTGCTACTGAAGATCCTGATGTATATACTGCTTTCGGTTATCGGAGTAGTATTGCTTGTAATACTGCTACCGCTTCACATATCACTGAGATATAGAGATTCGCAGTTTTCTGTATATCTCCACCTCATACATATACCCATAAAGGTGTATCCGCTAGCTAAGAGGGATAAGAAACCAGAAAAGACTACCAAAACTAAAAAGAAAGCAAAGACCGAAAAAACCAGTTCCTTGCCGTTCGATAAGCAGATGATAGTTGCCATGATACCGCCCGCGATGCGTTTCTTGCGATCTTTACCCCGTTCGTTAGTCATACGTAAGGTGAGGTTGCTACTGGTGGTGGCAAAAGATGACCCTAAAGATACCGCTATTGCTGCCGGTAGAAGCTTTGCGGCAATTTTATCGTTACAGAAACTGATGTCGCTTTATCTTCGTATAGCATACAAAAAGGTGAAGATCATACCGGATTTTTTGTCAGAATACACTGATAAGACAGAATTCGATTGTAAAATTATTGTATTTCCCTGTATACTGTTAGTAGCCTCAGCCACATTGCTCATTCGCATACTTAAGATTATGCGATTTACAAATAACGACAATAATAGATAGAATATTCCGAATGATATATATGAAGCCATAAGGAGAAAGCTATGCCAAATGATTTAGGTAATATTTTTGATGCGGCACTGGAGAAACTCAAAGAAATCTCGGGGAGTGATACTATTGTCGGCGATCCCATAGCACTCGACGAAACCACCACCGTTATACCTGTGAGCAAAGTAACCTTTGGGTTTGCAGGTGCAGGAGGTGAGTTCGGTAAATCATCCAAGGATAACTTCGGCGTCGGTACGGGCGGCGGAGTATCGGTAACCCCCATCGCCTTTCTCGTGAAGGATCAAGCGGGAGTACGCCTTATCCAATTGGTAGATTCAAAATCATCAACCGTAGACAACATCATTCGAACCGTACCCGAAGTGGTGAACAAGGTCACAGCGTTGTTTAAAAAAGACGAAACAACAGAACAAGAATAGAAGGGAAAATGACAGAGCGAATACAAAAGGTACTTTCACAGCAAGGATACTGTTCAAGACGGGCCGCAGAAAAACTAATAAGTGAAGGCAGAGTCAAGGTAAACGGAAGAACAGCATCACTCGGAGAGAGTATAGATATCTCAACCGACCGTTTGACTGTGGATAATGTACCTATCTTAATCCAAAAAAGACCGGAAAAACTATATTACATGATAAATAAGCCGCGGGGATATGTCACAACGCTGCATGATCGACATGCAAAGAAAGAGGTGGCTGCCCTAATTGAGGATCTGCCGGTCCGACTCTTTCCAGTCGGACGTTTGGACAAAGACTCAGAAGGACTGCTCTTCTTAACCAATGACGGTGAGTTTGCCAATATGATCACCCATCCCTCCCGCGGAGTCACCAAAAGCTATCGGGTTTCGGTAAAACCTGCAATGGACGAGACGCAGCTGTCAAAGCTTTCGGTCGGTGTGGAACTTGACGGTGTCCCCATTATGCCTGTAGCTATAACCATTACCGGTGAAGAAAGAAATAAGACGGTGTTTGAGATTACCCTCAGCGAGGGTAGAAATCGTGAGATTCGACGTATCTGCGAAGCGGTCGGTCTGACGGTAACACGACTGAAACGCACCGCAATCGGTCCGATAAGACTCGGGACCCTCGCAACAGGCAGGTATCGAGAGCTGACCAAAGCGGAACTGAAGGCGGTCTATTCTGCTTGCAGCCAACCTCAGGGACGATAGTATGATACGAATGAAGTTGTTCAACCGAATCGATGAGCAAAATGACTATTTGATCAATGAGGTCGAAGGCAGTATTTATACTGCCTATGACGATAACGGTCCAATCGGATACTGTGTGTTCACCTACCACGAAGAAATGGTGATACTTAAGGCACTATTGACCGCTCCGAAGGATATCGCAGTCGCCGACGGTTTAGCACGTGCTACCATCGCAGCAGCACAACTGCGGCAGAAAACCCGGGTCAGGGTAGAAGAAACAAAGAACGATTCAACCAATACAAGTGAACTCCAGGAATTTGTCGAATCTCTAGACGTCTTTTTAGACAATGAGGCTTCAATCCAGGATGTACTTTCCGCAACTGCCTGTAAACAAACCTCATAACAGATATCCGGAGATAACCATGATAAGAAGTATGACCGGCTTTGGACGTGCTAGTGAAATAATAGACTCTTACGATATTTCGGTCGAGATACGTTCGGTCAATCATCGATATCTGGAACTGTCTGTGAGAGTGCCTCGCAGCTACTCTTTCTTAGAGGAAGAGCTACGGAAGTATCTTATGGGATGTTCGCTCAACCGAGGTAAGGTTGAGGTCACCGTCCAACTGTGGCAGCTTGACAAGAGTGATGTGGTTGTCGAAGCCAATATTCCGCTGGCATCGGGGTATATGGAATCAATGAAACAGATATCCGAACAGTTAGGTCTGAGAGCGGATATAGGAGTCTCTACCATCAGTCGATTCCCTGATGTCTTTAACATTACTGCAGCCAAACCTGACGAAGACTCAATATTTACCGCAACGAAAACGGTGTTGGATAGAGCATTAGAAGGATTCCTCTCTATGAAGAAGAGCGAAGGAACCGGAATGCTTGAGGATATCCATGAGAAACTTGACTTCATCGAGAAGAAGGTGGATTTGATTGACCTTTCGGTGCAGGAACAGTTGGAGGAGTATCGACTCAAGCTCACGACCCGTATGAGGGAGATGCTAGAATCTATCGAGATTGATGATAACCGGATATTGCTCGAGGCGGCACTACTGGCCGACAGGTCAGCAGTGGATGAAGAGATAGTCAGACTGAAAAGTCATATAAAGCAATTCAGAGAGATACTAGAAGCAGATGAAGCGGTGGGTAGAAAACTCGATTTCCTCTTACAAGAACTCAACCGAGAGATAAATACCATCGGTTCTAAGAGTAATGATTTTGCATTAGCTTCGATGGTGGTCGATATAAAGGCAGCTACCGAGAAGATAAGGGAACAGATACAGAACATTGAGTAAAAGGATACGGCATCATTTATGGATCTGCTTGACATCGGATACGGAAACCTCATCTCAAAAGCCAGGATAATTTCAATCATCCATCCCTCTTCGGCACCGGCAAAGAGACTCATCAAGTCAGCTGCAGCTATCAATAAACTAATTGATGCCAGTAGTGGTCGAAAGACCGGATCGGTCATCATTACCGATTCCGACCACGTGATACTCTCACCGTTATCGACCCAGCAGTTACAGAGTTCATAAAAAACAGACATATATAAGGCGGAGGACCTGATGGTAATGGAGGGTATCGAAAACGGGAAGTATCTGGTCGTGATTTCCGGCCCGTCAGGATGCGGTAAGAACACGGTAGTTGAACAATTGCTTGTTCAAAACAAAAACATATCGGTATCGATATCATATACCTCGCGTGCAATGCGGGATTATGAGGTAGATGGTGACCACTACTACTTCACCACTAGGGAAGAGTTTGAGCGACGCACCGAACAAGGCTTGATGCTAGAAACGGTGGAATACAACGGGAACTACTACGGAACACCGTTGCCTGAGCTCACCGAGCGGTTGAAGAAACGACAGACGGTTGTACTAGTCATTGAGGTCCAGGGTGGAATGACCATTAAAAAACTCTTTCCCGATGCATTACTCGTCTTCATCACACCACCTTCCATGGAGGAACTGGAGAATCGACTTACTCTGCGCAGTACCGAAACTCCTGAGGGGCTCAGAAACCGACTTGCAATCGCACAACATGAGATGACCTATGCGAAATACTATGATAGAATAGTCGTCAACAATGATGTAGAAACCTGTATGGCAGAGATTGCTTCGGAAATTGAGAGCTGGCAGAACAGTAGGTAATCACAGAAGAACAGCATTTTTAGTGATTTAACACATCGACAGAATAGATATTCATAAAATGGGAGTAACATAAATAATGGAAAACAGAGATATACAGAAAATACTGGAGCAACACGACAGCACCTTCAGTTTGATAATAGCGGTAGCTAAGCGTTCGAGAGATATATCCGAATCAGCTCAACACAACAAGGTTGAATTGGTTGGGAAACCTGTAAACATTGCAATGCAGGAATTGATTAACGGGACAATTAAGGTGGTGGAGTAGGTATTCCGCTTGACTTATGGGGTGGCAGATGAAGTGCTATGTTGATGTGGCAGTATCCGGTGCCACCTTTAAATTTGACAGACTTTACACCTATTCGGTACCTGAATACCTCGAACCGTTTGCACTACCCGGTGCCCGGGTGGTTGTACCATTTGGCACAGGTAAACCACGAATGGGTTTGATACTCGCGGTTGCCGAACAGAAGGATAATCTCAAGCAGATTCTAGACATCGAGCGTACCCACCCCCTCGTCAATGACGAACTCATACAGCTCATTTTTTTGCTCAAGCAGCTCACCCTCTGCACCTATGATGATGCCCTAAGGACTATCATACCGAAATATAGTCGGTTAGTGGCAGACATTAACGGTGATGAGGTTCGCATGAAACCTGTCTCGAGAGCACACCAAGAGAAGGTATACGTAAGAAACGAACAGCCGGAGTATACCGGTAGGATAACTGAAAAACAACAACAGGCATTGGATATACTAGTCTCTCCACTAACCTTTGCCGAGATCCAGAGTATTTGTCCCATCTCAAGAAATATACTTGCAGCGTTACTCGAGAAGAATCTCATATCAACAGACTACCGCGAAAAGGTAGCCGAGATATATGTGAACTATCAGCTGCAGAATGAGGTGACTCTCACCCCACCGCAACAGCTAGCATATAGCCAGATTAAAGGCTACATGGACGACAGCCAAAAGAACACGACGCTGTTGTTTGGTATTACCAGCAGCGGCAAAACACTCATATACTTTCAGCTCATCAAAGATGTAATCCAACAGGGTAAAACTGCCCTACTCTTGGTACCTGAAATAGCGCTTGCGACCCAGCTCATTATCCGACTCAAAGGTTGGCTAGGGAATTCGGTAGGGGTGATTCACAGCCGACTCACCGATACCGAAAGGCAGCTCGAATGGTCGAGAATCCGAAATGGAGAATGCTCTTTGGTGGTCGGGACCCGCTCGAGCGTCTTTGTACCACTAGAGAATATCGGTCTCATAATAATCGATGAAGAACAGGAACAGACATATATCTCCGATTCATCTCCGCGCTATGATACCTTTTCCATTGCCTCAGATAGAGCTAACTATCATTCGGCTCATCTACTGCTTTCCTCTGCTACACCATCGGTTGAAAGCTATCATTACGCAAAAATCGGACGATACAACTACGTCGAGTTAAAGAATCGGTATATGGATATGCCGTTACCGGAGGTAACGGTAGTAGATATGCGAAATGAACTGCTTGAAGGTAATACCCTTACTATTAGTGAGTACCTCAAGGATGAAATAGAGCTACGATTAGCTAAAAAAGAACAGGTGATTCTGTTACTCAACCGTCGCGGTTATCGTACCGTCTCAATCTGTTCCAACTGCAAAGAGATAGTCACCTGCAGCAGTTGCGATGTTGCCATGGTGTATCATAAGTATACCGATAGGCATATATGCCATTACTGCGCTAAGTCTCAAGAGGCAATACTACTTTGCGAGAAATGCGGTGGAGAGATACGACATACCGGAATAGGAACCCAGAAGATTGAAGAAGAGCTGAATATGCTGTTCCCGTCTGCCCGGATTGCGCGTGTGGACTACGATGCGATTACAAAACGTCATACACTCGAGTCGGTGTTAACTGAGTTTGCCAAGGGCGAGATAGATATCATCATCGGTACACAGATGGTGAGTAAAGGGTTAGATTTTGTGGATGTGACGTTAGTCGGAGTACTCTGTATCGATCAGATGATGCTGATGACCAACTTCAGGGCAACTGAAAGAGCCTTCTCGCTGTTGACCCAGGTGATCGGGCGAAGCGGGCGGGGAAGTAAGATAGGACAGGCAGTAATCCAGACCATAGACCCAAAAAACCGAATCATATCGCTGGCTACCTCTTCAGATTTCGAAGGTTTCTATGAAAGAGAGATACTCTCAAGAAAAGCTCATCTCTATCCCCCCTACTGTAGTGTGTCCTCTGCGATGATACTCGGCAAGGATCAAAAGAAAACCGAACAGGCTGCCTATCACTTCCTGTCGCTGCTTAAGACAAGATTAGCGCAACATGAGAAAAAACTACCGATACGCATACTCGGTCCAGTAGCTACTAGAGTTTCCTATGTGAGCGACACGTTTAGGTATAAGGTGACCTTCAAGAGCCGGGGAGATGAAGATTTTCGCAGTGTAGTGAATAATGCACTGGTCGACTTTTATCAGAGTAAAGATATAAAGGACATACATGTCAACGTCAGTTTCTATGATGACGGTGATATATGAATAACCCTATCATGCAAAACATGATAGGTCATAGAATTATCTTTTGAGTTAAGGAGCAGAATATGTCAGAGGTGGTATGTATAGGCCAAGCTTGTATCGATTTTTTCATCAACGGGATACAGGATAATTTCGACTTGAACAATATGAGAAATACCTGCGAGAGCTTCACCATGGAAATCGGGGGAGATTCTACCAACGAGTCGAGGATTCTCAAACGAATGGGAGTAGATGTGAGCGTGGTTCACAGTCGCGGTGACGATTCTCCCGGAGCAGTCGTCAAATATATGTTTGATTTAGATGGTGTAGACATCAGCAAGTGTATCGTTTCACCAGATGCCAAGACCTCTATAGTCATCATCTTCCCGATGAAGGAGAAAGAACGTCATGTAATAGTACCAGAACATTTCGGTGATAGAGTGTCATTCGATGTCACCGCTGACATGATAAAAGGTGCTAAGATTGTTAGTTTCGCAAGTCTTTTGGGTCAACCTTTCAGAGAACCTGAACAGACATATAATGCGGCAAAGCTGGTCAAGGACAACGGTGCCATCCTTTGTTGCGATATTAACCTCAACCCAACCATAGATATAAGGGACTATCGCGAAGCGTTTCAATTTGTCGATTATTTCTTCCCGAACCACGAAGAGGCACTAGGGTTGTCTCATCTCGATACCGTTGAGCAAGCTGCCGATTTCTTCCTCGATTTCGGGGTCAAGAACATGATAATAAAAACCGGTAGTAATGGCGTATATGTCAAGAACGCTACCGAAGAGTTCAGACTTCCTGCATTTCATATAGAGCAGGTGATTGACACGACTGGTGCCGGAGATAACTTCGCTGCAGGTTTTATCTGTGCCATGCTTGAAGGCAAGAGCCTTAAGGAGTGCCTGTTATACGCAACAGCCACCTCGTCGATATGTATACAGGTAATAGGGGCTTCGACCGGTGTCAGGAGCAAGCAACAGGTGATAGACGCCATTATGAATCAAAAGGTACACTATCCCGAGATATATGACGCATTCTTTCGTAACTAACTTGAATTAGCTAAGGAAATAATACAAAGACAAATAGAGAGCACTAGTTCGTAAAGATTTACGAAAATAGTGCTTTTTTCATGCAATGGTTCGACCTTTGTAACCTACTATTACGATGCGGGTCAATCGGTTGCATATTTTTCTTGCATTCTACCAATAAAAGACCCCTGCGGTTGGGGTTCGTCCACTATCATCCATATCCTCAAAAAGCGGGAGTATCTCGGTCATACTTGTAACTTCAAGACCCGCAAGCATTTCAAAGATAAAAAGAGCCATTACGTTGACGAGAGCGAATGGACGATTTTTGAAAATACCCATGAGCCGATTATCGACCAAGAAACCTTTGACAACGTACAGCGCATAAGGGGCAACGCTCGGCGTTATCCC
>Ga0082212_10009625_pt1 | contig 12444 bp, 8 predicted proteins | sample TergutNt197P3_FD_71548 | JGI IMG/M metagenome (GOLD analysis project Ga0082212, IMG submission 71548) | Neocapritermes taracua P3 segment gut microbial communities from Petit-Saut dam, French Guiana - Nt197 P3 | ecosystem: Host-associated > Arthropoda: Insects > Digestive system > Gut ... | reverse complement strand
CCAGGCGGGTTTATTCCAGGCAGGAGTACGATTTCCAGCAGGGGTTTTTGCTGAGGGAAGTCGGCACGTTGAGTTATTTTTTCAGTATCCACGCCCAGATCGAGGATGGCGAAAAAACGTCATGTTCCCCCGGCGTCAGGCTACAATCGGCGAAAACCGTCATCCAATACGATCTTGTTATTCGACGGCGGTATTGGTTGTTCGGCAAGATCGTTGCGAAAATTCTGCTGACCGTCGAATCCGGAGAGAAGCGTTTTCCCGAACTCGTCGTGCATAGCCATCGCGGTTGCCCGCCATTGACGAGGGAATACGGTGTACCGATGACGACCATCCCGGCGTTTGAAGGCACTTCGATGAGTGTCCCCCTCGACATGTCGCAAGTCGAGGACGATATGTACATGAAAATCTTCCTCAAGGACGTCCGCGAATCATCGGAGTTTCTCCTGGAAGGGCCGTTGCAGGAAAAGCTCAAATTGCAACTTCAACATCGGTCTTTTTCTCGGCCAAAGAGGTAAATTTATGATGAACAGTTCTCAAACAAAGTCAAATTTTCGTTTTGGAAAAAATGCGTATTATGTTGCCAAAGCAACGTTGATCATCGCCGCGATGATTCTATTTTGGAATATCGCATGGTATTTTGTTTCTTGTCATCAAGTCAACAATCTTCTCAACAAGCATGTTCCGGTAAATCTTGTCGAAATCAGGTTAAAGCACGGAAATAGAATTGCAATTATTGCGGATGACGAATTGCTTAAGTATTTTTCGAGCAGCTTGGCGTCAAGTGAGCGGAAAGATTGGGGACAAAACGTTGGTCGGTCAAACCCACCCGTTGATGTTGTGAAATTTTCCGGTGGGACAGCAGATATCGAACTCTATTTCACTAAAAACCGTTCTTTTCGTTTCTGGGCAACCTATTGGGTACCAAATGACAATGGATTGACTTTTTCCTTACCTTTTTGGGCAGACAAATATGCTCTTGAATGGCATTGGTACACCCATCAATTTACGTTTCGTCCTCCTTATTTGGAAAAACTTTTGCAGGTATTTGAGTTTCTGCATAACATTGATGATTATCAAGAAACAAAAGTTCTACGGGTTGATCATTCAGGACTTCATTACTCTACGTTGCCAATAAGTTATTCGAGAAATAAACATGATTATGTTGGTGAATTATTTTACTATTGTTTTACGTCGCCGTTCCAAGTCATTTGCACCCTTTTCTCATTCTTGGTTTTAATCTATTGTTTAAAATCCATTTATGCTTTTATTCGAATATGTGGCATGAAAATGGAGGTTTTTTATCGTACATCGGAAAAGAGTTTCAACGATGAGTAAAAAAAAGTCAAAAACCGTTTTGACGAACGAAGTGCAAATCGACGAAAATTCGCTGTTTGCTCGTGTAGCGGAAATCATAGAAACCCGTAAAACCCGCGCCGGGGCTTACGCCAACCGCGAAGTGACTCTCATGTATTGGGAAATCGGGCGTTACATCAATTCGGTTGTGCTTGATGATGAGCGTGCCGAATACGGAAAGCGGATTGTTGCGACGCTATCGCAACAATTGGTGAATACTTATGGAAAAGCCTTTGAATTGCGCAACATGCGTCGTATGATTCAATTTGCGAACGATTTTCCAGACATTGAGATTGTGTCGGCACTGACGACACAATTGAGTTGGACACATTTTGTTGAGATATTGCCGTTAAAAACCGAAGAGGCAAGGTTGTATTATGCCAATGAAGTTGCCCAACGTCAACTTAGCACAAGAGAACTTCGTCACCAAATCTCCCGCAAAGCTTATGAGCGGCAGGAGATTGCCAATACGCAATTATCCCTACAATCGGCCATTCCGTTCAATGTGTTCAAAGACCCGTATCTGCTTGATACGCTGGGGCTGAAGGACAATTTTCTGGAAGCGGACTTGGAAAAGGCGATCTTGACGGAACTTGAAGCATTCATTCTTGAGTTTGGCCACGGCTTTACGTTTGTCGAACGCCAGAAGCGTATGATTATCGACGACGAGGACATTGTTCTTGACCTGCTGTTTTATCACCGGGTGTTGAAACGACTTGTCGCGGTTGATCTCAAGATCGGCGTATTCAAAGCGGCCTACAAGGGGCAAATGGAACTGTATTTGAAGTGGCTTGACCGCTATGAACGTCAGGCCGGCGAGGAAGCACCGATCGGGTTAATTCTTTGTGCAACCGCAAGTCGTGAAAAGGTTGAACTTCTTGAAATGGACAAGGCGGGCATTGCCATTGCGGAATACTGGACGCACCTGCCACCAAAAGCTGAGTTTGAAGCCAAGATCAAGTCAATACTGATGGAAGCACGTGAACGCCTCGCACGCCGCAAGCCAATGCCAGGCAGCGAAATCAAAAAGCAGATTCAGTATTTTTATGAGTCAAAAGACGACGAAAATATCGAGTTTTAGAATCTCCAACTACCCCCATGTCGAAATTCATCTGTCCCTACTGTTTTGAGGAAATGGACTCCAACGAGGTTTGGTTCCAGTGCTCCAATTCCGCGTGTTATAAGGGATTTCTCGATAACACACATCCTCGGGAGTATTTGCCGCAGCCCAACGTGTTTGAGGCATGGAGTCCGAATCGTTTGCAACGCATGTTCGGCGTTCACAATCCCGTTGAAGCCTGGTGTCCCAAGTGTTCCGCCATGACGTCCACGCGTGCCTGTCCGCATTGTTCCAGTGCGTTTCCGCATGGCATTGACGGCTTGTCCAACATCGTCATCGCGATCATCGGCGCGAAAGAAACGGGCAAGTCGCATTACATTGCCGTTCTGATTCAGCAAATTTACAATCTTTACAATCAGTTTGACTGGTCGCTGATGGCGATGGACGACGAAACGATGCGGCTGTACAACGACCGATTCCACAAGCCGCTCTACACGAATCGCAAGACCATCGACCCCACGCAAACCGCCAAAGCCAATCAGGACGTGCGAAAGCCCTTGCTCTATTCGCTGAGTAAAACGACCGGACGGCGTATGCAAACCGTGACGCTGGCCTTTTTCGATACGGCAGGCGAAGACATGGACGACGAACTCGCTATGAGAACGATCAACCCCTATATTTACAATGCGTCGGGAATCATTTTGCTGCTCGACCCTTTGCAGATCACGAAAATCAGGGACCGCGTCGATGGGGCGTTGGATGTTCAGGCCGAAGTCAACCCAGGGAGCAATGCGACCCGCAATCTGCCGAGTACGGACAACACGTCGGTCGGCGACATCATCAACAAGACCACCAACCTGATTCACACGAAACGCCGACTTTCACCGTCGAAAACCATTCCCATCCCGTTGGCCGTTGTGTTCTCGAAAATCGATATGCTCAAACCGGTGCTGGGTGAAGATGCTCCCATTTATCAACCGTCCCGGCATCGCGGGGTATTCAACATACGCGAATACGAAAACAACGACGCTTTCGTCCGCAATTGGGTCGGCGAGTTCGACCGCCGGTTCATTCAAGGGATACGTCATTATCGTGATACAGCGTTTTTCGGTGCCAGTGCCTTGGGCGGTAATCCAACCGTCAGCGGCGATTTGCCGTTTGAGCCGCGCCCGATTCGCGTCGAAGACCCGTTTCTTTGGCTTTTATGGAAAAACGGCTTCATTCACGGGAGATAAGAACGAGTGGCTGGTGTCGCGCCGATTCAGAGCTGCGACGGTTACAGAGTGGTCAAATTGCGTTAGCCACGTCACCCTGTGACGTGCATAATTTCAGGAGTTCATCATGCAAAACAAATCATCCTCAGAATCACATCACAACCCGCAAACCACACGGCGCGACGTTTTGAAAAATGCCGCTGCCGGATTGGGAATTCTTGCGTGTTCCTGCGGCCAGGCCTGTTTCGCCCAACAGCGCGGCGGTGGTCGTGGTCGCGGCGGAGGCGGCGGTTTTGGCGGCAGTGCTTCCATTGACATCAGTTCAACCAATCCGTCGCTTCAGCGTAATGCTCGTCGATGCCGCAGTTGCGGTGATTGTATCAACTTTTGCCTGAACAATACCACCGTCTATGGCCGGCCTGTTCCTGCGGGAGAAGAGGCGTGCATTTATTGCGGCCAATGTACGCTGTTCTGTCGCAACAGTGCATTGTCGGAAAAGTATCATTATCTGCAAGTGCAAAACGCTTTGAACCAAAAAGACAAAATCGTCATCGCATCGACATCACCGGCCATCCGCGTTGCGTTGGGTGAGATGTTCCGCATGACGACAGGCTCAAACGTCGAAGGCAAAATCGTGCAGGGACTCCGCCAAATGGGCGTGCATTCCGTGCTCGACACCACCTTTGCCGCCGACTTGACCGTCATGGAAGAAGCTTCGGAACTCATCAAACGGCTTTCGGAAAACAACGCACCGCTCCCGATGTTCACGAGTTGCTGTCCGGCTTGGGTGCGTTTCGCCAAATTGTTTTATCCGAAATTGCTGCCGAATATCTCGACGGTGAAAAGCCCGGTCACGATGCAGGGAGCGATGGTCAAAACGTACTTTGCCAAACAGCGCGGGATTGATCCGGCAAAAATTTATCACGTCGCATTGACGCCATGTACCGCGAAAAAGGCGGAAATTCTACTCGACGGCATGAACGCTTCCGGCGTTTATCACGAGAATAACGCGATGCGGGATGTCGATGTCGCACTCACTTGTCGCGAGTTGGGTTACCTGTTCAACACGGCAAGAATCAATTTGCCGCAATTGGGCAGTGCCGATTATGATTCCGTGATGGGAACGGGCAGCGGTGCCGGAATGATTTTCGGCATCACCGGCGGCGTCACCGAAGCGGCACTTCGCACGGCATATTGGATGCTCAACAAAGAGCAGCCGCCGAAGGAATTTTTTGAGTTGAAACCTGTTCGCGGTCTCAGCGGCGTGCGACAGGCTGTCGTTGACCTCAAGGTGCGAAAACTGAACATCGCAATTGTGCATGGCATCGGAATGTCGCGCATGTTGCTCGATGCCATTCAAGAAGGCAAGGCGAATTTCGATTTCGTTGAGGTCATGGCCTGTCCCGGCGGTTGCATCGGCGGCGGCGGTCAACCGAAAAACCCATTTCTCGGCGATACCCAACTGAAAACGGCGCGAAGTAACGCCCTGTATGACCGCGACGCGAAAACCCCGTTGCGTCTCAGCCATGAAAATCCGGAAATCAAGACGGTTTACGAAAATTTTCTCGGCGAACCGCTGGGGATAATGTCTCAACAACTGTTACATCGGCGACAATCAGAACCGCAAGTGTAAACGAGCGGTCGAAGTGATGTAGAGTTTTAACCGCTCCGTTACTGTCGCGGCTCTGATTGCGAACATCCAACGTTTCGGCTAAAATGACAACATGCAGTTACGCTCGACGGATAAACCAATTTTCGCCTTTGTGGAGATTGTCATACTCACTCGCATCGTTTGCTTGCTCATCATGTTGTTTTTGATAGGCTGGATTTGCGACAGGTAAATTCAATAAATCACCGGAAGGAATGATCAACAGATTGAACAGATGTAACAGATATTTTTAAAATCATCTGCTACATCTGTTTCATCTGTTGAAAAACTTTGTGCCCTTCGTGGTGAAAAATAATGTCTGTGAACAGTTGCGTCAAATTTTTTGTTTGGGAGGTCACCATGCAAATACGCTTCATTACCCGCAATTTTAGGTTTGGTGGGGTAGTAGTGAATTGCTGAAAGATGCTCAGAATTTTTCTGGAAAATGACATGAATTCGGTGTAAAATAGAATACATGGGACAAAAACTGTTTTGCCTCACTTTTCTCGGATAAAATGACCGGCTTTCTTGCTTACAATGCGACCAAAATATTTGATTTTCGCAGACATTTTTCTTTTAGCGATAGCATCACATTCTGTCGTCGCGTTCGACGAAAATCATGATTTGCTTTTGATTTCCGCACAGCAAGAATTGAACGAATATCGCCAAGAAGCAGAAAAACTGGCCAAATGGTGCGAGAAACACGGCCTTGAATCCCACGCAAAATTGACACGGGATTATATCCTTCCGATTGTCGAGGACAAAATCTACATTCCGGTGATCCCTCGCCAGAAACAGCAGGATTATTTGCCCGGGGAAGCATCAGCAGAGATTGTGTATTGGTACAACACTTGGATGACATTGCGACAGAATCTTTCGCTCAAGCTTCAGGAAATGGCGAAACACTCGTTGCAACAAAAACGGGTCATTTTGGCCATGCAGATGATCCACATTGCGCTTCACGCCGACCCCGACAGTGAAAAACTGCGCAACGCTCTCGGTTTCGAGTATTACGAGGGACTGTGGCGAACAGATTGGGAAATCGAACAATTGAAATTTGGTCGTGTCAACCACGACCTTTTTGGTTGGATCCCCGCCAAACATGTCGAGCGTTACGATGCAGGCGAGCGTTATTTTAAGGGACAATGGGTCAGCAAGGAACAAGACGCCCTGGAACACGCCGATATCAACAATGGCTGGATCATCAGCTCGGAACATTACGACATACAAACCAACCACAGTCTTGAAGAAGGCGTCCGACTCAGCCGTCAATTGGAGGGATTTTACTACGCCTGGAAACAGGTTTTTATTCAGTACACGGCATCGACATTGGAATTGGCACAGCGGTTGGATGGTAAAAAAATCCGCTTCAAGGAGCCGCGTCTGAAATTCGTGTTCTTCCGCAATCGGCAGGAGTACGTGGTAACTCTCGGCAAAAACGACCCGAATATCGCAAATTCAGTCGGTTTTTATGACGATAAATCGCGCAAATGTTATTTTTATATGCACAGCGGTCGATCACTGGATTCGCAACGCAACATGGACCGTACCGTCTTTCACGAAGGCACACACCAGTTGTTCAACTGCGTCAAACCGATTCAACCCAACGGTTACAATAACTTTTGGGCAACCGAAGCCGTTGCTGTTTACATGGAAACGTTTCGGCAGGAAGGAAATTACTATGTTCTCGGCGACCCGCAGGATGTTCGCGTTTTGGCAGCGAAATACCGGTTTTTTCGGAGTCAATTCTATATGCCGTTTGACAATATCACAAAACTTGGGATGGTTGCTTTTCAGAGATCGCCTTACCTCAAGGAACTTTATTCGCAGTGCGGCGGCATGGGTTATTTCCTCATGCACCACAACAATGGCAACTATCGTGACGCTTTCGTTGCGTATCTCGATGCAATTTACACAGGCCGTGCCACTCCGCGAACCTTGTTTGATATTCTTGGCGAATCACCCGAAACGCTTGATCTGAAATACGAAAAAATGCTTGAAGCCATACCAGCCGAATTCAGAGACTAGTGGTGTATCCGGCTGGGATTTAAGCTTGTTAACCGTTTGTTTTTCCGCAAAAACAGCGATGAAATATACATACATTCCACACCTGATGCACCGCTAAGGCCATCGCCGGTAAGTTTTATACCCAAAGCAGAGCGATCACGCCATGACCGCCGCAATGTATGGCAGGGATATTTCTTTCTGGCGAAAGCCTAACTTTGTAGCAGGCAGTCGACAGTAGGCCGTTGATTGCTGACAACTTGCATACTGACTACTACTTATTGCCTACTGTTTTCCCTGCTTCATAATTAACCATCCACGATATGCCGAATTGGTCGATGCACATTCCGAACAAGTCGGCCCAGAAGGTCTTTTCAATCGGCATGGTGATTTGACCGCCTTGCGAAAGGGCATTGAAAATCCGCTTGGCTTCCTCCGGGCTATCCGCGCAGATGCTGAGGCCGATGTTGTCGCCGAATTTTGCGATGTGACCGCTGCTGTCTGATGTGTCGCAACCCATCAACGCACCGTGTTCGCCGATGGGAAGCGTAACGTGCATGACGCGGTCTTTCTCGTTTTCTGCGACGGGATAGCCGCCTGCCGCCGGCGGCGGAGTGTCCTTGAAACGGTACAGTTCCAGCTTCCCGCCGAAAACCGATTGATAAAATGTGAACGCGGCTTCGCAATTGCCGTTGAACGAAAGATAAGGATGGATGACCGGCATGGTTGTGCTCCTGAAATGGTTTTGAGATTGACCGAAACTGCCACGATTGTACCATTGCATAACGCTTCTGAAAAGGGTCGAATGAGACAAATATGTGTTCTTGGTGAAACCTTTGTGGCCTTTGTGGTTATGAAAGCCGTTCTTTTAACCACAAAGGACAAGGGAAACGCAAAGATCAAAGCGCAGAGCGCAAAGATATAAGCGCAAAGATCAAAGCGCAGAGCGCAGAGATAAAATCACTCTGCGCTTTGCGCTCTGCGCTCTGCGCTTTCGATCACTTTCACCCCTCCATGTTGTTTCGCCGAGACCGTATGATCCACGAGCACCTTTTCGCCTCGCACGACTTGATCGCTTTCGTTGCTCACGCTAACCGTTCCGTCTTTGCTGCCGCGTATCAAGGCGCGAACATCACGCTCGACCTCATGCTCAGTCGGCTCATCCATCATTCTGCGACGCCGTTTCCAGAACAATCGCAGCAACTGAAACACCGCTTCCGCATCGGGAATCTGCTGCCGCGCCGCATTGCGAACCGACGCATAGTACATATTCGCAAGCCGAAACGCCTCATTTCCGGCGGTCAAAAGCATGTCCAAAACGGTACGCGAGCCGGACTCAAAATAAACCAGCAGATTACGAAGCACTTCAATCTCACGAATCAGCTCTTTCAACTTTTCCTGATCGGTGTAGTAAGCCGGCCAAAACTGCGGAAACTCCTCCGCCGTATCAGAAACCTTGTCGATGTACCCGTAACGCCGCACGCCCGAACCCTGCGCCCGCCGCCGCTCGGAAGGCGTCAGCACGACGTTTTCAAATTGGGGAAGCGACGAAAACAACTGTTCGTCCACCCCGCGCAGAGCATCGAGCCACGTTTGCAAATCGCCCGCAATGCCGCCATCCATTCCGTTCGGCCCATCGTTGAGCGTCTTGATCGATTCCACATTGGAAAACGCCGAGTTGCCATTCGCACCGACGCCGGTCGCCATGACGCGAAGATAATACGTCGTATTCGCATTCAACCCGTCGATATTGAACGAAGTCGCCGTCGCATCCGCATTCAACGTGACGGGATTTTCAAATGCCGAATCATTCGCCACCTCAATTTTATAACCGCTCGCATTGTTGACCGCGTTCCAATCAACGAGAATTGTGCTGCTACTCACCGACATAACGACGAGCGTCGGCGCAGGTAACGGATTGGGGCCGACTCTGAGTTGCGAGTTACGAGTAGCGAGTTGCGAGTAATCAGTAGGAAGTTGCGAGTTGTTTTTGAGTTTCGAGTTGCGAGTCGCATTCCGTAGGAATGCATCTCTCGGTAGAAGGCTCGTATCCAAAAACGATTCATCGCATTCCGTAGGAATGCGTCCGTTGATTGCGCTAGTGGCATCATTAATTGCGCTAGTGGCATCATTGATTGCGCTAGTGGCATCATTGATTGCGCTAGTGGCATCATTGTTTGTGCCAGTGGCAACCTGCTCGCAATTCGCTTTCAACATAGCGATCTGTTCTTCGAGCAACGCGATCTGTGCTTCCATTTGCGCGTGGGAAAGTTTACGTTCCGCATTTTGTACCTTGCGATTTGCACGCGTTATTGCGCTGGTGGCAACGCGCGCTCTGCGCTTACTGGCTTTCTTCTTTGTCGGCATGATTTGGCCTTTCTTTCTGATACGGCGTTCAAGACGCTCGGTTAAACGGGGGAATGTTTGTAGTTGTTTGTTGTCAGCTGCGCGTAGCGAGTGAGTTGTTGCATCCCGTAGGGATGCATCTCTCGGTAGAAGACGTGACCACATAATAAACCCCCTGCATCCCGTGAGGGATGCAACCTTCAAACGGTCCGTTGCCACCAGCGCAATAAAGGGACGCATTCCTAACGGAATGCGATGAATCATTCTTGGGCAGGCTTTTTTCTACCGAGAGATGCAATCCTAACGGATTGCTCTTACCACTTTGCACTTTGCGCTCTGCACTCTGCGCTCTGCGCTTACTACTTCCAACTTACGTCCTTATGAGATGACGTTGACAAAATTTCGGAAAAATTTGAGACTTTTTCAGAGACCATCATCATTTCGTATGGTGATATCACCACATCTTTTGGTGTGAACACCATCGCGTGTGGTGAATTCACCACATCGACTGGTGTTAACACCATCGCGAGTGGTGATTCCACAACGTGCATGTGGTGATGACACCACTTCTTCTGCTGATTTCACGATAGGTTTTGGTGTCATCCTCTGAAAAAGTCGTAATTCATCCGCAGATTCACGCAGATTCCCGCAGATGTTTTAAAGAGATTTCACGCAGAGACGCATTAATCCGCAGATTTTCGCAGATGTACGCAGATTTTTTTAGAGATTTCACGCAGAGACGCGTGTTTCTTCTGCCGCAGCGCAAGACCGCAGAGAATTTTTGATTTTTGAAAATCATCTGCGAAAATCTGCGTCAATCTGCGGATAAATATCTTCGTGCCCTTCGTGGTGAAAAAAGAACAAGGCTATACCAGACCGGGCCGAAGTGTGCTAGAATATGCCCAATGCCGATGGTTCCAGACACGAATCGGCAACCTGACACACCATGCCGGACTATTTTCCAAACGTGGGAAGCACACTTATGAATACGCAAAATTATCTTGAATCGCTTTTTGGACTGACGGGGCAAGTGGCCGTGGTCATCGGCGGGGCCGGGGCTTTGGGCGGCTCGCTTTCGACCGGTATCGGCAAGGCCGGTGCGAAAATCGTCGTTGCCGACGTCGGTGAAGATGCCTGCAAGGCGCGTGTGGCACAACTTGCCGACGAGGGAGTCGAAGCCACCTGGGTCACGGTTGATGTCACTTCGACGGACTCGTTGAAAAAAGCACTCGCCGAAGCACTCAAGCTGACCGGCAAGATCGACATGCTGGTCAATTGTGCGGGCATCAACGTCGGCAACCCTTTTCTCGAAGTCAATTCGGAACAGTGGGACAAGATACTCGCCGTCAATCTCAAGGGCACGATGCTGGCTTGTCAGGTGTTTATCGAGTCGATGCTGCAAACCGGCGGCGGTTCGATTCTCAACATCGGCAGCGTTAATTCGGACAAACCGCTTTCCCGCGTGTTTGCTTATGCGGCGTCGAAGGCGGGTGTCGTCAACCTGACGCAGAATATCGCGCAAGAATTTGCGACGCAAGGCATCCGCGTCAACGCAATATGCCCCGGCTTTTTCCCGGCGGAACAGAATCGCAAACTACTTGACGAAGAACGTGTGGCGAACATCATGCGCGGCACGCCGATGCGGCGTTACGGCAACCCCGACGAGCTGATCGGCACGGCCTTGTTGCTACTCTCGCGCAACGCCGGCAGCTACATGACCGGCTCCGTCGTCTATGTTGACGGCGGGTTTACCTGTTCGTGGTTTTAGAACCGTTGCTTCAGCAAACGTTATCGCCAAAAAACAGCACAATATTTCTTTTACCGGTGACTCGCAATGCGAAAACAATTTTACTATAATATATTGTCAGTTTCCTTGTGGCCTTTGTGAAAGCATTGTTTGGCCGGATTACCGGCTGTCTTTGTGTTCTTTGTGTTAAATATTTTTAAACACAAAGAACACAAGGATTTGAAAAACAAGGTCGTACCAAACTCTGGTGAAGCCTTGGTACGACCTCCATTTGCTCCATCATCGCATTAAGATTGCGCCATCATGCGATCTTAGGGAATCGAGGCGGATTCGCCACAGGCACGAGTTCCCAAAGCTCCCCAAATACCGTACACGGAACCCGCATTCGAGGTGGGACTGGTGGCCACGTCATGATTTCTGGAATCGATTGTTTCTGAGACGAAAGTTACAGAACCATCGCCAACACCGACATTACAACCACCGGTATGCAAACTTCCGGCTGAGATGATACCACGTTGTTCCGGCCAAGTACTCGTACTCCCCGTTTCATCGCAACTCGGTGAGTTGGGCGGCAAGGCTGTGTGGAAATTGGAATAGCCGCCTTGTGCCGAAGCCCAACGGAAGCCTTTCTTACCATTGGCTCGACTCAAGAAGTTGGAATGAACTTCGCCGTTACTGCCACGTGCCGCCATACAATCCAACGGCGGAGTGCCGTTTGAGAACTCACGAATAATGGCCGTACGATACTTCGAATCCCGATCATCGTTGGTGATCGGACTTACGATAGATTCTGCAATGAAAACGGTGTTACTGGTTCCATCGCTGATGGAACCAAAGTCGTTGATTGCACGATTGCCGGAAGAAAACGGACCACGATTGCCATCTCCATCCCAGTGGCTCCACGCATCTCCGCGACAGGCAAAATAGTTGCTTCGATTCATCGGTGAATTCCGCATTTTGCCGCTTGGGTCGGAAGGACAAATAAATGTCTTCATGTCCCCCCAAAATGGTTGCCTGTAGGTCACGCCATCATAGGTGTTAGACGCGTCATTACCGGCATGGTAGGCATCGT
>Ga0082212_10009624_pt1 | contig 12444 bp, 11 predicted proteins | sample TergutNt197P3_FD_71548 | JGI IMG/M metagenome (GOLD analysis project Ga0082212, IMG submission 71548) | Neocapritermes taracua P3 segment gut microbial communities from Petit-Saut dam, French Guiana - Nt197 P3 | ecosystem: Host-associated > Arthropoda: Insects > Digestive system > Gut ... | reverse complement strand
CAATTTTTCGTCAGACAAGGCGAAAAACGCAGAAATGCTTTGTGCATTTCGAGTATTTTCAACGCAGTATGGCGGAAAATTGACCGCAAAGACACCGCATTTTAATTTCGCAAGAGGTCTATTGTTTAGTTGGTTATTTGTACTTTAATTGTCAATTCATCTAAAGAATTTTCGCGCGATTCCCACTCCCCAGCGAATGGGCGGCGGCTCGAGTTTGCGCCCTACGCGTTTCAGTTCGCGGCGAATGGGCAGATTCTGTGGGCAGGCTTTCTCGCACTTGCCGCATTCGGTACAGATTCGCGGACTGAACGAAGGTGTGGACAGCGCGCCGGTAGTAGTAAGGTAGGACGACATTCCCGTGACTAACCCGTGAGAGTGCCGCGTATTATACGCCGAAAAACACCCCGGAATGTTGATACCTTTCGGGCAGGGCACACAGTATCCGCAGCCCGTGCAGTTGATTTTGTAAGTTTTACGAAAGTCCGCAACTACTTCGTCATATACCGCCAACCTCTCGTCACTTAGCGGGCGAAACTTATCCGCGCTGTCGATATTAGCGTCCATGATTGCCGTGCTGTTCATTCCACTCAACACCACCGTGACTTGTGGGCGATTCCACAGCCACCACAACCCGTGGTCGGCAGACGTGAGGTCAGGCGCGGCTTTGCGGAAACGCTCCACTGCCGATTTAGGCAGACCCATCGCGAGCCGCCCGCCGAGGAGTGGCTCCATAATCATTACCGCCATACCTTTTTCGGCGGCGGCGTGCAATCCGCGCGTCCCCGCTTGATAGTGTTCGTCGTAGTAGTTGTGCTGAATCAGCGTGAAATCCCAGTCATAGTCGGCGATTATTTTAGTGAATTCGTCACACGTTCCGTGGAACGAAAAGCCCGCCTGTTTAATCGCCCCCGATGATTTTTTGCCCGCTAACCATGCCTCGATTCCTAAACTTTTCAGCCATTCCCACTGGGCGAAACTCGTCATGTTGTGCATGAAATAATAATCGATATAATCGGTTTGAAGACGACGTAGTTGAGTGTCAAAAAAACGGTCAAAATCTGCCGACGTTTTGCAGTTGCTCAGTGGAAGTTTTGTCGAAATATACACGTCTTTGCGTTTGTCGTGGTTCGACAGAATACTGCCTAACGTAACTTCGGAGTTAGGGTAGATGTAGGCGGTGTCAAAAAAGTTTACGCCGCGTTCGATGGCGCGCAGAATCATGCGTTCCGTCTCGGATTTGTCGCGCGGAAAACGCATACAGCCTAATCCTAACGCCGAAAGTTTATTGCCGTATTTATCCTCACGATATATCATAACGTACCCCCATCTGTACTATCTGAAAAACAGTATACCATAAAAATCTTGACAAGTCAATCTTTTTATGGTATACTGTTTTTTGGGTGTGCCGAAACAAAGCAAATAGCCGCCCAACTGCCCAAAGTTTGCGGCTATTTTACAATTTTCATAAAATATTACAAAAGGAAAAGTCGAACAATGCACAACAACATCAATCCGCAACCCAAGAAGCCTAACGCGAATACGCCGAATGCGTTCAAGAAAATCGCCGAGAATCGCGCCGCGCGCCACGAGTATTTCATACTCGAAAGCTATGAGGCGGGCGTGGAGCTGTTCGGCACGGAAGTCAAGTCCGTTCGCGGCGGCGGCGTGAACCTCAAGGACTCGTGGATTGCCGTCGAAAACGGCGAGATGTACGCGCGGCACGTCCACATATCGCCCTACGAGAAAGGCAACATCTTCAACCGTGACCCCATGCGCGATAAGCGTCTGCTCATGCACAAACGCGAAATCCGCAAACTTCACGATAAAGTCAAGCGCGAGTCGCTGACTCTCATTCCGCTGTCCATATATTTCAAAGGCAGCCACATCAAGATTCAAGTAGGACTGTGCAAGGGTAAGAAACTGCACGACAAGCGCGACAGTATCGCGAAACGCGAAGTCGAACGTAAGTTAGACCGCGTAATGAAAAGTCAGCATAGGTAGTAGTAGGTAGAAATAATTTATATAAGGAGTATTTGTATTTATGCAAGCGAATGTAATACTATCAAAATGTTTGTTCAATGGCAAAAGCTACGGAATCCGCGTGGAGAAACGCGGCGATGACTGGGCGAGTACGTGGGCGTTCCCCATTAACGAAAACAGTGCCGCCCGTGAGGGGTTCGATAAGACCACCATTGAGGGAACGCTCCAACCCGATGAACGGTTTCCCGGCTGTCCCCATTGCGGCGTAGGCGGTTTGATGCAGTGCGGGTGCGGCAAGATGATGTGTCACGACGAAACACGCGACGTGGGCAACATTATCTGCCCGTGGTGTAAAGACACAATCGGCAAGATTACCACGGTTGATACTGTAGAAGTAATTTCAGGTGAGATGTAAGTGAATCTTTGAGAACGCGCGTCTTTCTTTTGTGGAAATGGCTTGGTTGTTCATATACGTCGTCATCGTGGTAACCATTACGGTTCGCTCCCCCGAACACTTACCGCACGTTTCTAAAACGATAGTGCGCGTAATGACAACGCGGCAGGTACAGACATATGGTGATAACGTGTTGCAGATTTCGCACAAATCCCCCTCAATCGTCCACTTTGCAAAGGGCGCGTCGGGGCTGCCTAACTCAATGCGGGTACCGCTTTTCAGGACGTCGCCTCTTAACACCAACGCCGCCGCTAAGTTAGCTTTGTTGGTGAACACATACGTTCCGTCCGATTGGCGGTCTAACTTCCACCACTGTGAATCCTGCGCCGAATCGCGCGGTTCTAACACGATTTCAGTTCCCAAAGCGGTATTGCCGCCCTTAGGCATTAACACCAAGTCACTCCGTTGGGGGTTGCCGGTGTAGTCAGGGCGGTTTTTTCGCGCAATGCGAAAAAACTTACTGTCGAGGTCGGGTTGTAAGTACCATTGCATGAGGTCGGTGTCGTAATCCCACCACAGCTCGACGTTAGGGGTGGTGTAGGCGGGCGCGTTAAACGGAATGTACGTCTGTAACCCCATGCCTGCATCATTCGTCGCTGACGGAGATTTAAGCTTGACGGATTTGCCGTACTTGCCCGATGGTTCAGGCGGTGCGAGCGGGTAGAACGCCTGCATTTTGTCGGGCACGTCGCGCGCCCATGCCTCCGACAGAACTCGCGTTTCAGGGAGAACGCGCGTAAGGAAATTATACGTCTGCGGGCAATACTGCCGCAGTTCGTCACGTTTGTTTACGCGCCCGCGCCCATTGTTCGCCCATTCCGATTCCTGCATAGCATCAAACCAGATTGCCGTCGCAGTAGCGATAAACTCGTGCGCGCTGGCGGACATATACGTCGGCTTGCCCTTGTCCTCCCCCTGCCAGCGCAGTCTGCCGTCGGGGTCGTCGGGATTCTCGGGGAGCGTGGTGACTGCGCGGTGAATGGCGTTCAGCTCCGCGCTCATGTTGGTCAATGAACCGTGGTTGGAAACGCTTGCGTGGTTCATAGCGTCCATGAGGGCGTGCCCCATCTCGTGCGCCGATACCGCTTCGTGAGTGTACAACGATTTATACACGGCAGGGTAGGCGTGATTACCGTGGGCGGTTCGTTCCGTTTCGGTGAGGGCGTGCCACCGCGTTACTCCCGCCGCCGACGTAGAGGAGTTTGCGCCGCCGTAGCCTTCCGTGCGGTTCCAGTTGTCGCTCAAGAAATACGCGCGGTGTTCGGGTATGTTGTAGGGGTGTTCACCCGGTCCGAAAATCAGAAACTGGCTTGTTTCGCGCAACCGTGCCAATAACGGCTCGGGGGCGACAGAAGTAACCACGTCAATCTGCTCTGCGGCGAGTTTCAGCGTATCACGGTGAACGGACGCACTGCCGCGCACAGGTACGCCCGATTGTGACAGGACAGTTTCAGTATAATAAGGCTTGTAGCTCACGCGATGCCACACGCTCGTGTCCGCGCTTGCGCCCGGCTCGCCGATATAATCAGGGAATATCCCCCCCATAGGCGTTGACAGGAGGTGCAATGTCGAGGCGCGTACGTCAGTGCTTGCAATGCGTACTTCGAGTGTGCTGTCCCCCTGCGCGACTGCTTCAAGTTGCGCGTCAGACAATGCGCGATACAACCGTAAAGTGGTTTTATTCTGCGTAACCGAAACGCCCTGCAAAATAATGCTCCTGATGTTCCAGTACCACGGGCCCGACGTGTTGTTACCGAATGAGGGAGGGACGACTTGCGTGAGCGCGGTTCCGTCTAAGCGAATCTCGAAATTTTGTGCGTGTTGGGCGTTGGGGTTTTCCTTAGACGCACCCGCGCCGTTTATGTAGTCTGTTCCTGCCCAGTCAATCTCAATCAATCGGTTGGTGATAAGGTTTATTGCCGCGATTGTGGGCGGAATCGTTGACGCGCCCGACTTAGGCGCGTACAGTAGTACAAAACCGAATAACAGCGGTAGTGTGATAATTAACGAAACAATTCTTGCTTTCATAGTACCCTCTACTCAAAGTATTTCCATGCTCCCCGAACCGGGGCAAATCACACCGAATTTAGATGCGACGCGCCGTTGCGTGACCGAGTGACTTGTTCCGTCAACATGAATCGTCATGGTGGTAACGTACCACGTTTTCCAGACGGCGCAAGTCTCGCAAATAGCCGTTTCAGTCCGCCGCGTGACGGATATGACGCACAGGCAGATGACCTCGGGGTTGTCACAACGCACACACCGAATACACACACAGTCAGTGAGTAAATCTTTGCAGACGTCGCAACGCGGGCAGGCACAGTTCCCCGTCAAGTTGCCGCAACCCGCGCACGTTTGCTCGTCAGTGAGCGGAGATTTCCCCTCAATCAGCCAACGCGCTGTAGAAGCGGACGTTTCGCCCAAAACAAGGCGCGCACCTTGAATCAGCGTGTTGTCGTGCAGGGCTAATGCAGTGTCGGGGTTGGATTTATTGATAATCGCGAATCGCCCACCCGACACCTGAATGAATTGCCACCACTGTGATTCATTGGTGTCATTACGGCGCGCCAACACCACACTCGCGCCGTTCACGGCGGCAGTGGGCGTCAACACCAAGTCGTCACGCTGATTGTTTTCGGTGTAGTCGTCACGGTTTTTACGCTGAATCCTGAAGAAACGCTCGTCGGCATCAGGCTCGAGGTACCAGCGCATGAGGTCAGTATCATAGTCCCACCACAGCTCGACGTTCGGGATTGTATTAGCGGGTGCATTATAGGGAATATAGCTTTGCAAACCCATACCTGCGTCGTTAGTCGCAAGCGGCGATTTGAGCTTGACCGACGCACCGAATCGCTCGGACGGTTCGGGGGGAGGCGGCGCGAAAAACGGGCTGCGCGAGTCGGGGACATCCCTGCCCCACGTCGCCGACAGCGTTGACGCTTCGGGCATAAACCGCGTCAAAAAGTTATATGTGAGCGAGTCATAACGACGCAGTTCGTCACGAGTGTTGACAGGACCGTTGCCGTTCGTTTGCCACGCGCTCTCCGATTTGGCATTAAACCAAATCGTTGATGCACCTGCCATAAACCCGTGTGAATCGCCCGACATACGCGTAAACGTCCCGCTTTCTGCCCCCTGCCACTTCAGCCGCCCTACGGGATTGGCGGGGTTCTCAAGTTTCGCAGTCACCGACGCGCGGATTGCGTCCAGCTCACGGCGCATATTGGACATTGCACCATCATTCCACAGCGAAACATGGTCGATGGCGTTCATGATTGCGTGACCGAACTCGTACGCTAACATAGACTCGTTGGGATTAGGCGTGACGTAACGCACGGGGTAGAGTTGCTCATAACTGTACAGAACATGATTACGCGAAACATTCGCCGCCGATGTGGAGGACACGTTTCCGCCGTAGCCCTCGTATTGATTCCAGTCATCACGTAAAAAAATGCTGCGGTGTTCGGGAATGTTGAAAGGGTGTTCACCCGGGCCGTAAATAGAGAACGAGTAAGATGCAGTCAGGCGGTCAATCAACGCTTCGGGCGCGGCTGAAAGAATCGCGTCCGCTTGTGCGGCGGCGTCCTGAACCGTTGCGTGAAACACCTCCGCGCTTCCGCGAATCGACACGCCGTTGAGCGACATCACCGCTTCGGTGTAGTAGGGTTCGTAGGTTACTCTGTGCCACATCAGCGTATTGGCGCGTGAACCGGGCGCGCCAATCGCCTCGGGGGGAATCGCCCCCGACATGGGCGTAGCGTCTTTGACCGCTAACTCGGGTACTTTGAGGTTCAGGCGGCTTGAGCGTACGTCGTCGCTTGCAATACGCACTTCCAACACGCTCTCCCCGTCGCGAATCGCCGCGATTTGCGCGTTAGTGAGTGCGTTCTGTAGCTGTAGCGTAGTCTTGTTTTGATTGATGCGTACACCGTGTAACGACAGATTGACGATGTTCCAGTAAAACGGGCCCGACGTGTTGCCGTTCGCCATGCTCGCGGGCAGGGCGCGTTGGGGCAAAACAGAGCCGTTCAGGCGGATTTCAAAGCTGTCGCGATTGTCGGCGAATATGTTTTCTTTAGACGCACCTGCGTTGTTTATGTAATCGGTTGTCGCCCAGTTGATTTCTATGAAACGATTGGTAATCAGGCGGATTGACTCGACAAACGGAGCTACGTTGGAGGCGTGTGTGGGCGGCGCGCCGTCCGCGAGAATGCTTACCGTCAGCGCGTACGTAACGATTAGTGCGATAAGTTTGCACATCCGCTTTGTCATGCCTACAACCCCTTCTATTTTATATAAGAAAATTTCAACGCAGTATAACACAAAATTTGCAAATAGAAAATGTAATTGTCAAGTGGAATTACTATAGTATTTCAATAACAAACAAAGTCCCCGATTGTACCGAAACATGAATTTGCTCCCCCAAGATTGGCTCATTACTCAAGCCGCGTGTGGACGTGTTGAACAGCGTTTCATTGTCTAATGTGTACTTCAGCCCACGCAGGCTCGCGCCATCGGCGCGTTCACCCGCAGGAAAGATTGACACGAATGCACACGACTCCGACGGTGTGAATGTGAGAGTACCGTCGGTGACTGCGTGAACGATTTCATGGTTGCCGATTAAGCGGCAGTGCCGCGCAGTGCGGGATACGTTTGCTAACAGGGCGAAATTAGCCACGGTATGGTCTAACCTGCCTCCGAGACCGCCGCATATGTCGATTACGTCCGCACCGCGCCGCATTGCCTCCGCGACGGCTAACTCCATGTCCGATTCATTCTTGTTTTGCGAAAACGTGAACAATTCGGTTTGTTCAGAAAAATCCGACACATGAACAGAATCAAAATCGCCCACGACTGCGTGCGGAGTGACACCGATTGCGCGCAGTGCGTCATAGCCGCCGTCCGCCGCTATGATGAGGTCGTACGCGACTGTCGGCAGACTCACAAAATCCCCTGCGCCGACGATTACCGCAGTCATGATTGGTCGCCGTTTTCCGCCGCGCGATTGGCGGCGTCTAACTTAGCCAACAGCGCGCTGAGCGATGATATGAACGATGGGTGGTGTTCTTTAATGTAGTTGCGGTCTTCGTGGTGTACGGCGTCCTCAAGCTGTGCCGCCGCCTCAGACAGTTCCGTCTCGCCGATTACGGCGGTGTCCATCTTAATCGCGAACAAGTAGGACGCGTAGAGGCTTAAATCGTCTTCGCTTAACGCCGCCCCCATTGCCGCCATGTATTTCAGCGCGTTCACGCATAGTGCCGCTTTTTTTGCTTTCAGGAGTTCCTCACGAGTGAGTTTCAGTTCCTGCTCTAACTCTTTGTCTTTCTTTTCGAGGTTTTCCGCCGCCGCCGCAACGACTTCGAGCTCTTTGTCTTTTTGCTCAAGCGTTTCGGCAATCTGTATGCTTTGGTTTATGACGTTGTGTGTGGCTGTCATATCGCGAAATACGCACAGAATCCCCAATGTCCCGCCTTTGCGGTGAATGAGCGGTGCGCGAATAGTCTCAAAATATCGCTTACTGCCATCAGGAAAAGTCAAGTGTTCTTTTACGGTGAGTTTCACGCCCTCGGAGATGGATTTACGGTCAGCCGCTGCGATTTCGGCGTGGAATCGGTGGGCAATGTCTAACATTTCGGACAGGTTGCGCCCCACGAGTTGCGCTTGCTTGACCCCTGCGAACTCCTCAAACGCTTCATTGCAGTGTATGAACCTGTCGGAGTTGTCTTTACACACCACCATATCGGGCAGGACGTCATACATCGCCGACAGCTCCGCCTCGCGGTCCTGCGCGCGCTTATGCGCTTTGCGCTTGCTTGCCGATTGTGCGAGAGTCACTACTAATAATATTATCAAAAGCGTCACCGCCGCGCACGCGATTATCATGTACAGACCGCCGTTTTCGCCGCTTAGGTACCCGGCGACCGATTGGGCGAGCGTTTTATAAAATTCCATGATTGAGTTGAGAAATTCCATATTTCAAGTCGTACCTTTCTTTGGGAACAATATTACGTTACTTCATTGTACCATACCTCGCCAACTTTGTCAAGCGTTATTTTTGTCCATTGAAACGTAACCGTCAAATCAATCCCTCCACGGCAACAACTCATCAACACTGGCTCCATTCGGAGCCCGTCGGAAAACATCTGCCAAATACTCAAACGGATTCAAACCATTCTCTTTAGCAGTTTCAACAAGACTATAAAACACGGCATTAACATCGGCACCAGTCACCGAATTACTGAACAACCAATTTTTTCGCCCAATCACAAAAGGCTTGATACTGCGTTCGGCACGATTGTTCGACAATTCCGTCCGACCGTCTAAAAGAACATTTTTAAGCCACTTTTGTTGGTCGAGCGCATAACTAACCGCTTGCCCAATCGGAGATTTAGGCAGCACCCGCGAATTTTCGCACCATGCGAAAAACTCCTCCATAAGCGGTTTGAGTTTTTTGTCCCGAGCCTCGTGGCGTTCATCGGCGGTCATCTCTGCAAACTTCCGTTCCAAAGCGAACAAGCAATCACAAAAATGTTTGCCTTGAAACGCAGCAGTCCCGATTCTCTCAGGTTCCGGAATGATTTTAAGAGCGTCGTTAAATTTTCGCCGGACATGAGCCCAACACCCGGCAACCGTGATGTCGTCAGGCAAATTATGATATGCGTCGTAACCGTCTGTGTGCAGAAATCCCTTGAAATTCTTCAAAAATTTCTTCGGATTTTCGGCTTTACGGTTCGGCTGATACTCGTAAATGACGATGTGATTTTTCGCGTCGCTGCCCGTCCGATACAACCAAACGTACGATTTGCTTTGAGCCTTTTTGCCCGGCTCATTCAAAACCTGCAATGTTGTTTCATCGGCGTGGAGATTTGAGTGCGTGAGCAACAAATCGCACATTCGGACATAAATCGGAACAAGCCAATCCAAAGCAGATTTAATCAGCCAATTGGACATAGTTTGCCGCGAAAGCAAAATTCCGTTTCGTTCCCATTCCTGCTCCTGCCGGTACAACGGAATGCCCATCACAAACTTTTGTGACGCGATGTGTGCGATGGATTCAGGCGACGCAAAACCGCCTTTGATTACGGGTTTGGGAATGTCGGCTTTCGCAATCGGAACAGAGTCAACAGCATTCTTTTCACAATTGCGGCAGGAATAAACGTGCTGAACGTGCCGACGAATAATCGCTTTCGCGGGAATCAAAACCAACTCTTCACGGACAGTTTCTTTGCCCATTTTGTGCAAATTCCCGTCGCATTTCGGGCAGACTTGCTCGTCCGCAGGAATCTCATGTTCGATGATTTCGACAGGCAAATCGGGCGGTAATCGGTCTTTGGAATGTTTGGATTTTTTGCGTCGATACGCCTTGATTTCTTCGATTTCCGGAGTCGATATTTCGGGTTCGCGGTTTTCGATAAGGCTCAATTGGTTGTAATCGCTTTTTTCGGAACTCGCACAGAATTGTTTATGTTTGGACAACTTCAATTGCTCTATTAACCAAGAAATTTGAGCTTTTAACTCAGCATTTTCGGCTAATAGATTTTCATATTCTGTTTTTGAAATTGTCGTATTTATCATGCTCTAATTATACCACAAAAACCGCATAAAGTCAAGCATTTTCGACAATTATTATGAAATTATTTTGCTAAATTACAGCACGTTCAAATACTTCTTTACGGCGAATTTTCAACTCGACCTTCGAGCCGCCTAAAAGGTATTGCAATTCTTCACCCGAGAAGTTCATAATCGAATCATCGCCGACTGCCGGCCATTTGAACCGACCTTTTTCGAGTCGCTTAAAATATATCCAAAAACCGTCGCCGTCCCATTCAAGAATTTTCATTCGGTCGCGGTTGCGATTGCAAAATGCAAACAACTCACCGCCGAACGGGTCGAGTTTGAAATTGCCCTCAACGATTGCCGTTAAGCCGTTTATCGACTTTCTCATGTCGGTGTGACCGCAGGCAAGGTACACTTTCTTTCCGCGTAACTCAATCATACATTTTTGAGTGTACGGCAGACTTTGACGAGAAGTTCTGCATCGGTGTCAGGCGTGACGGTTAGGCGGTAACTGTTGATTTCGACGGTGATTTGTTTTGACTCCGATTGCGGACTTTGAACGCACAATGCCCAGCCTTGCGGCGCAGGTGATTCGGTTTGCATTGATAATTCAGTGCAAACTGCTTCACGAAGTTTCCGCTGCCAATAGAAGTATGTGTTTTTGCTGACTTCAAGACGTTTGCAGAATTCTGGGACGGTTTCGCCGCTTGATTTGCGCTCTTTTAGCATCTCAGCCCACTTTGCCAATCGGTACTCGGTTGCGATTTTTCTTGTATCCATACAACTTCTCCATTCCGGTTGAATAAGTAATCATTACTTTTTCAACCATTGTTGGATTCATTGTACCATATTGCAGAATGTTTGTGTAGGTACGGTTATGATTGACGGTTACTTTGATACACACAGTATCATATATTAAAGAAGATGATAGGAGTAAGAAAGTTATGGAAACGAAAACAGTATGTGCCGTAATCGGCACGACACTCAAAGAAACAGAGGGGATTCAGTACACGACAGATGCGGTAAGTGCGAAAGTGAATGAGCTTGTCAAAAACGGCACAGTCGATTTCCTGTGCCACGCAGGGTACGGATTCCCGTTACAAGCAGCAGAGGCGGTCATCGCGTTGCGTGACGCTCGAAAACAACAGGGGTTGGACACGCCGCAACTGTGCATTATTGCCCCGCATGAGAGTCAGTCATCTGATTGGAGCGACGAGGCTCGTGAGCGATACTACTCGGTGCATGAACATACAGACGGTGTGTCGTTCTTTCAGAATCGGTACAGCGACGACTGCTACGAGAAATGCGAACAGTACATGATTGACAACAGCGATTGCGTCTTGTGTGACGATGAAACATCTACGGCGGCGCAATACGCGAAGTCACAGGGTAAAACAGTAGTCGTCTGCGAGGTGTTGTCAGTGGCTTAGGAACGCTCGGGGGAGGCGTAGGTATTCGGCGATGTGTACAAGTTTTGAGGGTTGTTTACGTCGAAACTTTGTGCATATCGCCGAATTTTAGTTGACCCTGTAAAGTAAAATCGGTGTTTTACTATAATACTTAATAAGAGGACAAAAAATTTGAACAGACTTAAATGGTAAAATATGGGGGAATCTAAAATGAACCGAGTGATGAATATTATTGATACATTAAAGTATAGGGCGAGGCGAGTTTTCAAGAGTAAAACGGCAGTAACCGCCGTAGCTTTGTCATTCGCATTTATAGGAGTCGTTTTCGCCTCGGTCATTGTTCCTCTGATGAGCGAAATGCCAAGTGATAATCCGTGGGATTACGCTATGGTTACTTTCGGTGACGGTGAGTCGCTTATATGTTCCTCATACACAATGTCTGTTTATGGCGATATTCGCTCTAACGGAGGTATTCAATTATCCGGTAGAGGTATGTACGTTTCCGGGATGGCTGTTGCAAGGGGTAATATTACAAGTACGACAGCACTTGGCGATAAACGTGAAAATTCAGGGCAAATCGTGCACAACGATGTTTTTAATAACATACATACCCTCGCAGGCGGTAAGACAACGCACAGCAATAAAGTGATTTATTCTATGCAGAATGACCCTAACATAGATAGTATAAGAAATAATATCAGCATTCCTTTCCTGCGTACAGCCGGCAGTTCTGATACAGGGTTTGCTGTTAATCCTGACACAAGAGCAGTCACTGTGACTAACAGAGGCGGAACTTCGCAGGGGATTCAAGTGATTGCCGCTGATATTAACGCAGTTGTTAAGTCGAATCATTCGTACAGAATTGAGTTTAGCGGGAATTTTCCTAACAACCCCACTGCTACAGCGAGAATCCGTGTTGAAAATCCAACAGGTGCGACGTTGGCTACTGCTGATGCTGTAAACGGACGTTTTACCTTATCCGCAGTCTTGACTGCCGAGCAAATTTTATCTGATGCACAGGCAGGTATACGTTACAGCCTCGGG
>Ga0082212_10009623_pt1 | contig 12448 bp, 15 predicted proteins | sample TergutNt197P3_FD_71548 | JGI IMG/M metagenome (GOLD analysis project Ga0082212, IMG submission 71548) | Neocapritermes taracua P3 segment gut microbial communities from Petit-Saut dam, French Guiana - Nt197 P3 | ecosystem: Host-associated > Arthropoda: Insects > Digestive system > Gut ... | reverse complement strand
CACGTCGCCTTAGCATATTTCTGGCTTCACAGAATATGCTTCTGATCGTCGCAAGTCTTGCTATATCAAAGACTTAAAAGTACACCCCACAGGATTCGAACCAGTAACCACCGGTTCCGTAGACTGAAGTAAAGTACGGCTTGCCTTCTCTTTATCCTTTTTCCCTATACGACTTTGCGGCAAATATGCCGGCATATTTGCGTTTTCTGACACTTGAAGATCAAGGAATAGAAAACAAATTCAAACATCACAGAACACGTCGCCGCATACAATTTTTATCTTCTATTTGCTATTCAAACCGAATGATGCGTGAACATCCTTGTGCGGCGGCAGATGTAATATATTGGACACCGCTGTCGGTGACGATTGTCTGCGAACCATGATAGTGCCCGGTAAAAATTCCGACGAGATTCGGCGTGGAAAAAACTTCTTGAACAAAATCGAGCGTCACCTTTCCGCAACCCTCGACCGGCCAACGCTCACGGCGTTCGATCAAGTAACCACGGTCTACCGCTTCCCCCCATTCCGGGTGACCGCATGAACCCGCCGACAATGTGGGCATGTAAATCGGAATGTGCATCAGCAAAACCAATGGTTCCGTCCTTGATTTCTGCTCCCGATAAAACTCAAGTTGCCGCTCGGAAATGCGATACGTGGAATCGTCGATGCAAACCATGTTCACGCCTTTGAACAATGTTGCGCTACACATCGGATCGTCCCCGCGATACAGAGGTTTGAGCCGTCGCTCAACCCAGGATTCCCGTAGAAAGTCTGCATTTCCTTCCATCCCTTCGTAGTGCCAATCGTGGTTACCCGCTGTGTAAAGAAACGGAATTCCCGTCGCCTCCAACCGTTCGAGCACGGCATGGACGGCGGTTTCCGAAGGATAATTGATGATGTCGCCTGTCAGAAAAATCAGATCAATTTTCTTCTCTTTCGCGGTCGTCAGGAGATTCTCAAAACTTTCGAGCGGCGTAAACTGTTGGCCTGTTCGATAGTGATTGACGGACACGTAAGCATCGCGCATTCGCTTGGAATACTGCAAATACTCTTCGTCGTTTTCGTTGTCGCAACTGATATGCGTGTCAGTCATGTGCATGACGGTGAACGGAGCCGCCAGTTCGGGCACGATGATCGTCGTTTGCTCGTCATTGGTACAGTGGACAAACCTTCGAACGTCTTGCCGCTGACCGCTTGATTCGTTTGCAAAACCTGCTTGCGAAATGAAAAACGGGACAGCAACGCCGACCGTTGCCGATTTCAGAAATTTTCTACGTGTCAGATGCATGATGATTCTCCGAGAATTATTCTTGTCTTTTTTCCCATATCCATCAATCCTTGTTGATCAGCGATTTGCCGATGCTCCAGCCTTTGCCGATTTTTTTGCCGATGCCGTAATAGTTTCTTGAGCCGCAATCAAAGATGATCGGCAACACCTTTTCAATGTCGGGAAAGCCGCCCGATGCGTCGAGGCAATCCTCATCGGCCTTCACGTCACGGACTTCAGCAATAATAATCGTGTGCGAACCGATCCGTTGATGTTGCGTGAGCGAGCATTCGAGAATGATCGGACACTCCGCAATATACGGGGCATCGACGTATTCCGCTTTCACGGAGGTGAATCCGCAGGCGGCAAACTTATCGCACTTTTTGCCGGACACCATTCCCATGAAGTCCGTTTCGGCGACCAGCTTTTCGGAAGGAACGCAAACGGTAAACGCTTTTCGGGCAAGCAGTGCGTCGTGCGTATGACGCGGCGGTTGGACTGCGACCATGAGGCTGACCGGATCGGACACGCAGATTCCGGTCCAGGCAGCGGTCATGGCATTCGGTTTGCCGTCGGCGTCGTAGGTTACGATCAAGAGTGCCGGTTCGGGATACAACAACGGGGTTGCCCCCAGCGAACGTTTTTGTTTGATGGCCATTATGTCATCTCCTTGAAAAATGTTGACCATGTTCATTATATCACGTTGCGTGATTATGAACACGCTTCCGCTGAAATGGTGTCACGTCGGTTTCGCTTCCGTCAACGCTTTCGTATAGACTTCCAGATCGGCATCGGAAAACAAGCAAAAGCGGACAAGTCGAAGCGGCTCAGGGTTGATACGGAGAAAGTCGATCACCGTTTGAATCGCAAGCGGAGCGGCCTGTTGAATCGGGTAGCCGTAAATTCCGGTGCTGATCGACGGAAACGCAATGGAACAACATTCGTGCTTGACGGCAAGTTCGAGGCAGACTCGGTAAGCCGATTGAAGCAGTGTCGGTTCATTGGCTGTGCCGTCTCTCCAACGTGGACCAACGGCATGAAAAACGAATTTAGACTTGAGATTTCCGGCACCACTGGCAACGACACTTCCTGTCGGACAACCATTGGGATACTTTACATCGGTTTCTTGCATGATCGTCGTACCGCCGCGCCGATGAATCGCTCCGTCAACACCGCCGCCCCCTGCCAATGAAGCGTTCGCCGCGTTGACAATGGCATCGACCTCTTGGTCGGTAATGTCGCCACGGATCAATTCGATCCGACTGTTATTGATGTCGAGGTACATGGAATTTGAAAAAAATGGAAGTGGAATGAAAAGTCATTTATGTTATTCTATCCGATTAATCGCCTTGCGTCGAGATATATTATGGTGCAGATAATTTCGACAAAATCCCACATCAAGCCGCATTTCGATCCGGCAATGATTCAAGGTCGGCCTTTCGTGGTATTCAATGAAGGTTTTCCCATTTTACCCTTTAAGAAAGGAAAACCTTATGAAACCAATGGAAAACCTCATAGTGCAGTTCAAAGAAAAGTTGGTCGAATTGGAGCGATTTTTTGACATTGTGGCATCACAAAACAGCGATAACACCCCGGTCATGATTGCTGTTAGCCAAAACAGTAGCCTCGTCGTTCGTATCAGCATGGACTTTTGGGCGTGTCGGCTCTCATCAAAGGAATGTAATTTTCTCCGAGAACTTTTGCAGTACGGTGGCGAAATGGACAGAAACGCAACAGGTTCGCTGGCCAAAGAACTGTCAGATGGAGCGATTCGACAATTTGTTGAATCGACAAACAAAAAGCTCAGGAGCAAAAACATGCCGATAAAACTATCATTTAAGGAGTGGGTCATTTCAATCAAGTTTCTTTCCGCCAAATTCGGCTGAATAAAGCAATATTTGGCGGAAAGAGACCCGCTTCTGTGATTCCGATAAGTGTGATAGATTGCGGATCAATCCCCCGATAGCGGAAACGTCAAGTTGAGGACGTGATGCCGCCCTTTAACGTACCCCCGTCTTTTGAAGTCGAGGACGGGGATCGGTCACTGAAATGGAAAAAATCATGGGAAGAAATCATAACAACAGAATTGTATCAGAAGTCGCTCCCATCTACGAGAACAAGGATTGGCGACAAAAGATTTATAGGGTCGCCGGTTACACTCGTGTGTCCACCGACAGTAGTGACCAAGAAAACAGCCTGAAAAATCAAAAGGATCATTATGAGACAACCATCCGAGCAAATCCCAATTGGGAGTATGTCGGCTTGTACGTTGATGATGGAATCAGTGGAACCAGTACGCATAACCGCAAAGAGTTTAACCGAATGCTGGAAGATTGCAAAGCGAGAAGAATTGATTTGATTGTTGTAAAAGACGTTTCTCGTTTTGCACGGAACATTGTTGACTGTCTGAATACGGTGCAATTGTTGTTGAGCCTTGACCCACCGGTTGGCGTATATTTTGAAAACAATAATCTCAACACTCTCGAAGCAAACAACATCATTTTCCTTGCGACGCTCGCCATGTGTGCGGAGCTTGAAAGCGAGTTGAAATCAAAATCCGTCAGATTTGGAAACAACAGATGTTTTGAAAACGGCAACTATTTCTGTCCAACAAATCTGCTCGGATATGAAAAAGATGGGAAGTATGCGATCAAGATTGAACCGGAAGGAGCAAAAACAGTACGGCTTATCCATGACCTGTTTTTGGCGGGCTATTCTACAAAGAAGATTTCCGAGGTGATGACATCCATTTCACGTCCGACGGCGGCAGGAAATCTGATATGGTCGCCAAGCAGTGTACAGGGAATTTTGAAAAACGAAAAGTATTGTGGGGATTTTATCATGCAAAAAACATTTGTCGAAAATTACAAAACCCATAAGGCTCTTCAAAACAAGGGACAACGAAAGATATATTATGAGCCGGATCATCATGACGGCATTGTTTCAAGGGCGGAACATGCCCGCTCCTTGCTGTTGTTGAGATCGAACCAATCCTCCCCCTACTTCGACCACAGGTTTGTCATTAGAGTGATTCGGCAAGGATTGTTGTCCGGCTTCATTCCAATGAATCCGGCATTTGGCGGTTATAGTGCAAGTCATTATCTGTGCGCTTTGGAAACCGCTCGGATACCTTTTCCAAAAATCGAAGCGGAAGTGGCACACATCGCAGGGGCAAAGCGGGTACGCAGAGAGCTTTTCTGTAATCGATATGCCGCCGTTACTTTTTCAGAAAGCGGGCTACATTTTAATACCAGTTGTGTCTCTCTTATGGCAGAACCCACTTACGTTGAATTGCTATTACATCCGACAGAGCGGTTGTTCGCCGTGCGTAAGACCACCAAGCGAAATCGAAACGCTATTCCGTGGAAGGCGTTACCCATTCGCGCCCGTGAATTGACACACGTTATCTACCAACTGATGGGATGGCAGAAAGGCTGGAAATACAAAGCGACTGCCAACTGCTTTTCAAAAAATGGCGAACAAGTCATCTTCTTTGACCTCACCTGTTGCGAGTTCCAATTCAGAGAAAACATGAAACTGACCAAAGCCATCCCCAGCGATTGGATTTCCGAGTTCGGAGAGAATCTGCAGGAATATATGGTGTTATGCCGACGTGCGCTGGCCGAAAAGTTGGAAAACTGGAAACTGTCGGAACCTCCGTCACCGGTCAATGGCTTTGAGATCGGCATAACACCACTGACAAAAGAACAGGCAGAAAAACTAATTACAGAAACGAGGTGTATCAATGAAAAATAAGAACAAGGCATCCGCCGCAGTGCCGGAGCCGATCAAGAAGGAACGCGGCGGACTTCGTGATTATAGTGAAGCCCAAGCGAAGACGGTTCAACGAGTACGTGGTGAATTTTTATCAGATACTTTCAAACCAAAAATTACCCTCGCTCATCGAACTGTTACATTTAACATGGCTTGCGTCAACCTCTTCCCCAAAGACCAATACGTTTCAATCAGTATTGATGAATCGAATCTTCGTCTTATCGTTGAGCCAACGATTGGTTATGACAAAAACGGTTTGAAATTCGCTAATTTCAAAAATGGCAGAAATATTCCGCGCACATGTACCACCAAATACTTCTGTCCAATATTGTTTGACTTCATGAAATGGAATCCAAACGCAAAATACCGCATTTTGGCAATTTTTCATGATTTTGGCGATAAAAAGATCGTGGTATTCAATCTCGACGAAGCCCAGCAGGTGTTTTCAGAAATTTTGTCAACCAAAGACGGCAAAAGGAAACGCAACACCATCGTCAACATGCCGTCCGACTGGAAAGGGCGGTTCGGCTACACAATGGACGAACTCGGTGAGAAAATGCAAGTGGTGTTCAGTAACACATTGCTTACCATCGATCACCAGACCGGCGAGATACGAAGTGGAAACATTGCCCCCAAGCCTCCCACTGCTGAGGAATTGATACACCAACCCTACGGTGGTATAAGACAACGAAAAAGTGGAGTCGAAAAATGAGGACTAAGCCAACATTAAGTGCGTGTTTGAGAAGAAAGCGGATTTCCCTCAGCCGAATCATCATCACGTTACTTGGCAACCCTTCGCATCTCAGCTTTTGGTATGATGAGCAAGAAGGTCTGTTGTATATTTCTGCAACAGGCAAGGAGGACTTGGATGCATACGAAATTCCAAAGTATTTCTGGAAAGGCTCCAGGTCTTGCGAAGTAGCGAGGATTGCATTTTTGAAAGCCTTGCAATACCGGTTAAACTGGGAAGATGATTCCAGATACTCCTATGCCGGAACATCGACAGAACGAGAGGGTTTTCCTGCCGTTATTTTCAAAATGACCGAAGGGGCAAAGTTAAGGTGAATCATGCGAAGCAACATTGACAAGAAACGCTCGCCATATAATATTGTAGAGAGATGTATAATGGAAATAACGAAAGCAATTTTTAATGCGCAACGGAAGGTTGCGTTGCATAATGCGCCATGAGGAAGCGGCGTGACGATCTTTCTCAATAAGTTAGCTCAAATATACCTATATATGGGAACAAATCGTTCAGTTTTGCCTGTGAAAAAGGCATGATTTGTTTTCATAATACGTATATAGCGACGCCCCCGGAATTGGCGACTCCGGGGGCAATGGCGGAGGTTCGTATCATGGCTTGTCGTGAATACGAAGAAAGCCCAACGCCACCAATGGGTAACGTCAGGCTTGGGAAATGTCAATGAAAATTGCGACTTGCAAGACTGTGATTAATTGCTCTCCGATGATTAATTGCTCTCCGGTTTCGATTGGTCGGTAATGCTTTTCGGCACGCTCGGCAGTGCGTTGATGGCGGCGACTTCCGCTTCCCGGTTGACATGCGTGTCAATATTCATCGTCAGTGAAATGTCCGAATGCCGCGCGAGTGTTTGCGCGGTTTACGAATCAGAGCCGCGATGGTCACGGAGCGGACAATCAGAGCCGGGAACGGAGCGGTACTCTGCGCAGTCCCCGGATGGAACGGATGTAAGTTATCGCACGCCATTTTGTCGTAACCATTCCGCCGCTTTGGTTTCGCCATACTGGATTGCCAAGTCTAAAGCGGTCTTGTCTTTATTAGTTCTTGCGTGTAAATTGGCACCCAGTCTTTGCAGGCAATTCATGCTCTCGATTTGGCCTGACGCAGCCGCATAATGAAAGGCAGTCAAGCCTCCCATATTACGCATAGGATCATTAACATTTACCCACATATTATGCAAACAATGGATAAAAGTAAGCAACATGGTATCAGTTTAAGTAATACCACCGCATTGTGCAAGTCCTCAGATGCAATTTTCGTGGAATTTATGATTTTTCGTGAGAATTTCGTATTTTCACGCCGGTATTCCAGTCAGCAATTCTGTGGTATTCCGGTCAACAACTCTGCGTATTGAAAAACTGCCGGAATATTCTATCTGCGCATCAAATCGTGACGTATAATCGTTAAAACAGGTTGTCTCCACACCAACATAACGCGGAATGCGTAACAAAATATTGATTTTGCGCCCAAAAAGCCGTGATAAAAAACATAATGAAGAACACTCATGAGTATAACGACGAGAAGAAAAAACATAATGAAGAACACTCATGAGTATAATGACGAGAAGAAAAGACATAATGAAGAACACTCATGAGTATAACGACGAGAAGAAAAGACATAACGACGAGAAGAAAATCACGGCAATTTTGACGCTGTCTGCGGCATAATCGTTATAAACTGCGGCGACTTATGCGCCGGTCGATACGTCGGTTGCGGTAACCAGTGTTTTTGGCCGGAATACCGGCGCGTCGATTGCGGCGGTAATTACGTCGATTGCGACAGCCGATACGTCCGTTGCGGCAATACATAATCCGACTGCGGCGATCTCTCATCTGATTGCGGCAAAACACAATCTGACTGCGGCATGACATACTCGTACTTCCAAAGAAACTTGTACCGGTGTATTTTTTGAGAATGAGCGTCCCTGTCGCGTCGCTTCCCGTCCATGAGCCGCTTGTGATATGCACCTGATCGATGACGGCGGTGATGGTCGGCGAGGTACTGTTGCCGAGCATCATACCAGGCTGAAGTGCAACACGCCCGGTTCGGAACGCAAAAACACCCCAGTCAATCGCTTTCAGATAAAGCGTGTTGCCGCTTCGATAATCGACGTATCGAAAGTCCCTTTTCGTTTTATTGTAAATCCAAAAGCCGCGAGTCGGCCACGTCGAAGCGTTTGCCACATTGAGCGTTTGCGGTGCAGTGTAAGATTGGATGTAATTGGAGCCGCGCACGAAGTCAGCAGATAATTCAGAGTCACAATCGTGAGATTGCGATACGAACAAACGATAGCAGTTAAAAGCCGGTAGGAGGTGGCATCATAGGAGGTATTCCACCACCCGTGCCAGGCATCCCACTGGGATTCATACCCCCCATGGGATTCATGCCGTCAGCACCCGGCATTCCAGTCATCGACCCGCCCATTCCAGACATTGCCCCGCCGGGCATTGCAGAACCAAACCGGGCTTGCTGGGCACGCTGAAATTCAACTTCGCGGGGGTCCCAATTACGGATGTCGTCATCGTTGCCTGAAATTTTGTCCGGACCGGAAGACCAGACGGCAGGTGTATTGGCAACAGTTTTATTGGTTGGGTACTCGTAATAATATTCATTACCCCATGGGTCGGTTGGGAGTTTGGCAACCTTCAAATACGGACCTTTCCACTTCTCGACAGCTAGGTTGGCGCGAAGTGCAATCACATCATTACCTATGTCACCTGTCATCTTGGTCGGACGTGTGAGGAGAGCTTGTAAGCCTCCTTGTTGCATGGTCGGATAGGTACCCGTATCCACGTGGTATTCACCAAGCCCTTCATTGAACTGCTGGACTTGCGATTGAGCTTGATCAGGTTTTTGCTTCGGCTCCGGTGTTTTTGCAATCGCTTTTTTATAGGTTATCATTCGGTTATCATCTTTAAGCGTAAGGATTGAACCGGATATTTTGTAGTCATAAGCAAACTCTTTGTGAGTGAGAAAATGAGTGGAAAAATAAATACGATGGGTATCAGTTTTCCAAGTCACCTTCAAACGATCAAAATTGTCAAAGATTCCAGTTCCATCTTCTAGCAATTCCATTTCTTCGGGAACATCTAAAGCTGATTGTCCACTTTCTATCACCCATCTGCCCACAAGCGCAGATGAGCCGCTGCCACAACCTGCCAACGTGAAAAGCAGTACCATGACGAGTGTCAAAATGACTGTTGTTTTGGGCAATACGTGATCTTGCTGTTCGGAACAAAAATTGTTCATGGTAAATCTCCTGAGAAGGTTGGTAAATGCCAAGAACGGCAACGCGAGACGCTCAAGAGAGAAACGGGAGCGGCACGCTCAATAGACACGGATAATCCCACCGACGAAAGTGGTGCATCGCATGGTTACAATGCTGATTTTGTCCGTAAGTACACACGCGACGCTCCCTGAGCGGGAGCAACGCAACTTTGTGTACAGCCGACACCTTTCTACCCGGTTGCCCGGTCGTCTTGTAGAAAATTGCCGTTCGCCGAAGCGAAAGTCTATTGATTTGTTGTCGTACTCGATATTATTCCGTCCGGCACATTACCGGACGGGTATTTCTAATTGTGAGTTCAATGGTAGCAATTATTTTGCGGAATGCAATAGCCCCACCAAGAAAACGCACCTCGCCGACATCGAACCCTTTGAACGGTGAGTTATTGACGCAACCGTAAGCCCGCGCAAGAAACCCGATATAACCCATCACATACAAGCGCAGAGCGCAAAGAGAAAAGCGCAAAGACAATTGACATCATCTCTGCGCTTGTTGAGTAGGCAGTTATAAGTCGGCAGTCGGCAGATTCCTACTGCCGACTCATCTCCCCGTTTTCCATCACCTTCACCCCGCCATGTTGTTTCGCCGACAGTGTTATTGCGCTAGTGGCATCAGTATGATCCACGAGCACCTTTTCCCCTTTGACAACGCTATCGCTTTCGTTTTCGACGACAATCTTCCCGTCTTTGCGACCATGTATCAACGCATTGAAGTCGCGCCGGAGTTCCATCTCGGTCGGCTCTTCCGTTGTCCTGCGTCGTCGTTTCCAGAACAATCTCAGCATCTCATACACCTGCACGGCTTCGGGATTCTTTCGCCTCGCACCGTCGCGCGCCGCTGCATAGTAAGAACCGGCCAGTCGAAACGCCTCGTCACCCGAAAGCAACAGCAAATCCTGAACGACGCGCGACAGATAACGAAACCAAATCAGCAAATTGCGCAGCACCTCAATTTCCCCCACAAGCTCTTGCAACTTACTCGTGCCTCCGACAATCCCCGACCAAATCTGCGGATAATCCACAGCAACATCGGCTGTTTTTTCGATGAAACCATATCGACGCACACCCGAACACACAACCTGCTCCGACCGTCGTGGCGATGTAAACCTTTTCGCCGTTAAGTTTTTCGTGATGCTCATCGGCAAGCAAATGCGTCGGAATCTCCGCCGTTTTGACGGTCGTGCCGACGATGCTGTTGCGACCGATGCTTGTTTCAAGTCGGTTGCGACAATTCCCGATCTGAGCGCGGCGATTGCCGATATCAGCGCGGCAATTTCAGAGTTAAGCGCAGAGAGCAAAGCGCAGAGCGCAGAGATAAGCGCAGAGCGCAAAGATCAAAGTGAAAATATCTCTGCGCTTTGCGCTCTGCGCTCTGCGCTTCCAAAAGTTGGTCCGAACCCGCTACCTGCGCCGACACTTGGCATTATGTCGGTCGGTAGAAACTCCATCGTCGTCGATTGGGACAAGGTCAACAATGCGTCCGGTTATAAAATTGAGGTGGCGAATGATTCGGCATTTACCGATTCCGTGACGTTGAATATCGATGCGGCGGCGACCTCGTGGAACATCGACGGGCTTAATGCCAATACGACTTACTACATTCGCATCATGGCGACCGGCACCGGTGCGAACGGCAACTCCGCGTTTTCCAACATGCAGTCGATCACGACGCTCAACGATGGTGCAACCGGTATGGGCGGCGGTATGACGGGCGATTTGCAAAGTTGGCTGGAGGAACAGCAAACGCTGTTTCAGACTTTTTCCACGCTCATTCCGCAACTCACAAGCACTGAACTCAACACGACGGATCGTCGTCGATTGAATGGTTCGGGTGTGCGACGATATGGTTTCATCGAGAAAACAGCCGACGTTGCTACGGATTTTCCGCAGATATGGTCGGGGATTGTCGGGGGTACGGGAAAGTTGCAAGAGCTGGTGGGGGAAATTGAGGTGCTGCGTAATTTGTTGATTTGGTTTCGTTATCTTTCGCGCGTCGTTCAGGACTTGCTGTTGATCGCGGGCGATGATGCGTTTCGCTTGGCCGGTTCCCGTCGGATCAACGATTATCGAAACGGACAACGGCACGAAATTCGCCGTCTGGATGGCGGGAGGCCGTGAAAAATCGGCCAAATACATCGAAACCGAAAACGGCCCCCGCATTGTCGAGGAGACGCAGGTTTATGTCGCTCGCTACACCGACGCAACGGGACGCTTCCGCGAACGTTCGACCGGATGCCGTGATCTGCGAGCCGCCGAGCATCAACTGAACACTTGGCTTCAGGAAGTCGATAGGATCAAAGTGGGAATCGTTTCGCAGGACGAACTGGACGTCGGCAAAAAGATGCAAGGCAAAATTCTCGATTATCTGCCCGATTTCGAGTGGCATCTGAAAACGAAACAGGCGACGGCAAACCACATCTTCTCGACAATATCACGGATCAAAAAGGTTTGTCTCGTCTGTCACTTCGATAAAATGACCGATCTGAATGCGGACGTTTTGCTGCGCTGGCTTCAAACTCAAACCGACGAAGGCATCCGCATCATTCTTCTTCTCGAAGATGATGACGAAGTCATCGGCAAAACGAATCAAACGGCACTTGCCGCGCATCAGCGGCTTGACCGTTTGTTCAAACCAATCGTCCGGTAACAAGGGTTGACATGTTGACATTTTGCATCATGCGGCACATTTTGCGTTCAGCGGCATTAAAATCAGAAAAACCGGAACTTCAATTTCGAACGTCGGGACAAATACTGCGAAGAACGGAACCCCAATGCGAACGTCGGAACCCAAAGTACAAACGCCGGAACTTCAAGGGCGAACGCCGGAACGTCAAGTGCAAACACGGCAAAAAATGTTGCATCGTCACAACAAAATGTTGCGTCGCCGGAACAAAAACTGCGGTCCTGATCGCATCAAATGGCGCACGCAACGAAAAAACACGCGACTTTGGCATGTTTTCTGCATGAGTTTTGTTCGGAACAACACGAAGTGCCGCCGGCGCAACAAGGCGGATCAAGAGCATCACGACGGGCACGATTTTATCTTCAAAGGTCGGAATGCCGCTTCCTCATGGCGTACTATGCAACGCAACCTTCCGTTGCGCATTAAAAACTGCATTCGTTATTTCCGTTGAACATCTCTCAATATTATATAACGAGCGTTTCTTGTCAATGTTGTTTCGATCAAAATGAGGAGACTTATACGTCAACAGAATATCGACCAAGCAGTATATATTAATGGTTCATCGGGTAACTTCGTACCCCGAATGGAGGGTATTGTAAAAAGCGGACAAGTTGTTCTACTAGAATGAGTTATGTCAATAATTCATTCCATGGAGAACAAAACATGTCCGCAACGTTAT
>Ga0082212_10009622_pt1 | contig 12448 bp, 10 predicted proteins | sample TergutNt197P3_FD_71548 | JGI IMG/M metagenome (GOLD analysis project Ga0082212, IMG submission 71548) | Neocapritermes taracua P3 segment gut microbial communities from Petit-Saut dam, French Guiana - Nt197 P3 | ecosystem: Host-associated > Arthropoda: Insects > Digestive system > Gut ... | reverse complement strand
GTCCATGCCGAAGGAGAACTTTTGCCCGCCTTAGGCCTTGGAAACCGCAGCCGGCACGGGCTGCTTGGCAAGCTCGGCCAGGGCCTTTGCAGCGGCCAGCTTCATGGCCTCGTTGATTTCCGTGGCGCCCACGTCCAGCGCGCCGCGGAAGAGGAAGGGGAAGCCGGAGACATTGTTGACCTGGTTGGGATAGTCGGTGCGGCCGGTGCCCATGATGCAGTCGGGCGCGGCTGCCTTGGCGTCGGGATAGGTGATTTCCGGGTCGGGGTTGGCGCAGGCGAAAATAATCGGCGCCTTGGCCATGCTTTTGACCATGGCCTTGCTGACAAGACCCTTGGTGGACAGGCCCAAAAAGAGGTCCGCGCCCCGCATGGCTTCTTCCAGGCTGATGTTCGTTTGCTGCGCGTATGCGGCCTTGTACTTGTTCATATCCGTGCGGCCCTTGTGCAGGATCCCCTTGGAGTCGAACATGAAGATGGCCTTGGGATCAACGCCGAGCGCCACGTAGAAGTTGGCGCAGGCAATGCCCGCCGCTCCGGCGCCGGAGATGACCACCTTGCAGTTTGCGATCTTGCGGTTGGTGATTTCGCAGGCGTTGATGAGCCCCGCGCCGGAAATAACCGCTGTGCCGTGCTGGTCGTCATGGAAGACGGGGATGCCCATGGTCTTTTTGAGCGTCTCTTCAATGTAAAAGCATTCGGGAGCCTTGATGTCTTCAAGGTTGATGCCGCCAAAGGTGGGTTCCATCGCTTTGACAATGGCGATGAGCTGATCGGGATCGGTGACATCCAGGTTGATGTCATAGACGTCAATGTCCGCGAACACCTTGAAGAGCACGCCCTTGCCTTCCATAACGGGCTTGCCGGCCTTGGGGCCGATGTTGCCGAGCCCGAGCACCGCCGTGCCGTTGGAGACGACGGCCACAAGGTTGGCGCGGCCGGTATAGGTATCCACCAATTCAGGCTTGGCGTGGATGGCCCGGCAGGCTTCCGCGACGCCCGGGGAATACGCCATGGAAAGGTCTTTTTGCGTGGCGTAGGGCTTGATGGGCAACACTTCCACTTTGCCGCGCCTGGGCTGGGCATGGTAGGCCAGGGCTTCTTCTTTGGTATACAGGGCCATGACGGGACGCTCCTTGGTTAAGGTTTTGCTAGGTTGGAGCATATGCGTCCTGTCGGAAAAGCGCAAGGTCCTAACGCGTCGGACAGAGGCATCTTATGTGGTCTTTCGTGCATGCTGGGGGATATATTCCCCGGTAAAGTCGATCGATTCCATGGAAGGCGTACGGAAGCTGAAGGTTGTTCTGCCGTCCTTATTGCATATGACAAAGTCCCCCATGCCGATGACATCCATGCCAATGAGGACATCGCAGCCGATATCTCCCTCACAGTCCGCGACCTCAAGCTCGGGAATGAGGATGCCGTTGGGAAGCGAAAGGGCAATCAGGTAGGTATTGCATACGGCGTTTCCAGTAACCCCCTCAACCGTTTTCCAGCCGAGCTGCCGCAAGGAAAGCTTGGAAGCAATAGCTTTCGTGATGGCGGAAGACATGGCTCCAGTATCCCATACGGCAATGAACTCTTTGGGATAGGGGGAGAATGTGTTCACGGCACAGGATGGGCCAATTTTGACCGTCGTGCCTATTTCCCTCGCATGATACCCATAATCGATAAAAACAGCATGCGGGTAAACCTTTTTCATGCGAGTCACACAGCGCATTCCTGGCTAAAAACGGCCCTGGAGCGGAAGCGCAGGGTATATTCCTCATCGCCCGGCGTGCATTTGATAATCAGGAATTCACCAGGGGAAAACCGCTCGCACATGGCGTCAAGCGCTTCGGTTTTTGAAGGATATACGCCCTGCACATCGCCATCTTTCACGGCAATAATTTTCCCGTCATATTGCCGGACAAGCTCGGCTTGTCGGGCTTTGTACATATCAAGTTGCGTTGACATGGCATTTTCCTCCATTTTTACGAAAACACTATCCCCCCTGGGAGCTTTAGGCAAGGCGGCCGTCACCCTTGCCCAGGTCTTAACGCGCCTTAACGCGCCGGAGCCGGAATGATCAGCGGCATGCCAAGCAGGACGCGATCGGGCGAGGCAAGCTTGTTGCGCTGCATGATCGCGTCCGGCTTTACGCCGTATTGCGCCGCAATCCGGCCAAGCGTGTCCCCGCTTTGCACCATGTGCCGCTGTTCGCCTTTCTGGAGCCGCTGACTTGCGCGTTCTTCCGTCTTGGCGGCGTCCGGCGCGGCCTGGGGCGCTTGCGCGGAGGAAGCAGCCTCTTGCCGGACCTTTGGGGGAGCGGCCGCCGCCTGTTGCGGGATGGCGGGGGCTGCTTGTTGTACCGCCGGGGCGGCGTCCGGGGCGGGAATGATGAGCATCTGCCCGAGGATGATGCGGTCGGGCGAGGCAAGCTTGTTGCGCTGCATGATCGCGTCAGGCCGCACCTTGTAGCGCGCCGCGATCCTGTGCAGGCTGTCCCCGCTTTGCACCAGGTGCTGTTGTTCGCCTTCGGACACGGGGCCCCCTTTCTCCGTCCGGGCGGTTTCCGGCGCGGGCGGGGGAAGCGGGCGGGCCGGGGAGGCCGGAGCCGCCGCCTGTTGCGGGATGGCGGGGGCTGCTGCCTGTTGTTGTACCGCAGGGACAGGGTCTTGTTGCTGGAGCGCCGGGGCGGCGTCCGGGGCGGGAATGATGAGCGTCTGCCCGAGGATGACGCGGTCGGGCGAGGCAAGTTTGTTGCGCTGCATGATCGCGCCCGGCTTTACGCCGTAGCGTGCCGCGATCCTGTGCAGGCTGTCCCCGCTTTGCACCAGGTGCTGTTGCTCGCCTTCGGACACGGGGCTCCCTTTCTCCGTCCGGGCGGTGTCCGGCGCGGGCGGGGGAAGCGGGCGGGCCGGGGAGGTCGGAGCCGCTGCCTGTTGCGGGATGGCGGGGGCCGCTGCCTGTTGTTGTACCGCCGGGGCGGCGTCCGGGGCGGGAATGATGAGCGTCTGCCCGAGGATGACGCGGTCGGGCGAGGCAAGCTTGTTGCGCTGCATGATCGCGCCCGGCTTTACGCCGTAGCGTGCCGCGATCCTGTGCAGGCTGTCCCCGCTTTGCACCAGGTGCTGCTGTTCGCCTTCGGACACGGGGCCCCCTTTCTCTGTCCGGGTAGCGTCCGGCGCGGGCGGGGGAAGCGGGCGTGCCGGGGGAGGCGGGGCCGTTGCCTGTTGCGGAAGCGCTTGGGCCGCTGCCTGTTGTTGTACCGCAGGGGCAGCGCCTGGGGCGGGAATGATGAGCGTCTGCCCGAGCAAGACGCGGTCGGGCGAGGCAAGCTTGTTGCGCTGCATGATCGCGCCCGGCTTTACGCCGTATTGCGCCGCGATCCTGTGCAGGCTGTCCCCGCTTTGCACCAGGTGCTGTTGTTCGCCTTCGGGCTGGGCTTTGTCCGTCCGTGCGCCCTCCGGCGCGGACGGGGGCGACGGGGCCGCCGCCTGCTGCGGGATGGGGGGAGCCGCGTCCGAGGCGGGAATGATGAGCATGCGCCCGAGGGTTACGCGATCGGGCGAGGAAAGGTTGTTGCGCAGCATGATCGCGTCAGGCCGCACCTTGTACCGCACCGCGATCCCAATCAGGGTATCCCCGCTTTGCACCATGTGCCGTATCTCCTCCCCTGCGGCCGGGGCGGGGATGATCAGCGTGCGTCCTTCCACCGCAAGATCGGGGGAGGGAATGTTGTTGCGCGTAAGGATCGCTTCGGGACTGACGTGATGCCGCGCGGCAATGGCGCTGAGTTGTTCTCCGGGCTGGATGACGTGGCTTGTTTCCCCTTTTTCCAGGCCCTGGACTCCCGGCGCATGGGGGGACTCCGGGGCCGCCGTATCCGGCGCGCTGCCCGGCGTCGCTTGAGGCGGCGCGGCCGTGCCCGGCATTTTGCCGAGCAGGAAAGCCGTGCCCTGCCAAGCCCCCAATGTGACGGAAGAGGCGTCGGCGCCGGCGCCCCAGAGGTGGCGGACGCCGCCCCTGGCGAAGGCCTGGATTTCAGACGAGCCGAGACTGAAGGATTCCTGAATGTCGGCGCGGCTGAAGTTGCAAACGGTCAGCACAGCGCCCTGCTTGCCCGGCAGCGCAAAGAGCAGGGCGATGCAGCCCGGGTTTTTGGTGGGCAGGCGCGTGACAAAGCGCCCTTCGGCAATGCCTGTCTGTTTACGCAGCCGCAAAATTTCCCGCACACTTCGCAAAAAATTTTCCGCCGGCCGCATTTCCTGCACGTCCAGGGGAGGGTACAGCGTCGCGGCGCGCGGCAGTCCGTCTTTGCCGGCAGGGGCGTCATCCGCCGTGGAGAGCAGATTGTAGGCGCCATGCATGGCCAGCATGGGTTCATTGCCCGGCGGGGGGCGTCTGCCCTGCTGCCCGTCCAGGGGCAGCGTGCCCCGCAAATCACGGGCCGGAAGCATAAAAAGTCCGGGTTGCATGGCCTTGAAGAAAAGCAGCAGGGTCTGTCCCTGACGGATGGCCGCCCTGGCTGCGGGGCTGGAGGCGTCTCCATTCAGGGCCAGCGCCGCCAGGCCGGAACTGCCCGCATACAGTGTCGTTCCGGCCCAGGCCCCTTTGCTGCGGGCCTGTTCCCGGATTTGGGCGGGCGTGAACGGCGGCTTATCCAGGGCGCACAGGTGCGGCAGGGCGTAGGAGAGGCCGCGTTCGTCCGGCAGGCGGCGCGCCAGCCTGCGCTGATCGAGGCCTGTCCTGCGGGCTTCGTCGTACATGAAGCGGACAAGCTCCGCGTTGCCGGTAAGCAGGGCATGTTCCGCTCCCGGCGAACTCACGGTGTCGCGGGCGAAATCCGGCCCATGGCGCAAAAAGGCCTGCAACTGCGGCAGCGAAAGTTCATCCTCAAGCCAGGTCCAGGCCCCGTAGCGCCGTACCTCGCGGCCGATGGAAAGGGCGGCTGACAGCGCGGGTTCCAGGTGCATGCCGCCGGGCTTCGCGCCGGGATTCAACCCGTGCAGGGCGCGGGTCTGCATGCCGAGCAGCGCGGCGCCCTGCGTGCCGATGCGACGGATGGCGCAGGCGGAAAGAATGCGCCGCGCGCCTGCCTTGGGATCTTCCCAGTCCATGATGGGACGCAGGGGATGCAGGTAATAGCGGTACGCGAAGCGTTTGAACTTGCCCTGCTCCCCGGCGGGCACGGGGCCGGTGACGGCCCAGCCCCAGGGAGCGCCGCAGCCTGTCTTCACATCCTCGCCCGCCGGGAGCGTCTTTTCCGCAACAAGTTTTTTTACCTGCTCGGCGGAAAGCGCCGTACAATCCCATTCTTCCTTGGATTGCGGCAGATCTGTCCATAATTTGGAGGGTATTTCCAGCATGCGGTACAAACGCTGGAATTCGGGGTTTCCACGCGCGCCGAGGAAAAAATCCGGCCCCAGGCCGGTAGCGGCCTGCGTCATTTCCATGCCCAGAAAGAAACCGCTCTGGTTGGCGCGTCCCAAAAGCAGGCCATAATCCCGGTCGTCGCCCACGCTGTCGGTGAAGGCGAGCTGCACCATTCCCTCCCAATCGGTGACGCGGTTGATGGCGGAACGCCACAGGGCGCCTGTGCCGCTCGATGGGGCGATATACAGCCCTTCCACGCCGAGCTGGCGCAGGATGTTCGAGAAGACGGGGCCGGCAAGATGGCCGAAGACCGGATCATCCCGGCGGGTCAGGAGGGGAATGGGATGGACCTCAAGCCAGGTTGCAGCGACCTTGAGCAGTTGTTCCGGCGTGGGGTCGGTGGCCGGCGCATGCCACATGATCTGGCTGCCCGAGACGATGCGGGCGAGTTCGCGGGAACTGCCGAGCAGGGATTTGCTTTCAAGATATTGCAGGTATCCGGGATCGCTGCTTCGCAAGCGGGCGACCGTGGTGGTGTCGCGGGTGGGGATTTTGGGCGCGGCTGCTGCTGCCGGACCGGCAGACACAAGGAGGCAGATCGCGAAGAGCAGCGCCGGCAAAGCCTTTGCCCGCATGACGTCGCCATGCGGGCAAAGTACGGATGCAAATGTGAAACGCTGTCTTACATGGCCGGCTTTTTCCATATCCAGAAACCGGTATCGGTATCGACATGCAGATCGGGAGTTCTCACGCCGAAGCCGAAGGTCAGTTCGCCGCCGTAGGCCAGCAGCTTATACATGTTGGCTATTTCGTTCATGCTGCAGTTGGTGTACTGCTGTGAGGAGGTAAAGACTTCGTTTTCCGAGTCCAGCACGTCCAGCAGGGAACGCTGGCCCAGGTTGAACTGTTCGATATACATATCCCTGGTCTGCGTTCCATGGGTTACGGCCTCTGCAAAGTGCTTGGCGCGTTCTTTTTCGGACTTGTAGCTGGCCCAGGTTCTTTCCGTTTCTTCAATGAGCGAGATGCGGAGCGTGTCCAGTTCGCTGCGCGTCTGGCGGGCTGTGGCCAGGTTGCGCTTGGTTTCGAACCAGTCATAGAAGCCGTTGAAGATGTTCCACTTCAGGTTCAGCATGAAGGCGTTGCCGTCATGCCAGTTGGTGTCGCTTCCTTGCTGGTATCCATAATTATAGGAATAGGCCGCCGTAATGGTGGGATGGAACGCGGCCTTGCTCAGCTCGACATCCGCCTTGGCGGTTTCAATGTCCCAGCGCTTGGCGGTGATCTTCGGGTTCAGGGCCTGGCCGCTGGCCACAACGGATTCCAGGCTGGCATAGCCGTTGGCGGGCACGTCCGGGGTAATCAGCACCCGCGGCGCCTTGCCGGTGAGCCGGCGGTAGGTGGAGGCTGCCGTTTCCAGGCTGGCCCGAGTTTCCTCAAGGGTGGAGAGGGCGCGGGCCAGACGGCTTTGCGTCTGGGTGACGTCGGCCAGGCTTGAGGCGCCAAGTTTCTGACGCTCCTCCTGGGAAAGCAGGATGCGCTTGTGGTTCTCCACGTTGTCTTCAGCCAGTCTCACCAGCCGTATGTAGCGGCAGACGTCTATATGGGCCAGCACCGCATCCAGGGAGAGGGAGGTGGTGTTGTCCAGCAAACGGCTTTCCGCAGAGGCCAGCTTGCTGGTCGCCCTGTCGTGCTGCGCCTTGGTGGAAAGACCGTCCCAGATCACCTGTTCGACCACCGCAGAAGCGTCGCGCCGCTCGTAAAAATGGTAGTTGTTCTGGCGCGAGGTGACGGGATAGTGCCGGGTGGACCGGTCGTTCCACTGCTCCATGCCTATGCCGGCGGACACGTACGCCCTGGGCAGCCAGCCGCTGCGGGCCTTGCCCACGTCGTGGATGGCGGCCTGGCGGAATTCCTGGAATTCTTTGAGCCGCGGATTGTAGTTGATGGTGCTGTAGACCGTGTCCTCAAGCGTGCCTTCCGTCGCCTGGGGCAGAGCGGCCCGTCGCGCGCCTTTCGGCTCGGCCGCCTGGGCCGTGCCGAGAGCCATGGACGCGCTCAGGCCCGCGGCCAGGAAGGCGCAAAGCAGTCTTTGCCAGCGTTTCGCGTTCTTTGCTGTGTCTTTCATGGTGCAACCTCAAGGCTTTAGTATACAAGTAACTGAAATATTACACGAATAAAAACGTGTCTCCCGACACGCGGATACTATTCTCCAACTTTTGATTACATTATACATAACTTAAAGAAAAAAGCAAGTATTGCCGTGAGATACCGTTTTTCAAAATTTCGATTAAAATTATGGTATATTTTTAATGAGATAGTGAATAATGTGTCCGCACTTTTTATAGGAATATAAAAAAATTTTGCATATTGACATATGTCTTGATGAAAAGCAAGAAAATGTTGAGCCGTCGGCTGCGCAGGCCTGCGTACTCTTTACAAGTGCATGTTCTCACAAAGATATTGGATTCTATGCCTGTAGCTATGCCGGCCAAAGAGGCAGCTTTTCCACGCCTCTTGCAGTTGTGTGCGCAGCGAGGCATCGTTTTCGAAACGGGTGATTGCCTCGTTGAGCTTGCCGGGATGCGGCAGCGCGCATTCGCGCCGCAGTTCGGCGGGAAAGATGTCCAGCCCCGGCGTGGCGTCGGTGATCAAAAAACCCCCGGCGGTCCAAACGTCAAAATGCCGCTGACTCAGGCCCGAGGGGAGCAACAGGCTGGTGACGTTCAGGCTGTATCGCGCCTGGGCATAGATGCCGGGCAGCGCGGCATAGTAATCCACCGGCGGTCGCAGGTCCGTCAGTTCAGGCAGGATTTCGCGCCAGGCCGCATCACCGTACACGGTAAGCCCGTGGGGCAGGGCGGCCCTGAGCCATTGCGCGCGGCGGGCCAGGGAGCATTCTTCCGCGCCCAGGCCGGCGCGCCGCACCGCATTGCCCGGCCAGGGCGACTGTATGTCCAGGCGGCGCATCCACCAATGAAAATCGGGAGCAGGGCCGAAGCCGTGGAGCAGGGGCAGCGCTTCCCGTACGGCTTCCGGGGGCAGCCGGCTGGCGGCGAAAAACTTCCGGCGGCCGGGAAAGGTAGAGCGGCCGACAAAGACGAGCGGGTTGGCCTGGTCATGGCCGCTCCGGCCGGCGCGCGCCCATTCGGGGCTGCAAGCCAGGGGCAGATGCAGGACGCTCTGTGCGCCCGCTGCCAGCAGCGCGGGGATGAACGCGGCGTCCGTCACATAGAGCCTGGCCCGCGTCCACCATGCCGTACGCAGGGAAGAGAGGAGATGCCAGGGGTTGTCCGCCATCCAGACGGCCACGGGGACTTCGCAGGCGCGCAGCAGGTGGAAGTGATCGCCCCCTGGGTCCAGACCGCGCAGGTTGACGGAAAGGCACAGGGCGGGGCGTTCCCGGCCAAGCAGCGCGGGCAGTTCCGCATCCATTTCTGCGGGGTTGACGCGGTGCACGTAAAAGCCTTCCGCCGTGAAGGCGGCGGCAAGCTCACGGATGAGCAGGGAACGTTCGTCTCCGGGCAGCAGGATGCTTCGCGCGCGTGTGTGGTGTCCGAGACCCAGCCTGCGGGCGACGGCGTGCGCCCTGAGCGGCCCCCAGAAGTCGGGAAAAAGTTGCGTATTCTGGCGGTAGAAAAACACGGCGCTGTGCGCAGGCAGGGAAGAAAGCTCCGCCGGAAGGACGCGCTGCCAATGCGCGGGAAGGCTTGCGCGCCAGCCCGGAAGAAGCTCGTCGAGTTGTTCAAGAAAATCCGGGTGCTCGCACCAGAAAACAGGGGCCGCCGTCCTCACGAGGCTCTGCGCGCACGCGGGGTCCGGCCCGATCCCCATGAACAGGACGGCCTCGTCTCCCGCGCACAGGCGTTCAAAGGCCTGCTCCCCCGAGTTCAGGGTCAGCGCGTTCCCCTGCGGGGTGACGATGCGGGCTCGTTTTGGGCGCGCCATAGGCTACCTGTATGTATGGCTTGCTTCCAGCCGGGGTTTCAGGCTAAATTCCGCCATGAAAACGTACCGCGACCACTATTTCCTCAAGGCCAGGCAGCAGAACTACCCGGCCCGCTCGGTCTTTAAATTGAAGGAAATAGACGCAAAGTTCAAGCTTTTCAAACCCGGCATGCGCGTGCTGGATTTGGGCGCAGCGCCCGGCTCCTGGTCTCTGGCTGCTGCTGAGCGCGTCGGCCCCTCCGGCTGGGTGCTCGCCTGTGATCTGCGGGCAACGGACACCGCGTTTCCCCCCAATGTCCGCTTCCTTGAGGCGGATGTTTTCGCGTTGCCCGAAGCCTTTGAGGAGGCGCTGGCTTTTGCCCCCTTTGACGTGGTGATGAGCGACATGGCCCCCGACACCACCGGAACGCGCTTTGCCGACCAGGCCCGCTCCTATGGCTTGTGCCGCGAAGCGCTCACAATCGCCGGGCGCTGCCTGAGGCCGGGCGCTTCCTTCGTGGTGAAGATCTTCATGGGGCCGGACGTGCAGCACTTCCTCGCGGCCATGCGCGCGCGCTTCAGTTCGGTGAAGGGTTTCAAACCCAAAAGTTCCCGCGCGGAAAGCAAGGAAATGTTTTATGTGGGACTCGGCTTTACATCGTAAGGAGGCAGGGCATGGCAGGGCATAGTAAATGGGCGAACATCCAGCACAGGAAAGGGCGTCAGGACGCCAAGCGCGGCAAACTTTTCACCAAGGCGGCCAAGGAAATCATCATCGCCGCCAAAAGCGGCGGCGACCCGGCAGCCAACTCGCGCCTGCGCGCGGCCATTGCTGCGGCAAAGACCGTCAACCTGCCCAGGGACAAGATTGACGCCGCCATTCGCAAGGGATGCGGCCAGGAAGCCGGCGGCGATTTTTTGGAAATAACCTACGAGGCGTATGGTCCGGGCGGCGTTGCCGTGGTTATCGAAGCCGCCACGGATAACAAGAACCGCACCGTGGCGGAAGTGCGCCATATCCTCACCAAGCACGGGGGGTCGCTCGGCGAGAGCGGGTGCGTCGGCTGGATGTTCGAGCGCAAGGGCGTCATCACCCTGGATAAGGCGAAGTACGCGGAAGAAGCCGTGATGGAAGCCGCGCTTGAGGCCGGGGCGGATGACGTGCAGGATGAAGACGATACCTGGGCCATTCATACCGCCATGGCGGATTTCCACACGGTGCGCGAGGCGCTCGAAGGCGCCGGGGTGGAAATGCTTGCCGCCGAACTTTCCATGATTCCCACGAATGCCGTTGCCGTTGACGCGGAGACGGGCAGAAAGCTCCTCAAGCTCATGGACGCCCTGGAGGAGAACGACGACGTGCAGAAGGTGCATGCCAATTGTGACCTGCCCGACGAAGTGTTGGCGGAGATCGGGTAGCTTTGGCCTCCCTGACCGTTATCGGCATTGACCCCGGTTCCGTATGCACGGGTTGGGGCGTGGTGCGCGAGGAGTCCGGCGTGCTGCGGCTCGTGGATTGCGGCGCCATTCGCGCCAAGGACGCGGATTTTTCCGCGCGTCTTGCCTCCATTTACCATGGGCTTGTCGCCATCGTGGAACGTCATGCCCCCCAGGAGGCCGCCGTGGAGCAAGTCTTCACCGCGCGCAACGCGGCAACGGCCCTGAAGCTCGGCCAGGCGCGCGGCGTCGCCCTCGCGGCCTGCGCCGCGCACGGTCTCGGCGTGCGCGACTACCCGCCGTCCCTGGTGAAAAAAAACCTGGTCGGCGTGGGATCGGCGGAAAAATCCCAGGTCAGCTTCATGGTCGGGCGGCTGCTCAACGTGAAGGCGGACTGGGCGGCGGACACCGGCGACGCACTGGCGGTCGCCATCTGCCACCTGACGATACGCCGTTTCGAGCAGCGGGCGGGCCTGAAAAAAGTGTAGCGCCTTATGTATCAAGGCGCGCGATTCCCCTTGCCGCGCACTGTTACGGAAAAGTCCTGGGTTCTGTGCGCACGGCGCAATGAAGGACAGCGCTTGCAGTATACTTGCAGCAGCAAATCCTGCGTGTCAGGGCTGCCTGCCGCCTCATTCATGCCGATATGCCAGCCGTCGCCCGGCCAGAACTCGGCGTCCGGAAAGGGTTCGGCGCCGGGGAGCCGGAAAAATCTGTCGTGAGTCAACACGTGGTGTTTTACGACAGGCCAAGCGTGTTTTCTCAAGTACTCCTGGTCAGCAACTTTTGTCTCGTAGCACGTCAGGCTTTGCACATATCCGGCGTGGAGATTATTGAGCATTCCGGTGGCGCCGCCCCAAAGTCCCGCCAGGATAAGATCGGTATGCGTGTACCATGCCCGCATCACATGAAACCAGCGCTCGGAACGCAGCCACTCGTTTACGGCCGCCGCTTCAAAGACTGACAATACAGAGTCGCAATCCCTTATCATACAAAAATCCACATCCTGATCATCCCATACCTGAAAACGCCAGGCCAGCCCTTCAAAAGGTGAGCCTGGGCGGGGCATGACGACGATTTGCGCCCGCAGTTCGCGCAGCAGTTCCGTCACATCCTTGGGGACGCTTTCATCAAGGTAGAAGCGGCATGTCCAGGAGGGGTACAGATCGTGGGCCAACAAGGCGTTGCGCACAGCTCCGCGCAGATACCGGCCTGTTTGTCCGAACAGGGAAAAACTGATGATATTGCGAGTTTTTTTGCCAGGATCAAAGATTTTTCTTTGGGGAAACTCCCGCAGAGGCACGGCGGGGGTATCGGCGTCCTTCAGGGTTAAGGACAGTTCGCCATAGCGCTGCGCGCCCTCAAAGTCTCCCACGCCTGCGGAAGCGCATGCCATAATGGAATACAGTGAGTCGTCGCGCCTGCCGAGTTCCAGCAACTCCTGCCCCGCAGCCAGGGCCGCGCCGTAATCACTCAGTTTTGCGCAGCATGACGCCAGATTGTATAAACCCTGCGCTGTTCTGCCGTATTTTTGCATGGATTCTTCGCAATAGGCGCGGCTTTCCCGGTAGCGGCCCAGGTTCCAGGCATAGAACATGCAATGGGCATAGTCATTGGCAGGTGGATTTTTCTGCAGACGCACAACCTGTGTCATCAATGCCAGGGCGGCGTCGAAGTTCCCGCAGGCGGCCAGCGACAGGACTTCGGCCCGCATTCTTGTGAGAGTA
>Ga0082212_10009621_pt1 | contig 12449 bp, 8 predicted proteins | sample TergutNt197P3_FD_71548 | JGI IMG/M metagenome (GOLD analysis project Ga0082212, IMG submission 71548) | Neocapritermes taracua P3 segment gut microbial communities from Petit-Saut dam, French Guiana - Nt197 P3 | ecosystem: Host-associated > Arthropoda: Insects > Digestive system > Gut ... | reverse complement strand
AATCACGGAAACGGAAAAAGAAGACCTCGCCAATACAAATAAAACATTGGACGAACTGCGCGACCGACAAAAAGCCATTCTATCTGAATACGCAGTCGGCAATCCGCATATCAGTCAGTTGATTGACCTTGCCCTGCTGGGCAACGGATTACTTAAAGGCGAAGCTCTAAGTCGCTTTATCAAACGGAGTGTGGGGATTATGGGGAATTGAGAATTGAGAATTGAGAATTGAGAATTAGCAAGGGGGCATGCCCCCTTGTCTTTTTGCATCATACCTTTTGGTTACAAACCAAAAGGTTACAAACCGTTTGGTTATATTACTATTTTTTTGTATTTTTGCAAAAAAAATATTTTATGTATGAAGAAACTACCGTTTATATTTGGGAAATCGTCAGATAGTGAAAACTTTACAGACAGAGAAGAAGAAACAGAACGTCTTGAAACGAACTTCAAATCGTTAATAAATACAATGATTATATCGCCAAGACGTTGGGGAAAAACATCACTTGTTGCAAATGTGGCAGAAAAAATTCGAACTGAAAATAAAGAAATAAAAGTTTGTATGCTTGATGTTTTCAGTATTCGAAACGAATTGGAATTCTATGAACATTTTGCTAAAGGGGTATTAAAAGGGATGTCAAGTCGCTGGGAGGAGATGGCTGAAAATGCTAAAACGTTTTTATCGCATTTGTTGCCAAAAATCACTTTTTCGTCGGATTTACAGTCTGAAATATCGTTTGGCGTTAGTTGGGAAACCTTGAAAAAAAATCCTGATGATATTTTGAATCTACCTGAAACAATTGCCAAATCAAAGAAAATAAAAGTAATTGTTTGCATTGACGAATTTCAGTCAATCGGAAATTTTGCGGACAGCCTTGCATTTCAACGAAAATTACGCTCGCATTGGCAACATCATCATCATGTTGGATATTGCCTTTATGGCAGTAAACGGACGATGCTTTTAGATATTTTTTCCAATGCCTCCATGCCGTTTTATAAATTTGGCGATATCATGTTTTTACAAAAAATCAAAAATCAAAAGTGGGGAGAATTTATTAAAAAACGTTTTGAGGATACCGGGAAAAAAATAACAATAGAACAAGCGGAACACCTTGCTCAACTTGTTGATAACCACCCTTATTATGTACAACAACTGTCACAACAATCCTGGTTGCGCACAAAAACAAGTTGTAACAAAATCATCATTGAAGAGTCTTTACAACGCATTAAAAATCAGTTGAGTTTGCTTTTTGTGGGACAAATTGAAACAATGACGAGTACGCAAATTAATTTTCTAAAAGCAGTACTTGATAATGAAACAGCATTTGCATCGCAAGAGAATCTTAAAAAGTATCGCTTGGGAAGTTCAGCAAATATTAAAAAAATAAAAACTGCGCTTATATCCCGTGAAATCATTGATATATCTGCACATAAAGTTTCTATTTTAGACCCGATTTTTGAATTGTGGCTGAGAGAAGATTTTTTTAAACTATAAAAGAAACAATTCTCAATTATTTATTTTATCTTTGCAGCGCAAAACCGGAAACAAATGAAACAGGTATTTTTTACATACTATTATTATTACTTTTATTGGAACAGGATAAAGGCGGGAATTTGTATGTAAAATAATTAGTTGATAAGAAATGATTAATAATGAAGAAAAAATCCTGCCGAAGCAAGTGGCGGGATTTTTTCGTTAATATGAATAATATGCAGAATGACAACAAAGTGTGTAATATCGTTCCTGCCTTGCGCACAGGAAGCGTAGATGAATATTACTTCGCAAAAAAACTCAAGGAAGTAGCGGAGATGAACGCCGCAGGTAAAGACGTCATTAGTCTTGGCGTCGGAAGTCCCGATATGCCCCCTTCACAAGATGCTATCGAAGCATTTTGTCGTGAGATAAAAAAAGACGATGTGCATGGTTATCAGTCATATTCAGGCATACCGGCGTTGCGTGAAGGCTTTGCGGAATGGTACCTCCGCTGGTATGGCGTAAACCTCGACTACCGAACGGAAATACAGCCATTGATAGGCTCAAAAGAAGGTATTTTGCATATTTCCATGGCGTTTCTTAATCCGGGCGACGGTGTGTTTGTGCCCAATCCGGGTTATCCGACCTACACATCGGTAAGCAAACTTGTTGGCGCTGACCTCGTCGCGTATCCATTGGACGAACAGAAGGGTTGGTATCCTGACTTGAATGTATTGGATCGAATGATTGAGGAAAGACGTAAGGCAGGCAAACAGGCTATCAAACTGATGTGGACAAACTATCCCAATATGCCGACAGGGGCGAATGCGAGTATAGAGTTGTACGAACGGTTAGTTGATTTCGGACGTCGCCACAGCATCGTGATTTGCAACGATAATCCGTACAGTTTTATATTGAACGAAAAGCCTTTGAGCATTCTGAGCGTACCCAGAGCAAAAGATATCTGTATCGAACTCAATTCGATGAGCAAATCGCATAATATGCCGGGTTGGCGTATGGCCATGCTTGCTTCGAATGCTCAATTTCTTCAGTGGATTTTGAAAATAAAAACAAACGTAGATTCGGGACAGTTCAGACCGATGCAGTTAGCAGCTGCTGAGGCATTGAAAGCGCCAAAAGCATGGTATGAAGGGATGAACAGGGTATATCAAGGTCGGCGGGACTTAGCCGGCCGGATTATGCACGCTATGGGTTGCCGATACGATGAAAATCAGGTGGGAATGTTTCTGTGGGGTAAGATTTCCGATGCCGAAAAAAGCGGAGAAACGCTTGCCGATAAAATCCTGTATGAGGCCAATGTGTTTATCACACCCGGCTTTATTTTCGGAAGCGCCGGCGAACGTTATGTCCGCATTTCGTTGTGTTGCAAAGAGGAGATGTTGGCGGAAGCGTTAAATAGAATACAGAGGTTAATGTAGGGGCGCACCCTTGCGGTCGCCCAATGATGGATAATGTAGGGGCGACGTTCGGTCACCCAATGAACAATTGAAAATTATATATATGGAAAAACTAAATTTTGAATCAATCTTATTACCGGGCATAGAAGCAAAACGTCCGGTAGTTATTGCCGGCCCGTGTAGCGCCGAAACGGAAGAGCAGTTATTGACAACTGCCCGTGCGCTTGCCGCGAATGGCGTTCGGATGTTTCGTACAGGTATATGGAAGCCGCGTACCAAGCCGGGCGGATTTGAGGGAATCGGTTCAGTCGGGTTGCCCTGGCTGAAACATGTAAAAGAAGAAACGGGCATGTACACAATCATCGAAGTGGCCACGCGCGACCATGTATTTGAAGCCGTAAAAGCAGGTATCGATATCCTGTGGATTGGCGCCCGCACGACGGCTAATCCTTTTGCCGTTCAGGAAATTGCCGATGCATTGAAAGGAATAGATATTCCTGTCCTGATTAAAAATCCTGTAAACCCTGATTTGGAATTATGGATTGGCGCAATCCAACGGATTTATGGCGCCGGGATTCATCGTATCGGTGCAATACACAGGGGATTCAGTTCTTACGACAAAAAGATTTACCGCAATCTTCCGCTGTGGCATATACCGATTGAATTGCGTCGTCTTTATCCCAATCTACCTGTGTTTTGCGACCCAAGTCATATCGGAGGGAAGCGTGAGCTACTCGCGCCGCTCAGTCAGCAGGCGATGGATATAAATTTCGACGGGTTATTTATCGAAGCGCATTGTCGACCCGACGAGGCCTGGAGCGATTCCGCACAGCAAATCACACCTGAGGTGTTAGATTATATGCTAAACATGTTGGTCATTCGTGATGCAAACCAAACGACTGAAAATTTGGCGGAACTGCGCCGTCAAATTGACGGAGTAGATGATAATCTGTTGGAACTGTTGGCCAAACGTATGCGTATTTCGCGTGAAATCGGTGTTTATAAAAAAGAGCATAACATGCCGATTCTGCAAACGCCCCGTTATACTGAGATTTTGGAAAACCGTACAAAAGCAGGCGTTATGATGGATTTAAGTACGGATTTCGTACAAAAAATCCTGAAAGAGATTCACGAGGAGTCTATCAGGCAGCAAGTGATCGTAATGAACCGAAAATAGGGAACTTCTATAAATCCAAAACTCTGCGTTACGCTCCATCGCCAAAATGCTCATAGTACAGACGTGATGCATCACGTCTCTACAGTAAACTCCGCTTTTGTCTCTGTCGCAAGCCTTGATTTTTGAATTTATAGAAGCCCCCTGTAAATAATAATAAAAAATGTGATTATGAAAATATTGATTTTAGGAGCAGGAAAGATGGGTTCTTTCTTCACTGACTTACTGAGTTTTGACCACGAAGTGGCTGTTTTTGAGAAAAATGCGAAACGGATGCGTTTTATTTATAATGCCATTCGGATGCAATCGCCTGAAGAAATAAAGGATTTCAGGCCGGAGTTGGTAATTAATTGCGTGACACTCAATCATACGATTGATGCTTTCATGGCTGTTTTTCCTTTTTTGGAACCGGGTTGTATTATTTCGGATATCGCTTCTGTAAAAACTAAGTTACAGGAATTTTACAGTACCTGCGGTTTTCCTTACGTGTCAACGCATCCGATGTTTGGACCGACATTTGCAAACCTTGGGAATCTGGAGCGTGAAAATACCATTATCATTACCGAAGGCAATCATTTGGGTAAGGTGTTCTATAGAGATTTGTATAATAGGCTGAAATTGAACATTTTTGAGTATTCGTTTGAAGAACATGACAAGGTTGTAGCCTATTCATTGGGTATTCCGTTTGCTTCGACATTGGTTTTTGCCGCAACGATGATTCATCAGGATGCGCCGGGTACGACGTTCAAACGCCACATGAAAATTGCACAAGGTCTGATGTCGGAAGATGATTATCTGTTGTCGGAAATTCTTTTCAATCCCCGCACCACCGGTCAGATTGCCCGTATTCAGGAGGAATTGAATGTTTTACAGGATATTATCCAAAATAAGGACACAGATGCAATGACTGATTATTTAGGCAAAATACGGAAAAAAATCGAATAATAGAAAGCACGCAGATAATGCAGATTCAGGACTTTTCGCAGATAATATGCATAGAAATTGACGAAAATCTGCGTCGTTTGTGTCATTTTCGTTCTAAGGGGGATTTCTGAAAACTCTCAACGTCATGCTGAACTTGTTTCAGCATCTCCTCGTTTTCAGGAGATTGCAGGTCATGCCCGTAATGACGGGAGCGTTACAAACAGGGTTTCTCCTTCTTACCGGATTTGAAATCCGGCAATGACAAATATAAGCATTTGTAATGCCTGCCGCTAACCGCTAACCGCTAACCGCTAACCACTAACCACTAACCGCTAACCATTATCTCCCGGATCGACTATGGACGATACAACCAGATCGCCTGTAACATTTACCGAAGTGCGTAACATATCTAAAGGCCGGTCTATTCCCAAAATCAATGCCAACCCCTGAGCCGGTATACCTACCGACGTCAGTACCATTGCCATGACCACATAACTGCCTCCCGGAACGCCGGGTGTGCCGATTGATGAAAGGGTGGTCATGAGAATAATTGTGAGTATCTGACTCAATGTCAGGTCTAAACCAAGTACTTGTGCGATAAAAATAATTGATATTGCCTGAAAACAGCTTGTGCCGTCCATGTTGATGGTTGCGCCAAGTGGCATGACAAAAGATGTCGTTTCTTCGCTTACGCCCAACTTATTTTTGGCTACATCCATTGTAACGGGCAAGACAGCCGAACTTGAACTGGTACTGAAAGCAAGGAGTTGTAACGGATATGCCGACTTTATAAAATGTTTGGCAGAAGATTTTTTTGTAAACAGTTTAAACAACAGCGGATAAAAACAAAGCATAAGAAACAATAATCCAAAAACGACTGTTGTACCATATACGGCCAAAGCGCTGAACAAGTTAATATCGCCTGATGTATCAACGACCAATCCGGCCATCAACGCCATCACGCCATAAGGCGCGGTTTGAATAACAAAATCAATCATTTTCAAAATAATATCATTCAGCGAGTTAAAAAGGGAAATTACAGGTTTTATTTTTTCTTTCCCTACACTCAAAGCCGCTATGCCAAACATCAGTGCAAAGAATATGATATGCAACATCTTACGATTGTCGCCCAATGCACTGATAATATTATTAGGTACTATATCGTCAATAAAACTAAGAGGTCCTTGTTTGTTTTGTGCTTCCATGGTTGTATTCACAGTCTGACTGAATAGTTCCTCCAGAAAACCGGTTTTCCCGGCATCGAAAAAATGCCCCGGTTTAACAACCGACACCAATGTAACTCCCAACAGAATAGCAACAACAGTTGTAACCATGTAGATTCCAACCGTTTTCAATCCCATTTTTGAAAATTTACTGATATCGCTCATTCCGATTACTCCTTTGACAAGCGAAACAAATACCAAAGGAACGGCCACCAACTGAAGCAAACGGATAAACAGCTGTCCCCAGGGCTTTACCCAATCTGTTACAAACTGATGCCCGTTTACGCTCAATGCAACCAACCCTGCACAAATCCCCACACACATACCTGTCAGGATTCGCAGGTAAACAGGGATTTTTATTTTTGATTTTTTACTCATTTTCAACCTTGTATTATTTCAAAAAAACCGGCACAAAGATAAGCGTTTTTTTTATCACCCTTTCTGTTTTGTTTATTTTAGCAGCATTTCATGCTTTTCAGTGTACATGTCCGGCATGAGCATCGAGTGTGCCGGAAGCTTGCGACAACTTAACAAACATCGCGCCTTTGCTAACGATGCGTTCGCCTTCGGCGATACCTTCGATTATTTCGGTATGCGTGCCGTCGGTTACGCCTTTTCTGACAGCTCGTTTCTCAAATAATTCGGGCATAATTTGTATGTATGCAAAAAAGTTACCCATTTCTTCAATAATCGCATCGTTAGGAACGGTAATGGCTTGTGTGTTGGTTTGCGTGATGATAAACAATTCCACAAAACTGCCAACCAACAGCCCTGCTTTGTTATTCACCTGAAAAACAACAGGGATAAGCGGATTGTTTAGGTCTGCAGCCTTACCGTAAGAGAGCACGCGTCCTTCCAGTTCTTCGAGCGAATAAATGCGGTCGCTGTTCAATATGCGGATTTTGGCCGATATAATCTTACTTAGCATATCATAATATTTGGGTTGCAATTCAGCTTTCAGAAACAAATTTTTATGCTGCGATACAACCAAAACAGGTTGTCCGGCTTCAACAAACCGTCCGTTTTGAACTAACACACTCGTGACAAATCCGGTGAGCGGCGAAATGATATGTTGCTTGCCGGCTGCAAAATTACGTTGCATATTGTTGTATGCAGCTTCGGCATTGGTAAATTCTGTTTTGGCTTTTAACAATTCGCTTTGAGAAATGATATTTTCATTTGCCAATTCCGTTTTACGTTCGAATTCGGCTTTGGCGCGTTCGTATTCGCTCAGCACTTCGGTGTATCGCACCGCGAGGTTGTTTTCTGCCGTTGCGCTACCGTCAATCGTAAAGAGCGTTTGCCCTGCGGTAACGGCTTTCCCCTCGGTAATACTGGCATTGAAAAAAGTCGTCCCTGCGGCATTAGCGGAAATAATCCGTTCATCGCCTTGTGAAGGTTGGATTTGCGCTGTCGTACGGATGATTTGTCCGAATGGCTTACGACTGACTTCTTCTGTGGCAAAATCTATTTTCCAGCTTTGCTCTTTGGAGAAAGTAACAAGACTGTGAGACTGTTTGACCGTTTGGCTGTATGAAAAAGCAGCGGCTTCGTGCGCTTCGTGCTCATTATCGAAAACTGTGATACCGGGCACAATGATTTGCGATGTGCCTTCGGGCGTTTGTATGTCGAACCGTAGTTCTCCTGTTCCTGTGACGGGAGGTTGCAGTGTAAACAGGTAAATGCCTGTTTGTGTGGGTTGTTCGAGTGTCTGAGTGATGCTATTTGTTCCTGTTGTCAGGCTTGCTGTTACGCTTCCTTCTTCCAGTGGTTTGAAGTTTTCCAAATGCGAGAAGTGCGCCCGGATTTCGCTTGTTTGTCCGGCTACAAAAGGCATTGCTTCGGCAAAAATCTCAAAATCTGCGTTGTAGGCTGACAGTTGAATGCTTTCGTCGTGTTCGTGTTCGTCCGTTTCGTGCGAATGTGAATGATTACAACCCACTAATATTATTATTATTGAAATAATGGTAATAAATAGCTTATTTTTCATTATTAACTGATTATTAATTGATTATTGTGATAAATATGGAATGAAATATCCCCTTTTGGTAAAAACCTGCTATCGCCCTTTCAGGGCTTAAAACCGGTATGCCTGAATGATTAGGCGATGCCCTATTGCCGTCAAATTAAGGCTGAAAGCCTTGTAATCAATAGCGTAGGGTGAAGCCCTACGGATTGTAATATCCTCCTCCCGAAAAAGCCCTGTAAGGTCATAATCATGATTTCACCCTTGCAGGGGCAATCATAAAATGAGATAGAGGATTACGACAATTTGAAATGTACGCTGAAAAATCAGCAGGCAGGCGGCGCTCTCAATCCATGTAATTGAGAGAAACAGTCAATATGAAATGAAACAATATAGGGTTCATACAGAAAGAGATGTAAGGTGTCATCGACAAAATCCTGTAAGTCTAAAGTGCCTGAAATAAGTATGTAATGCGTCTGAGTGCAATCACATTTAGTAAATGCATGACAAACTGTTTTTACTTTATTGTCTGTTGGGTCAAAAATACTATCAATGGTGCAGCATTTGCCGGAAGAACAATTGTTTTCATGATGGGCAGGCGTATTGCAATCCGTATCGTCATGTGTGTCGGTACAGTCCTCACAGTGTGAATCAAAAAAGCAAATCAGCATATTGTCATGTTCATGATGAGGCACAACAGCATGAGCCAATAGAATTACATTGGCAATTAACAGGAAAGATATGACGAATATTTTTTTCACTGCGGGTAAATTACGATACAAAAGTAGATAAATTTTTCACAATTACACACAAACAGATAAAAATTTTCCGTATAGCATTGCAAGCTACCGACAAAAAAACTTGTTCTTTTGTCTTTCTGAGCGGCGTCGAATTAACGGTCATACCTTAGTTGTCATCCTATAAAAATCAATTTTTTACCAAAAAATGTGTTTGATTGAATGAATAAATATTACTTTTGTGTGTTAATTTTAAGAAATGTATTATGTATAGAAATTATTTAACAATAGGTTTGACCTTTTTATTAGTCGCTGCTTTGTTTACAGGCTGTGAATCGAATGACAGTTCTTTTCCGCGCAAGTTAACTGCATGGAAGATTGCCCCATCTACAGCTGCTGTGACTCCAAGCCTGAGTGAAATTGCTGTTACAGCTGCTGATAATGAGGTTGCTGCAGCTGATTTTTCAACAGCCAAATGGTTGAAAGCGGAAGTTCCGGGTACCGTTTTAGGCAACTTGGTTGATAACGGAGTATTCGATGCGCTTTTCGAACCTGATAATGAGGGACAAATAAATGTATATTTCCATGATAATTTATCGAAAATTCCAACCGAAGATTTCGATCACCCATGGTGGTTCAGCACCGACTTTACGATTCCCTCCAAAGAAGCGGGGAAACGGATTGCCCTTACATTCAAAGGAATAAGCTATACGGGCGAAATCTATGTAAACGGAACAAAAGTAAGCAACAAATACATCAATATCAAAGACGAAAATTACCTGAAAAACGGGCCTAACCTGTTCGATCCGGAGGCTGAAATTACGGACTATACCACTGCCGGTGCAGGTAGTTTGCAGGGCGTCACGGATTTTAACGCATATAAATCCGGATTTATCGGTACGATGCGCACGTACGATATTGATATTACCGACCTTGTTAAAACAGGACGGAAAAATAATGTGAAGGTAAAAGTAACCAAACCTGTATATCATCAGGATCTTACCTATTACTGGGTAGACTGGAATCCGCAACCGGCAGATGCCATGATGGGGCTTACCGGCGAAGTTTTTCTGCATACTTCCGGAAGCGCCCGTTTAGCCAATCCGGCTGTTGCTTCAAAAGTGGACTATAACCATCAAAATGCTCATTTAAGTTTTTATGTCGATGCCAGCAATTTTACAAAAACCGGAGTAAACGGAACACTTACTGCAAATATAAAAGACCCTGAAGGAAACCACCTCGCAACCGTGATCAAGGAAAACATCGTTATTCCTTCCGATGCTTATAATCAGGAGATTGAACTGCGTGCAGCAGATTTTCCGCAGTTGAATCTTGCCAATCCCCGGCTCTGGTGGCCGCATCTGTCGGGCGAACAGCCGCTTTATACCGTTGATTATGAGTTTATTATTGACGGAGTAGTAAGCGACAGGCTGCAACATCGTTTCGGCATCCGCGAGATTACCGAAGAAGTGAATGTATCGCCGGTTGCCAATTTCAACGCAGATACGATATCAACTACTCACCTGTCCAATATGCTTCAGATATATGTAAACCACAGACCTGTATTACTTAAGGGTGGCGGTTATTGCGCATCGGACTTGCTATTGCGTCATGACATGAGCACCAACGAAGCTGTTGTAGCATACATTAAATATATGGGCATGAACATGATTCGCGACGAAGGCAAGTTTTTCGACAACGACTTACTTGCTTTGTTGGACGAAAACGGTATTTTATTGATGACAGGATGGTGTTGTTGCGACCGTTGGCAGGAACCGGGACAATTTTCGAAAGCCGAGCGCTTTGTGGCGTTTGAATCATTGTATGCGCAACTGCGTAATGCACGGCGTTTTGCATGTATGGCGCTCTGGTTTAACGGCAGCGACGACCCGCCCAGTATAGCTCGTCAGGGTATAAACGGCCGGAATGTGGAACAAAAATATTTTGAGATCGAAGCCGACCTGCGTTGGCTTGAGATGGGCGCTAATTGCAATAACGGTTCCGCCAAGCTTGCTACTTTGACAGGCATAGTCGGAGGCATGCACATGGATGCAACCTACGACAGTCAAACGCCGACCTGGTACTATTACGAACCAGCAGGTAATTTCGGCTTTGTGTCAGAAGGCGGCGGGGGAGGAAGTATTCCTGTTCAGGAAACCATGCGACGCATACTGCCCGAAGCAAACTTATGGCCGTATAATTCGGCAGCTAATTATAATGTATGGAACTACCACACCTGTCGCGGAGGTTTTAATAACCTGGGACAACATGTGTCATTTATCGACGGATCGTATGGAGCGTCAGCCACTTTCGACGAGTTTATCACACGGGCACAGATTTTCCAATACGAACTTCAACGAGCACAGTATGAGGCATTAAGTTTCTATCGCTACAAAAATACCAGCGGTCTGGTAAACTGGATGTTAAACAATGCATGGCCTGTTATGTTCTGGAATCAGTTCGATTATTATTTGAATCCCAACGGAACGACTTATGGCGCAAGAAAAGGAAATGAGCCGGTACATATCATGTACAGTATGTATCACAAGAGTATCAGTGTGATAAACAATACATTCGACGAATATCGCGGAGCTGTTGCCACCATGTCGATCTATGACATTAACGGCAATCTGATCAGTACGCCTTTGGAAAAAACCATTGATATTAAGGCCGACGGAGCATCACAACCGGTCGAATACGCCATATCGGGAAAAAACCGTTTCGGCTTGCAACCTGTCGGATTAGTCAAAAACAGTGCAGGAGCATACGAACCCTACAAAATTAACTATTACGGGAAAATCAACGAAGCCTACGGAGTCACTGATCTGTGGGATTACGACGCTATTCAGGGTTCGTTGGTAAAGCCGCTGTCGGATGTCTATTTTATTCGTTTGGAGCTGAAAGATGTTGATGGGAAAGTGCTCAGTCTCAATTCGTATGCCGAACCCAAACGCAACGATATTGCAGGCGCCAGCCATTCGTGGAATAGATCAGGCATCTATCAGGCCGGCGATCTGACACAGTTGAATCAGCTTCCGGTGGTCGAACTCGAACTGTCGCAGGTAGCAAACAAGACTGTTAATAATAAAAATGTGTGTACTTATAATATAACCAATCCTTCTGATCATATTGCTTATGCCGTTGAAATCAAGGCTTATACCCGAAGTGACAAACAATCGTTAGTGGCGCCGGTTTTTTATGAAGATAATCTTTTTACACTGTTCCCCGGCGAAAGCCGTAATATTGATATCACTTATAATCAGTCTGATCTGAAAGGCAATGCCTTTGTAACCGTTACTTGTTATAACAATACTATCAAAGGCAGCGACAATCGTGCCGCCACCAATATTTACAGTGACGTATCTGTGGGAGAATCAAGTAATATCGCCCGCAACAAACAGGTTACAGGTGGCGTCAACCCTGAAAATATAACAGCTATTGACGACCGAGGACAGGCAAATGCCATTGCAGGCAAGACCTTTATCGATTCCAATGTAAATACCTTTGCCACTCTTACGCCCGAAGAAGGCTCA